>Ga0265297_10012429_pt1 | contig 10223 bp, 10 predicted proteins | sample Munlanlwell13791_FD_192502 | JGI IMG/M metagenome (GOLD analysis project Ga0265297, IMG submission 192502) | Leachate microbial communities from a municipal landfill in Southern Ontario, Canada - Leachate well 137-91 | ecosystem: Engineered > Solid waste > Landfill > Unclassified | place...
CCAGCTCCTAAGGCTGGCGCGTATGCCAATTCCGCCACCCGGGCGCTTTTTAATTTTAGCGCCAAAATAAAGGACTGGCAACTTGCGCTGCCAGCCTTTTTGGTTTCGTCTTTAGTCTATCCTTTGGCAGGATAGCTTGATGCGGCTGCCGCCCACCACATCGTTGAAGTATTTCAGAACGATTTTATGAGCGCCAGCTGCCAGGTCCAAGTCAACCGTATATTCCGTTGCCGGTTGGCTTGAAACCCACTTGTCGATAACCATCTTATCGTCCACCTCCAACCGAACGCGATCGTCAGCTAGCACGCTGAATCGATAACGTCCGCTTTCTTCCACCACGACACTCCCCCGCCACTTAACCGAAAAACGAGTAAGCCCGAATGGCCCGCCGCTTCCCCAGGTATGGTCAATCACGGATTCTTCAATAATTCCTTTATAAGTATTGAAGTTTCCTTCGTAAACCAAGCCCTTGAACTCTGGAAAATTAATCGCGGCAGGAGATACCTGTGACGAATCGCTCTCTGCCGCAGCCCCGTTTACCGTCTGACTGACGGTGACGTTGACTATCGGCGGATTGATAATCACATTCACAGGTGCCGGTGTACTGGTATTAGTCGGAGTCGGAGTCGGAGTCGGAGTCGAGGTAAAGGTCGGAGGTGGAGACACCGGTTTTACTGCTGACTGAGCTTTATCATAACCATCTCCGTACCCACGCCCGTAGCCCCAAGCTCCTCCCCCAAAAAACAGGCCAAGCACCAAAACCAAACCAATCAGTAACACCATCACCCATCTGTGCCTTAACAACCTTCTTAAAAACCCTAACATTTTGTCAAAAACCTCCTTTTTATACGATATTATTTTATAACAAAAACCCCGAGAAAGTCAAGCCCTCGGGGTTAATGTAACTTATTTTCAGTAAACCACTATCCTTGAACAATATTTTGGATAACTGCAATTAAGCCCTTTGCCGCCACACCAACCGCTACGCCGATTAAAGCATTAATCAGCATTTCTCTTGCTTTTTTAATTTTTTCTGCATTGCCGCTAGCCGTCACAAAGAAATAACCGGCTACTACCAAAAAGATTGCGGCTAAAACCAACAAGCCTGTAAAAATATAATCACCAATCTGGTCCATTTTAGTAATCAAATCATCTACCGACTCAAAAGGGGCATCTGGGATTTGGTCCGCTGCAGCCACGAAAGGTACAGCCGCTAAACTTATTAAAGTTAACGTTGTTATTATTTTTTTCATTTTGTTTTTGTTTTTTGAATAGATAAGTTTCGACCTTTCTTATTTTTATAGTTATGAACCTCCTAATAATGATTGTAGCACCTTTATCAGCCCCGAAGCAACTAAAATCACCGCAAACCCTATGGCTGTATAAAGCATGATATTCTTTGCTGTTTTTAATCGTCCCGCGTCGCCGGCGGAAGTAACAAACATAATGCCGGCAATCACGAACATAATCGCGGCAATCGGCGAGCCGATCTTAATCAGAAAATCGATAATGTGATTGATTAAACCTTCGACAGTGTCATAGGCTAAAGGATTTTGGATAACGCCTGGCTGACTTGCACTGGATCCTCTAGCCCCTCCACTCTGACTGCTTCCCCCCGGTGTTGTTGGCGTAGCGGGAGTAGTTTTAGAAGACTTTTTTGCCAAACAAGAGGCCTCATCCATAGAAGCTTCAGTTAAACAAAGACAATTTTTTTCATTGCTATCAATAGTTCGTCCTTTATTAACACAATCAAAAGAACAAATGCCTGTTATACCATATGCAGGAAATAATTCGCAGCCGTATGATGCTACGAAAGCTTTTTGAGGCGCACAAAGGGCAGCACAACTTCCCATACTAGCTACGGTCACTGTTATTGTCGGCGGCTCTGTTGCTACGGTATTGTTCTTACTGCAATAATCAAGCGATAAATCAGAATCCTCAACCTTGCCAGAGAAATAATAGGTATTCGGATTTGGAAGCGCATATTTCCAACTTTTGCTGCATTGGTTTTTTTCCTTATCGTCGCATGGCAAACAGGCATTGTTGTGACAAACTCTTGAAACGCGGTTGTCATCGTAACCCTTAACGGAAATTGTGAATTCCTCTCCAGGTTGCACGAGAGTTTTACTGGCCGTTATCTCTCCGGTTGGAGCATAACAAGTTCCTGTTCCCGGGTTCGATTCATTAAAAATTGTGAAATAGCCGCTAATACTTTCTTCGCTGACATTAAAATTGCAGTCAAAAGCACCATAACAAGAAATAGTATCTTCATCGTAAACCTTAATCTTATAATCTGCTCCTTTGGGAGTATTCCCAGGAATTGTCCAAGAAAAACGATGAGGTTCCCCATTTTGGCAATTGGCGGGGATTGGGCCGCTAATTTCGAGCACCTGCTGTCCGCCTTTTTCCAAAGCGATCCCGACTTCAATTAATCCCTTACAATCCCATTCAATATTGTAGGTCTTTCCAGCTTCCCATTGTTCTCCTCCTTTTGGAGAAACGATATTTACTGACCACTCTCCAGCAAAAGATATGTCCGGGATAAGCAAAAAACCGATCGCTCCAATAACACAGCCGGAAATAAAAAATAATCTTTTCATAGTTGTCTCCTCATATTTTCATTGTATCAAACTTAATGTCAAAGACAAGCGGCCGAGGCCACTTTGTCCCCGGGGTCAAGCCGCATAATCCGAACGCCCTGGGTAGCTCGGCTGATCTTGGCGATGGCGTTTACAGGCGTTCTGATGACCTGCCCTTTCTTGGAAATGACAATCAGATCTTCCTCGTCACCCTTCAAAACCATGGAATAGACAATCTGGCCGGTTTTGGCCGTTACTTGCGCGGTTTTAATGCCCGATCCTCCCCTGCCCTGAATTTTATATTCTTTCAAATCGGTTCTTTTGCCGTAGCCGTTTTCTGAAACCACGAGCAATAAATTTTGCTTGTCGGGGCTGACCACATCCATGGCAATCACTTCGTCGTTTTTACCAAGTCTAATTCCCCTGATGCCGGCTGCCGTGCGGCCCATGCTTCTTACATCTTTTTCCTTGAAATGGATGGACTGGCCAAGCTTGGTGACAATCACAAGCTCATTCTCGCCGGTTGTCTTGCGGACGCTCTTTAAAGAATCTCCTTTTTTAAGAGAAATCGCAATAAGTCCCGATCTTCGGACATTATCAAAATCTTCAAGCGCGGTCTTTTTGATAATGCCGTTTTTTGTCACCATAATTAAATATTTCATGCCGGCCTCTTTATCTTCCTTGCCCAAAGAATTCAAAGAGAGAATCTTTTCTTCGGAAGATAGCTCCAAAAAGTTGAGCAACCCTCGGCCTTTGGCCACTCTTTGGCCTTCGGGGATTTCATAAACCTGAGTACGGAAAACCTTGCCCGAATCGGTAAAGAAGAGCAAAGAATCGTGGGTCATCGCAGTCAAAAAGTGTTCTACCACATCGTCGCCCAATGTTTTCATGCCCACCATGCCTTTGCCTCCCCTCTTTTGGTTCTTGTAGGCATCGGGTTTGATTCTTTTAATATAGCCTCCTTGAGTCAGAGTAATGATCACTTCTTCTTGCGGAATCAAATCTTCTTCGGCGATTTCGCCAATCTTCTGAACGTGTAATTTCGTCCTTCTCTCGTCGCCGAAGGCATCTTTAACCTCTTTTAATTCTTTTTTAACCGCTTCCTTGATCTTTTCCGGATCTTTGAGGGTGGCCGTCAATTCCTTAATGAGAGCCATCAATTCTTTCAACTCGTCTTCTATCTTCTGCCTTTCCAGCTTGGCTAAAGCCGCAAGTTTCGTTTCCAAAATGGCGTTAGCCTGGATTTCGGTCAGCTTGAAGCGCGCCATCAAGTTTTTCATGGCGTCTTCCCGGCTAGCTGACGACTTGATGATTTTAATAACGAGATCGATATTGGCCAGGCATTTGTGCAAGCCTTCCAAGATATGGGCTCTTTCTTTGGCTTTCATTAAATCGAAGTTGAGGCGTCTGGTCACCACGTCTTTGCGGTGCAATAAATAATAGTTCAAAACTTCAACCAGCGACAGGACTCTCGGCTGAATGCCGTCAACCAAAGCGAGCATATTCAAATGAAAAGTTTTTTGTAAATCGCTGAATTTATAAAGCCGGTTGAGAATTTTCTGGGGATAGGCGTCTTTTGCGAGATCAATCACGATTCTCAAACCCTCGCGGTCGGACTCGTCGCGGATATCCTTGATGCCGTCGATTTTCTTTTCCTGGACTAGCAAAGCCAGCTGTTCAATTAAAGATGATTTAACAACCTGGTAAGGGATTTCAGTAACGACGATCTGGGATCGGCCGGTTTTTTCACTCTCAACCACGTCGATCTTGCCTCTTGTGACAATCGAGCCTTTGCCTAAAGAATAGGCCTCCATGATTTCTTTGGCATTGTAAATGTTGCCGCCGGTCGGAAAATCCGGGCCCTGCACGAACTTAAACAAATCCTCGGTGTCGGCTTTAGGGTGATCCAAGAGATAAACAGAAGCATCAATTACTTCGGTTAAATTATGGGGTGGAATATTAGTAGCCATACCCACGGCAATTCCCAAAGAGCCGTTCAAAAGAAGTTGGGGTACGGGCGAAGGCAAAACCATCGGCTCTTTTCTCGTCGCATCGTAGTTGTCGGTGAATTCGACGGTATTTTTATCGATATCGTGCAGCATCTCCTCCCCCACCTTGGACATTTTACACTCCGTGTATCTCATAGCAGCTGGGCTGTCCCCGTCGATACTACCCCAGTTGCCTTGGCCTAAAATCATCGGATATCTCAAAGAAAAATCCTGAGCCATTCTGGCCATAGAATCATAAACAGCCACATCGCCGTGCGGATGATAGCGGCCCAAAACAGAACCGACCACCGTCGCCGATTTTCTAAACTTGGCTCCGTGCGTCAAGCCGTCTTCGTACATGGCGTAAAGAATGCGCCGGTGAACGGGCTTTAAGCCGTCCCTGACATCGGGGAGAGCTCGGGCTACAATCACCGACATGGCGTAATCGATATAGGATTCCTGCATCTCTGCTACGATTTCTCTCGGTTTCACGTAGCCTATCTCCTGCTTTGGCTTGTCGGCAACCGGCTTGCCCTCCAGAGCTTTAACGGAGGAGGGTTTCTCCGATTCCACTTTTATTTTGATTTTCTTGGATTTGGGTTTTTTATTGGGCATCTGTTTTAGGCATTTCGAATTTAGGCGGCTTTAATTGCTCGATGAACTGCCCTGCTTGAAGATTGTCCATTTTTTTAGAAAAACGTCCGAACCACCAATTCAGCATAATTAAAGCCAGGATAATCAAAACAACCCACAAAATAATCTTTCTAGTCCTTTCGGGCAAGCTCCTTATTTTTTCTAAAAGCCTCATTGTGTTAAAACGACTACTTGGGTTTCTAGAGGCAAATCTTTCTTTTTAATCAAAAGCTTTTGCTGGGGTACGACTGATTTCTTGCCGATTTCTTTTAAGAATTTGTCCGCCTCGTCAAGTTTAATCTTAAGCTTGGGAATGGCGTAATGCATCGGAATAACGACTTTCGGTTCTATTTGCGAAATAATATGAGCCGCTCCCTTAGCATCAACGGTGAATTCCCCGCCGACGGGAATCATCAAAACATCAATATCGCCAATTTGCTCCAACTGGTCTTCGGTCAATTCCTTTTGCCCGAAATCGCCCAAATGACAAATCCGCATTTCTTCCACCTCAAGAGTATATATGGTATTCACCCCCCTCTTTTTGCCGCCTTCCTCGTCATGGAAAGAAGGAATGCCTTGGATAAAGACTTCTTTAACTTCGTATTCGCCGGGCTCTTCAATCAAAAAAGGTTCGCCTTTAATGGCTTTCTTGTTGTTGTGGTCGTGATGATCGTGGGTAACCAATAAAATATCAGCGGCAAGAGAAGGAACTTTGAGCCCCGTGGTTTCGTCAAAAGGATCAATGGCTATAGTTGTCTGTTCGCCTTTATTGAGGCTGGTTTGCAGCTGAAAAAAAGATTGTCCGTGCCAAATGATGTGCATATTTTATTATTTTATCACGAGTCCATCTGCAATTCAACACTTGTCATTGTGGATAAGGTATGATAAATTGGGGTTATGAAAAATATCACCGAAAATAAAACTAACGACTTCTTAAAACTTCCGCGAGTCGGCGAAATCGTCGAAGGCTCGGTCATTGGCGTAGGCCGTTCGACTGTTTACGTTGATCTGGGGCCGATCGGCACGGGCATTATCTACGGCCGCGAGTTCCAGGAAGCGAAAGTGGCGCTAAAAGGCGCCAAAATGGGAGATAAATTGATGCTGAAAATCGTGGAGCTTGAAAACGACGAAGGCTACATTGAGCTTTCCGCCACCCAGGCCGGAAGAGAAATGAATTGGGATAAACTGATGTTAAAAAAAGAAAAAGATGAATCGTTGACGGTGAAAGTGCTCGGCGCCAACAAGGGCGGACTTTTAGTGGAAGCGGAAAGAGTTTCCGGCTTTTTGCCCGTATCTCAGCTCTCCCCCAAGAATTATCCGAGGGTTGAGGGAGCTGACCGAACCAAGATTTTAGACAAACTTCAACAGCTCGTCGGTAAGGATCTGACGGTAAAAATCTTAACCATTGACCAAAGTAAGGATATTTTAATTTTGTCTGAAAAAGCCACGGAAACCGAAAAAATCAAAACGCTCGTCGAAAAATACAAAGTGGGCGACGTAGTTGAAGGAGAAATTACGGGCATCGTGGATTTCGGCGTCTTTGTTAAAATCCTGCCCGAAAACTTAGAAGGACTGATTCATATTTCAGAACTTGACTGGCAATTAATAGACAACCCGGCCGAAATCGTGAAAATCGGCGAAAAAGTCCAGGCTAAAATCATTGAGATCGCCGACGGTATCAGGATATCTTTATCGTTGAAGGCTTTAAAAACAGACCCTTGGGTGGATATTGATAAAAAATACAAAAAAGGCGATGTTCTTGACGGTAAGGTGACTAAATTCAACCCCTTCGGAGCTTTCGTAGAAATCGCTCCCAAGATCCAGGGGCTCGTCCATATCTCCGAGTTCGGCACCAAAACCAAAATGGAGCAGAAGTTGAAAATCGGCAAGGAGTATCAATTCCAAATCATCCAAATCGAACCTCAAGAACACCGTATGACTTTACGGTTGACAAAATAATCTCTTTGGTATATAATAGAGAAACAAAGATTGCTCTTTGATTTTATAGTGGGGGTGAAAAATGGTGAATATCGAAAAGGTAAAAAAGGGAGACATTTTGATAACTCAGGAATTCTCGTTCGGACGGCTTTATTACATTTACGGCCCAGTCGTGTTAATCGACTATGAAAGACAGATATTAGGAATAAAAATGGGAGAAGACATCAGGTCTTTTCCCCCCGAACAACTATCCACAATTTACGATTTCGTGAATAATTGCAGGGCGGGGAGATCACCTAACGCCGACACAATGAAAACTCTGATGGGTTATATTGTATCACTTGCTGAAGGGCAAACGAATGCTCTCCAGGAAATCGCTGATTTTTTCAAAAAACAAGGGGTAAAACCAGCGGCCTCACAAGATGTGCTGGAGTCATTACTGGTAAAGTAGTTAAAATAAGAAATCTGTCAGTAGACCACGGTCCATTGACAGATTTTTTGTTTAATGCTATAATATCCGCATCGAGTACCTTAAATAATTAGGGGAAAGAAAAATTTTATATGGGAGGATTTTATGAAAAGCAGAAGTAGCCAAGCCGTTATAGAGGACGGCGAGGAGGTCGGCGGGTTTAGAAAAAATCACCGACCCACGGGACCGCCGCGGGAAAGACCGTGGAAGCACAAAACACCCCGGCGGCCAAGAGATCCCCTGGAAGAACTAAGCACACTGGAGGAACCGGTAGCAGAACTACCGGCAGCAGCGGTGGCAAGGCCACCGAGAATAATTGAAGAGGTGAAGGAAATGGAAAGCAATGGTACCCAAGTTAAGGAAAAGAAAATCCCGTACCCAGCCCTCGGCTTCGAGATCTGCCCGGCCTGCGGCCAGTTCAGTAAGCACGTCGTACATGACGGCGAGCCATACCTCGTTTGCAAGGCATGCGATGACAAATGGCATGTCTACATGAAGGAATGCGATGAACAATATCGCGTCTATGCAGACAAAGTGGCGGCTGAAATGGTCGCCGGCGGAAATCCGGTCGTGCAACCCAAAGTCGTGCAAAGCAAACTCGAGTGGATCTTGACCCGGCTCGACATCGCGTCCCTCGAAAAAGAGCTCGCGGACGCACGCCTCATGATGGAAATCCACAACAAGCGGTATCTAAGGCGCGCCGAACGGATTGCGGAAAGAATCCGGGACAAGGCCAACGGCAAAACAATGCCCCAGGAAGTGCTCGTGTCGCTCAGAAACCTTTTCGAAAAAGAGGTAAACCAGGAAGACAGCGAGACTGCAAAAAACGACATAGCCCTTGTCCGGCATCTGAACACCTGGCTCACCGCGGTGAAAAAGTTCAAACCGGAACTGGAGCAGAAGATCGCCGAAAGAAAGGCCAAAGCCGCCGCACCCGCCTCGGAAACGACCGCACCCGCCTCGGAAACGACTACCGCCTTGGCCGTAGTCCCCGAACCCGTCAACGCCTCCTAATCTTGTCCCCCCTTCCCCTCACTAGAAAAAAGGCCCTGTGCTCTTATGCTCAGGGCCTTTTACATTGATTAAATAAGGAAGGCCATTGTGGGACTTCGTAAATCCCACAAATCCCACAATCATTTATTGTATTCGCTCTAAAATAAATTTTTGTATGGATTGCGTGTTTTTCTCGTAATATCTCAACCAATTAGTAAAAAATTCTCGGTATTCTTCTGGACTTTTAAAAAACCTGGCCATAAAATCATTATCTATCAACGAAGGAAAGTTCTTAATCCCCCACCAATCCAAATGACTCGACCATCGATAATCTTTCTCTAAAAAATCTAAAGCTTTTTGAATTTCTGAATTAGTAAGGCCTTTTTCTTTCCAGTTCGGTTTCCATAAATCCAATGGGTTTGAATGAATATAGCAAATCAATTGAAGCGCTTGGGTATCATCATCCACCAGAACTTTTTTATATCTCCCCTGAAATAACGCCCCGCTTCTTTTATTTTTCGTATTAAAGAAATTAGCAAAACCTATGCCAAATTTTCTGTGAAACTTAGCAAGACCATTGTCTGTAACGGGACTTGAAAATAAGTGATAATGGTTAGGCATCAAGCACCAAGCTCCGATATCGATCATTTTTTCTCTCGCTTTTTCCAAATTGTGGGACTTCGTAAGTCCCACAATGCGACGATACATATTAATACTGGCCTTTTCATCGTTAAATTCAAAAAGGTCGTGCACGCACCGAAGATAATCCGAACCCTCCAAAAAGATTTTTCTTTTGTCCACTCCTCTGTTATAAGTATGATAAAATAAAGACTCCGACATATTTTTTAATTATATCAGGTATTGTGGGACTTCGTAAGTCCCACAATCAAAGAAAAAGACGGTGTTGAATTATGCAAGTTACATGATATAATCAATTTATGAAAAGCTTGATTAAAAACTTTATTTTTATTTTGCTTATTTTCCTGGCTGTTTCGGGCGTTTTTACCGTACTTTCCCAGACCGGGCAAAGCTCAAAAGATATGCCCTTAACGGAAGTGGTGAAAAATATCAATGAGGGAAACGTTAAAAAAATCGTGGTTGAGGGCAACAATATCACCGTAACTCTCCAAGACGACAGCCAGGCGAAATCAAAAAAAGAAACCGAGGCCGCCCTTTCCCAATCTTTGGTGAATTACGGAGTAAACGAAACTGCGCTTAAGGGCGTGATAATCGAACTGAAACAAGAAACCGGCTGGCTTGCGCTATTAGGCCCGATTTCCGTTTTCGTACTCCCGTTATTAATCTTTATTGTTTTCTTTTGGATGATTTTCCGGCAGGCCAAAGTCGGGGCCTCCCAAGCTTTTGATTTTTCAAGAGCCAAAGCCAGACTTTTTGGGGCAGAAGGCCACCCCGCTGAAAGAATTACCTTCAAAGATGTCGCCGGTTTAACCGAAGCTAAAGAAGAATTGAAAGAAATCGTCGAGTTTTTGAAATTCCCCAAAAAATTTTTGAATATGGGAGCAAGAATCCCCCGAGGCGTGCTTTTGATGGGGCCGCCGGGCACGGGAAAAACATTGTTGGCCCGAGCCGTGGCCGGCGAGGCTCACGTTCCCTTCTTTCATA
>Ga0265297_10012430_pt1 | contig 10223 bp, 8 predicted proteins | sample Munlanlwell13791_FD_192502 | JGI IMG/M metagenome (GOLD analysis project Ga0265297, IMG submission 192502) | Leachate microbial communities from a municipal landfill in Southern Ontario, Canada - Leachate well 137-91 | ecosystem: Engineered > Solid waste > Landfill > Unclassified | place...
AAACGCGACGGCGCATCCCTGAGATACCCGTTTCCTGAATAAGATCGGTGATCAGTTTTAATTCGTGTAAAACTTCAAAATAAGCGATCTCCGGCTGATAGCCAGCTTCGAGCAATGTATCGAAGCCTGCTTTTATCAATTCCGAAACGCCGCCGCAGAGGACTGCCTGCTCCCCGAAAAGATCGGTTTCAGTTTCTTCATCAAAGGTAGTTTCAATAACTCCTGCGCGCGTTGCGCCGATAGCCTTTGCATAGGCTAAGGCTAATTGTTTTGCCTGGCCGCTGGCATCCTGAAATACTGCCACTAAGCTCGGCACGCCTTTGCCCTCTTCATACATACGCCTGACTAAAGCACCCGGTCCTTTGGGCGCGATCATAAACACGTCGATATTCTTGGATGGTTTTATCTGCTTAAAGCGGATATTAAAACCATGCGAAAAACAAAGGGCTTTGCCTTTTTTTAAATTCGGCTTAATACTCTCATTATAAACCTTGGCCTGGACGTGATCCTGGGTCAAGATCTGGATAATATCGCCTGCCTTAGCTGCTTCAGCCGCAGAAACAGGTATAAATCCATCTGCTTTTGCCTGCTCAAAATTAGGTGTACCTTCCATCTCCGAAACCACTACGCGGCATCCCGAATCACGCAAACATAATGCCTGTCCGCGGCCCTGAATACCATAGCCGATGATCGCGATTGTCTTATCCTTTAATAAGCCTAAATCCGCATCCTTATCGTAATAAATCTTTGCCATTCCACACCCTTCCTTTCGTTTAGTAAGCCATTGCAATCCTGCCGGTCCTGATCAATTCTTTTATGCCGAATTCGTTTAGTTTTTCCAATAACTGTTTGATCTGCTGCTGGTCCCCCACTGCTTCAATAATAGCCGTATTACCTTTGGCCTGGATTATTTTTCCGACGTATTTATCGAATATATTTTCCAGCTTCGCCTTGTCTTTGACGGAATAATTTACTTTCACCAGGATCAATTCCCTCTCGACATGCTCTTTCTTGGTAAAATCGATAGTCGTGATTACGTCGATGAGCTTATTAAGCTGTTTCTTTATCTGTTCCAGTATTTTTTCATCCTGCACCTCGACGACTATGGTCATACAGGAGATAGTCGGATCCAGGGTCTCGGATACCGCCAGAGATGCGATATTATAACCGCGCGCGCTGAATAATCCCGAGATGCGCGCAAGGACTCCAAATTTATTCTCGACCAAGACCGAAATAGTATGGCGCATCAGGCTAGCCCTCCGATAATACGGTTAATCGCCTCTCCCGCCGGGACCATCGGAAAAACATTTTCTTCCGGCTCGACATGGAAATCGATAAACACGGTATTATCTATTTTTAACGCCTTCTCTATTGCCGGGCGCACCTCTTCTTTTTTGGTTACCTTGATGCCCAGCGCGCCGTAACTCTCCGCCAGTTTCACAAAATCCGGAGAAGTAATAGCGACCTGCGAATAGCGCCTCTTATAAAATAATTCCTGCCATTGCCTGACCATGCCCAGATACCCGTTGTTTAAAATCGCTACCTTAACGTTTATTTTATTGGCAATACAGGTGCCTAATTCCTGGATATTCATCTGAATCGAGCCGTCTCCGGCAATATCGATCACAGTTTTATCCGGGCATCCTACTTTTGCCCCCATTGCCGCCGGAAAACCAAAACCCATGGTGCCTAAACCTCCCGAAGAGATGAATGTCCGCGGTAAGGTGTATTTATACCATTGCGCTGCCCACATTTGATTCTGGCCCACTTCAGTAGTAATGATGGCGCTTCCTTTTGTGGCCTCGTCAATTTGTTCGATTACATATTGGGGTTTGATCTTGCCTTCATCTTTGTATTTTAATGGATGCTTTTTCTTCCATGCCTCCACGGCATTTAACCATTCCGAAATATCGGGGCTCTTTTTTATTTCCTCCACTAATTGCCCGAGGATATTTTTCGCATCGCCTACTATCGGCACATCCACTCTGACATTCTTGCTGATAGAAGAAGGATCGATATCGATATGAATAACTTTGGCATCCGGAGCAAAAACATCGAGCCTCCCTGTAACGCGGTCATCGAAACGCGCACCCACGGCGATAATCAAGTCCGACCCCATTATGGCGTGATTCGCAAAAGCTGTGCCATGCATACCAAGCATGCCTAAAGAAAGTTTATGCGTAGCCGGAAAATCGCCTATGCCCATCAGCGTCCAGGTAATCGGCGCCTGCAGTTTTTCTACTAAATTTTTTAGCTCATTACAAGCGCCGGAGGTAATGACCCCTCCGCCGGCATAAATAATCGGCCTCTTGGCATTCATAATAAGTTTAGCGGCTTTTTTGATCTGCCCCGGGTGCCCGAAGAGCGTCGGTTTATATCCGCGGATATCCACTTCCTTCGGCCAGATAAATTCTGTCTCTGCTAGCTGTATATCCGAAGGAATATCTATCAGAACCGGGCCTGGCCGGCCTGTAGAGGCAATATGAAATGCCTCTCTTGTAATCCTGGCTAAATCTTTTACGTCTTTGACTAAATAATTATGCTTGGTTATCGACCGGCTTATACCGGTAACATCCGCTTCCTGAAACGCATCATTACCGATTAAGAATGACTTTACCTGTCCGGTAATGGCGACCATCGCCACCGAATCCATATAGGCATTGGCTATTCCCGTGGTTAAATTAGTCGCGCCCGGGCCGGATGTAGCAAGACAGACACCCACCTTTCCGGTTGCGCGGGCATATCCGTCAGCAGCATGCGCTGCGCCCTGTTCATGGCGGGTGAGGATAAACCTTAAGTTCGCATCGTAAAGCTTATCGAATATAGGTAAGACCTGCCCGCCGGGGTAACCGAATATTACCTCAACGCCTTCGCGCTTCAGGCATTCAATTAAAATTTCTGCCCCTGTCATTTTAAAATTGCTCCCTTATCCGCCGAGGTCACTAACCTTGAGTATCTGGATAGATATCCTGTCCTTATCTTTGGCGGGATTGGTTTCCAATTCCTGAACCTCTTTTCTATTTCAGGTTTTGTCAATTTTACTTCTAATTTCCTGCCAGGTATATCTATGTTGATTATATCGCCGTCTTTTAGGATTGCGATCGGACCCCCGGCTGATGCCTCGGGAGAAATATGGCCGATGCAAGGCCCTTTTGTGCCTCCGGAAAATCTTCCATCGGTAATCAAAGCCACTGAATCAGCCAAACCCATACCCACAATGGCCGAGGTGGGCGCTAACATCTCGCGCATGCCCGGGCCGCCTGAAGGGCCTTCATAACGGATGACAATACAATCTCCTGATTTTATTTTTTTGTTTAAAATTGCCTGCATTGCCTCTTCTTCGCGGTTAAAAACTTTCGCGCGGCCGGTGAATTTCATCATCTTGGAATTTACTGCCGACTGTTTAACTACGGCGCCATTAGGCGCAAGATTGCCATAAAGCACGGCAATGCCGCCTTGTTTATGATAGGCCTTAGCCAACGGCCTGATCACTTCCTCGTCATAAATAGAAGCTTTATCTGCGATATCAAATATTCTTTCCCCGCTGGAAGTCATAGAATTATTTAATTTATTCTTCAGCCGCTTGAGCACCGCCGGGATCCCTCCTGCGTATTCCAAGTCTTCCATAAAATGCGTACCCGCAGGCTCGATGCAAGTGATATGCGGGGTGATCTTACTTATATTATCGAAAGTCTTCAGGTCAAGGTCCATTCCTGCCTCATGGCTGATGGCCATTAAGTGTAAAACTGTATTACTCGAACCGCCTAAAGCCATATCCACCACAATCGCATTCTCCAAGGATTTTTTGTTAATAATATCCAGGGGATTAATGTTTTTCTTTACTAATTCCACGATGCGTTCGCCGCTTGCCTGCGCAATGCGCCGCTTCTTCGCGGAACCCGCTAATGCCGTTCCGCAACCCGGCAAAGACATACCCATAGCCTCAGTCAAACAAGCCATGGTATTAGCAGTATATAATCCCTGGCAGGAACCTGCGCCCGGGCAGGCTTCCATTTCCAGGCAGGTTAATTCTTCTGCGGAAATATCGCCTTTTTTGGCCCGCGCCAAAGCCTCATAAGTATCGTGCACAAAAGCAAGCTTCCTCTGTTTAAAACGACCGGAGAGCATCGGACCGGCTGTCACAATGATCGCCGGAATATTCAAACGCGCAATACCCATCAGCATCCCGGGAGTGATCTTATCGCAATTGGTTAAACACACGATCCCGTCCAATTGATGGGCATTACAGACTGTTTCAATGGTATCAGCCACAATCTCCCTTAAACCTAAAGGATAACACATACCTAAATGGCCCATGGCAATGCCATCGCAGATACCCGGCACGCCGAAGAAAAACGGCACACCTCCGCCATAACAGATCCCGCGTTCAATAAAACGCTCTAAATCGCGCATCCCGATATGGCCGGGGATTAAATCCGTAAAAGAAGTAGCAACGCCGATAAAAGGCCGGTCCAGATCTTTCCTGCCTAAGCCTGTAGCATGCAAAAGCGCGCGATGCGGCACACGTTCTAACCCTTTTTTAATTTTATCTGAACGCATCATGTCTCCTTTTTAAATTAATCCGCTCCCTCGCCATCATGCACCACATGCTTTGTCTCTTCCCGCTTACGGATGATCACCCGCTTTAAAGTAATGTATTTTTCCACTAATTCTTTATTATTCACTGCGTTTAATTGCTTGAAAAGAAATTCAAACTTGTCCTCTATTTCCTTGGCAATCGCATCCCTGGTTGATTGAGGCATGCCCATTATTTCCTTTTTAAATGGCCCCAGGGCTTTTTTACGCGTCTTATAAATAAATTGCTCTTCGGTCTCTCCTTCTTTACGCTCTGAAGCAGCGTTAGTCTTTAACCAATCGTAGATTTTTACCCTCAGGTCAACGGGGAAATGTTTCGACTCATAGATCATATTTTGAAACTCCGTTGCCAGATGCACCTCGGCAGTATCTGTTTCCGGGAACTTATGGAAAGCCTCGGCAGGCAGGGTTGATGCGCCATGCTGCACTGCGCCGGCCAAACCGTAATCTTTTTTTGCGATCTCAGAGAGCCTCTTCAAGGTATCGAAATCTAATTTTACCTGCGCTACTGTCCCGTCAGGCAAGACCACGCCGCCATGGGAAGTCCCGGTCTGGATACTTATTTTACTGATGCCGGTGCGGCCTTTACGTAATCTCTCTTTATACCCCTGCATAAAAGCGTGTAATTCTTCGGGGGTGGAATTCTTGCTGCCTACCTCTCCGATCTCGCCACCCACGGAAACCTCGACTCCCCTTGGCTGGATCTGACGGATAAATTGTGTCAGCCTTGCGCAAACTTCGTAATTAAAATACTGCTCTTTTTTCAAATCTGACTGGCCTAAGTCCACCAAAGTAGAAGAATCGATATCGATATTATAAAAACCCGCTTCAACAGCCTCGGTAATCAAGGCCCGTAAACCTTCTAATTCTTTTTCCTGGTTTTCCTTAAACTTCTTGGCATTCACCTGGAAATGGTCGCCCTGGATAAAGACCGGGCCGGAAAAACCTTCTTTTATTGCTGCTGCCAGGATGACGCTGGAATATTCGATAGGCGGCTGTGCAGTATAGCCCATCTCGGATTTAGCAATCTCAAAAATAAAAGCGCCGGAATTATTGCGTTTAGCCACCCTGAATATGGCAGCTGCTAAATCATAGGTCATACTTCTTAAGTTTATTGCGGGAACGGTAAAACCGCTGAATTCACCCTTGCCGCGAGCCATATAAAGCTCGTGGATACTGGAAAGATAAATCCCTTTTTTATAGGCGATATCGAATATTTTTTTGGCTAGTTTTTTCTTTATCGCCATATCATCGTTTGTAATTAAATCCATTACTATTTTTTCAACATCCACTGGCCTTCTTCCCATGATACCCTTCCTCCTTAAGCAGCAAGCTTATCCCGAACTATCCGATAAGTTCGGGGATTAACTTAGAACTTTGATTAAATGACACCACTCTTCAAATTTTATTTCTTTTTTCTGTATAGCAGTCGCGAAATCAACCGCAGTTACCTTACCGCAACAAAACCCTACAGCTTTATCCTTTTCGCCGTTTATAAGGCGGTTGACTGCTTCCTGGCCCAGGCGTAAGGCTAAATCCCTGCTGATAGCCGTAGGGCGGCCGCCTCTTTGAATGTGCCCTAAAACTACTGTCCTGGTTTCTAAACTCGTCATCTCAGTTATTTTTTTTGCGATATCCGCGGCAGAGCCGGCGCCTTCAGCGACCACAATGATCCAGCTGATCTTACCTTTCATATTGCCCTGCACGATATCATTACAAATGGCCTCCAGGTCGAGTTTTCTCTCCGGGATAATTACGTCTTCACAGCCGCCGGCCAAAGCAACAGATAATGCTATAGAACCGGAATCCCGGCCCATAACTTCAACTACAAAGACCCTCTCCATGCTCGTTGCGGTATCGCGGATATTATCGATAGCGGCCAATGCTGTGTTTATCGCTGTATCCCAGCCAATGGTCATATCTATGCCGTTTACATCATTATCTATGGAAGCGGGGATGCCGATACAAGGCACATTATATTTATTGCCAAAAATATGCGCGGCAGTAAAACTTCCGTTTCCTCCGATCACAATAAGCCCGTCTATAGCGTTTTTCTTTATAGTATTAAACGCGCGGTCCTGACCTTCTTTTGTAGCAAATTGCGGGCAGCGCCCGGTCTTTAAAACCGTGCCGCCTGCATTGATTATGCCTGAAACCGAACGATGGTCTAATAATTTCAATTCCTCATTGATCAGGCCCCACCATCCGCGTATTACACCCATAACTTCTAATTTATTGTAGATGGCAAAACGCACCACAGCGCGTATCGCGGCGTTCATACCGGGGGCGTCTCCACCGGTGGTCATTACTCCAATGCGTTTTAAAGGCATTTTATCAAGTCCCTATTTCCCAGCTTGAAAGATATTTCTTTTGTTCTGCGGTCAAAGTATCTATTTTAATCCCCATGGATTTTAATTTTAAATCCGCGATGCCCTCGTCTATATCCTTGGGGACTTTGTAAACATCCTTCTTTAATTTCTTATGGTGGTTGACAATATATTCTGCGGCAAGAGCCTGATTGGCAAAAGACATATCCATGACCTGCGCCGGATGGCCCTCGGCAGCCGCCAGGTTGATCAGGCGGCCTTCGCCTAAGACATAGATCTTCCTGCCGTCTTTTAAAATATATTCATCCGTAAAATCGCGGATGGCTTTCTTCGCGCGGGATATCTTTTCCAGGCCCGGCAAATCCAGCTCCACATTAAAATGCCCGGAGTTGGATACTATCGCTTCGTCTTTCATGATCTTAAAATGCTCCTGCCTGATAACGTTTATATCTCCGGTAACAGTAACAAAAATATCGCCGATTTTCGCAGCCATCTTTATAGGCATAACCTGGAATCCGTCCATGCAGGCTTCCAAACCGCGCAAGGGATCTACTTCGACTACGATTACTTTTGCGCCCATGCCCTTAGCGCGCATGGCCACACCTTTACCGCACCAGCCATAGCCGCAGACGACGAAATTCGATCCTGCTATTAACTTATTCGTAGCGCGGATAATCCCGTCTAGAGTCGACTGGCCTGTGCCGTAACGGTTATCAAACAGATGTTTTGTCTGGGCGTCATTTACCGCGATGATAGGATAACGCAATTTTCCCTGATCGGCTAACGCGCGTAACCTGATCACCCCGGTAGTCGTCTCTTCCGTTCCGCCGACGATATTGGCGTGCATCGTTACCGGGCGCTGGTGGATAGTCGAGACTAAATCCGCTCCATCGTCCATCGTCATATCCGGCTTAACCGCCAAAACCTCTTGAATATGTTTATAATAAGTCTTGGTATCTTCGCCTTTAATGGAAAAACAGGCGATCTTCAGGTTCTCCGCTAAAGAGGCAGCCACATCGTCCTGCGTGGATAAAGGATTGGATGCGCAAAGGTATATTTCAGCGCCTCCGGCTTTTAAAACTTCCATTAAAACGCCGGTCTCGGTAGTCACGTGCAGGCAAGCAGCGACTTTAAGGCCTTTTAAAGGCCTCTCTTTCTTAAAGCGCGCTGCTATCAATGCCAATACCGGCATATTATTACGCGCCCATTCAATCCTTAATGCGCCCTTCTTAGCTAGCTTTATATCTTTAATGTCGTATCTCATTTATCTCTTTATCTCCTTTATAATTTCGCTGCTTGCTTTTTAAGTATAGCTGCCTTATCCGTATTTTCCCAGATGAATTCCGGTTCCGGCCTGCCGAAGTGCCCGTAACAGGCGGTCTTTCTGTATATCGGCTGTAATAAATCCAGGGATTTAATTATCCCCCTGGGCGTCAGGTCAAAATTCTGGCGGATAAGCTTTACAAAGTTATCATCGGAAATTTTACCGGTGCCGAAGGTATTTACAAAAATAGACAAAGGATCGGCATAGCCAATGACATAAGATAACTGGACAAGGAATTTTTCGGCTAAACCGGCGGCAACGATATTTTTAGCAACATAACGGCACATATAGGCTGCAGAACGGTCTACTTTTGTAGGATCTTTCCCTGAAAAAGCGCCGCCTCCGTGCGGAACAGTCCCGCCATAGGTATCTACGATTATTTTTCTCCCGGTCATCCCGGTATCTGACTGCGGGCCACCAATAACAAACTTCCCGGTCTGATTAACATAATATTTTGTATCCTTATCAACCAAACCTTTCAATATGGGCTTAGCGATAACATCGACCATCTCCTGGCGCGCCTTAGGAGTGATCTGCTGGCCGGTTTTATCCAGGATATCTTCAGTATGCTGACAAGCAAGCACCACTGAATCAACGCGCTTAGGTTCTCCGTTCTGATATTCTACAGTCACCTGTGATTTGCAATCCGGCCCGAGATATTTTAAGGTATTGTTCCTGCGCACATCAGCCATGTGTTTTACCAGTTTATGCGCCAGGGTTATAGGAAGCGGCATAAGCTCCTCGGTCTCGTTGCAGGCATATCCGAACATAATACCCTGATCACCGGCGCCTCCGGCATTCACGCCCTGGGCAATATCCGGCGACTGGCTGTTTATAGTATTGATGATCGCGCAGGTCTCATAATCAAAGCCGTACTTAGGATGAGTATAACCTATTTCTTTGATAATATTACGCGCTAATTTCTGTATATCAATGTAGGCGTTGGTTGTGATCTCGCCACCCACTATTAAAAGCCCCATAGTAACATAAGTCTCGCATGCTACCCTGCTTCTCTCTTTATTCTTGTCGTTCATCAATACCTGATCCAATACCCCATCGGAAATCTGATCGCAGACTTTATCCGGATGGCCTTCCCCTACTGATTCCGAAGTAAAAAAATGTTTCCGCAAGCTGCTCATTACTCCTCCTTTTAGTTTCTGGCGAATTTCTCTTTTGCCTCGTTATAAAACTTATGGTCACCGATATCATACCAATGCCCGTCGAACACAAAACCGTAAACCGGGATTTCTTTTCTTAGCCAATCTATATAAAAACCCGTAGCATCATGCCCCTTAATATTCGTATCTAAGTATTCCTTGAGTAAATTTAATCTTTGCTTAGGAAAATAATAAAGGCACATCGCCACCAGCCTTGACTGCGGCTTATCGGGCTTCTCGGAGAAATCAATAACTTTATTTTCTTTGTCTAATTTTATTACCCCGTATTTTTTTGCTTCTTGTCTATCTTTTATCTTATACACGCCTATAATGGGGCTATTCTTATGGGCTTTGACAAATTTAAGAAAATCCTGCAAACCGCCTTTAAAAAGATTATCTCCGCCGATAACCAGGAGGTCTTCGTTAATATGTTTTTTATCTATGGCAAAACTCATATCGCCAACCGCGCCCCGCCTGTCGTTCAAGTCTCCCGTCAAATCATCTACCAGGTTTATGCGTTTTTTACTACGCAGGCCTTTCGCCCACGATTTAAAACAAGATATAAATTTGCTATTGGTGACTACAATGATCTCGCTTATTGCTTCTATTCTCTCTAATTTATCTACAATGTAGTCGATTATCGGTTTATCCTCAACTAATAAAAGCGGCTTGGGATATTCTTTAGTCAAAGGATAAAGCCGCGTCGCATAACCTGCCGCAAGTATCAATGCCTTCATTATTATTTTTCTTCCGCCAATTTATTTTTCAGATACGTGACTTTTTCTACCGGCGTAGGATCAATACCATAAAGTATGGCCA
>Ga0265297_10012431_pt1 | contig 10223 bp, 8 predicted proteins | sample Munlanlwell13791_FD_192502 | JGI IMG/M metagenome (GOLD analysis project Ga0265297, IMG submission 192502) | Leachate microbial communities from a municipal landfill in Southern Ontario, Canada - Leachate well 137-91 | ecosystem: Engineered > Solid waste > Landfill > Unclassified | place...
GCCGATTGCCAAAACCGTTGAAGACGCCGAAATTTTATTTGATGCCATTAAGGGAAAAGACCCCCTGGATTCAACCTCCGTTGAAAAAATTCATGATTCAAGATTCATGATTCATGAATCAAGGAATTTAACCATCGGCTTGCCCGAAGAATATTTCATCAAAGGCCTGGATAAGGAAACCGCTAAAGCCGTTGAGGGAGTAATTAAAAATTTGGAAAACCAAGGTTTGAAATTCAAAAAAATCAGTTTGCCCCATACCAAATACGCCTTGTCCTGCTATTACATCATTATGCCAGCCGAGGCCAGCACCAATTTGGCGAGATACGACGGCATCCGTTATAGCCGGATAAAAGAAGCGGTTGACGCCAAAAACCTGAAAGACATCTATTTCAGCCAGCGGAGCGGGGGATTCGGGAAAGAAGTCAAGCGGAGAATTATTTTGGGAACTTTCGTTTTGTCGAGCGGCTATTATGATTCCTATTATCTTAAGGCCCAGAAAGTCAGGACTTTAATCAAGGAAGATTTTGACAAGGCCTTTAAGGAAGTTGATGTCATTTTGACGCCGGTTTCGCCGACTCCGGCTTTCAAAATCGGCGAGAAATCCGATAATCCTTTGGAAATGTATCTTTCGGATATCTTCACTATTCCCGTGAACTTGGCCGGCTTGCCCGCTATCTCAATTCCGGTGAAAGAAAACAAAGGATTGCCCGTGGGGTTCCAGCTTATCGGTAAACATTTCCGGGAAACCGATATTTTGGAAATAGGAAAGGCCTACGAAAAGGCGTATAATTAACGGGTATGGACGCCATTGTTAATTTTCTCCTTAATTTCAGAAGTTCGGTGATTGATTTTTTTGGCCCTTATTTCGGCTGGATCAAATTATTTTCTCTGATAATTTCCGCTTTTTTGCTTTGGGGCATCATCCACTTCGCGAGAAAATTGTCTTTTTTCAATTCAAAAGTTGAGCAGTATATGGACATTTTGGGAACGGGAAATTTATCGAAACACCGTTCAATAAGGGGCTGGCAGCAAATCCAGAAACGGCTGCAGGCAGGCGACGCGGAAAATCTCAAAATGGCCGTTGCCGAAGCCGATAAAATTCTTGATGAGTTGCTCAAAATCAGCGGCTACCAGGAGAAGAATATGGATGAACGGCTGGGACAAATAACTGATGCCCAACTTTCCAATATCAGTGATGTCTGGTCTGCCCATAAAATCAACCAACGGCTTACCAAGGAAAAGGATTTCCGGATAAATAAACAGGAAGCCGAATTGATTATCAATATCTACAAAAAATCTTTTCAGGAACTTGGGTTGATTGACTAAGGGTTGATAGGACTTCCGCCATTGCCTTTCAGAACCAGAATATTCCGACTCCAGCGGTCGGAATTTCTTTTCCCTCGGCGTCCAAACTCCGCTTTGGCGGAGACCAAGCTTTGGACGCCTGCGGGATATTCTTCAAGGCAAAGGTGGAAGTCCAGGGTGGTGGTTTAAAAAAATTGCGCGGTGGACGGGATTCGAACCCGTGATCTCCGCCGTGACAGGGCGGCGCTTTGAACCAGCTAAGCTACCACCGCATAGCTGTTTTTTTGTTTCTTTCTAAATTATACTATATTATATGTCAAGAAAACCAAAATTGACAAAGAAACAAGTTGTTAAGCTTGTAAGCTTATACAAAAATCCCAAGATGTCAATGGAAAAACTTTGTAAATTTTTTCAGATTAGTGATGATACGATTACGAGGACAATAAAACGAGAGGGAATAACAGCGAGAAAAACAGCAGGATTTTGCGATAAAGAAAATAGTAATTGGAAAGGCGGCTTATCAAGACACTATGCGAAGAATGTCGCCATGAGGCATTTTAAGAAAAACAATTGTGCAATTTGCGGCTATAAAATTTCAGTTGATGTTCATCATCGAGATAATAACAATAGAAATAATAAACCAGATAATTTAGTATTGTTATGCCCGAATCATCACCGAGAAGCTCATTTGGGCTTGTTAAAAAGTCATAAGTAGTATTTAATTATTACCGCGGGGTGGACCAACGGTTAGGTCGGGAGGCTCATAATCTCCAGCAGCGGGTTCAACTCCCGCCCCCGCAACAATTAGCGAAGGCAGGTCTGCCTGCCGGCGGGCAGGGTAGCTCAGTCGGTTAGAGCATAGCATTCATAACGCTAAGGTCGTGGGTTCGATTCCCACCCCTGCTACTAAATTCATTAGAATGTCTAACAGTAGAAGAATTTTAGAGATTAACGATCCGGAAACGCCGGCGATTATTTCGCGGCTTAAGGAAAGAACCGATTTCAAAAGTTTGCGGATAAGACAGCTTTTGGCCCTGCCGGATTTAACCAGAACCGAAGGTTCGCCCATAAAATTCTTGATTGACGCCGTAACCGGCATGCCCCGGTTTGACGATTTTGATATCATCAATGTCCCGGAAATTGTCAGCGTCAGAAATAATTTTGATTTATTGAATACTCCGCCGGAGCACCCCAGCCGCCAGGAAACTGACACCTATTACGCGGGACAAGACCGCGTTTTACGCACTCACACCACGGTGATGTGGCCTTATTATTTCTCCGAAGATAATATGAAAAAACTGGAAACCGAAGGTGAAATTGGTGCTTTGTGTTACGGTAAGGTTTACCGGAAAGACGAAATCGACCGTTCCCATTATCCGGTTTTCCACCAGATAGACGGCCTCTATATTTGCAAGAAAGAGAAAAAAGAAATCGGCATACCCGAATTGACCGAAGTTCTGGTTGATATCGCCAAGAATATTTACGGAAACGATGTTGAATATAAAATTTTGGACGATACTTTTCCTTTTACGGATCCCAGTATCCAGGTGATAATTACATGGAAAAACCAGTGTCTTGAAGTTTTGGGCGCCGGCGTTGTCCACACGCAGGTTCTGAAAAACCTGGGCATTGACCCGTGGGTTTATAACGGTTGGGCTTTCGGTTTCGGTTTGGAAAGATTGGCGATGGTGAAAATGGAAATCCCCGATATCCGGATTTTTTGGTCAACCGACAAAAGAATCACGAGCCAATTCAAGGACTTAAACAGCGTTTTTCATGAAGTCAGTAAATACCCGATGACTTACCGCGACATTTCTTTCGTGGTTGATAAAGATACCAGTTTAAACAATTACTACGAAATTATCCGGGGTTGCGCCGGCGATTTGGTTGAAGAAGTTTCTCTTTTGGATAAATACGAAAACAAGGAAAAATTCGGCGAAAACAAAATCAGCTATACTTTTCACATCGTTTATCGTTCTCCTGAAAGGACGTTGACCAACGACGAAGTGGATAAAATTCAGCAGCTTATCGAATCGCGCACTCAGCAAGAGTTGGGTGCTTCAGTACGAAGCAAATAATTTGTTTATTCCAAATGCACTTCTTTGGAAAATTTCTTTATTTTTTCTTTAAGCAGGGGATAAGCGTTTAATTTAGGGTTTTCTTGGATGATTTTCATGGCTGCTTCGCGGCTGTTTTTGACCAAATCCGGGTTTTGGATGGCTTTCATTGCCAGGTCCGGCACGCCGGTTTGGCTTTGTCCGAGGAATTCTCCGGGCCCCCGGATTTCCAAATCCTTTTCCGCCAATTCCAGGCCGTTTTTGGCTTCAACAATGGATTCAAGCCGCTGTTGCGTGGTTCCGGAAGAAGAATCGGTGAAAAGAAAACAAAAAGATTGGTGTTCGCTCCTTCCGACCCGGCCACGGAATTGATAGAGCTGCGCCAGGCCGAAACGCTCGGCGCCTTCAATCATCATTATGACGGCGTTGGGGATATCAACTCCGACTTCCACCACGGAAGTGGAAACTAAAATGTCGGTTTCTCCTTCTTTGAATTTTTTCATGGCCGATTCTTTTTCTTTCGCTTTCAATTTTCCGTGGAGCATCGCCACTTTCAAATCGGGGAATATTCTGTTTTTAAGTTTTTCGTATTCTTCCTTAACCGCTTTTACTTCCAGATTTTGGAAAGCGCGGTTTCTCCACGATGAACCCGTCTTTGGGGTTTCTTCTTCCGCGGGAATTTCGATTCTGGGGCATATCACGAAAACTTGCCGTCCTTTTTTCACCTGGCCCCTGATGAAAGCGTAGGCCTTGGTCCGGTTTTCCGGCGCCACGATTTTGGTGATAATCGCTTTTCTGTTTTTGGGCAGTTCGGTAATAGTCGATAAATCCAAATCGCCGAAAATACTCAAAGACAATGTGCGGGGGATAGGCGTAGCCGACATTGAAAGAAAATGGGGGACAGATGCAGAACTTTGCGGAACAAACGCAGAATCTCTAGCTTTATCATATATTATTCTATCAATAGTAAGTCCCTTTGGCCCATAATTAACGAGTAGCGCGATTCGATAATCAGAACCCCTTAAATAACTCCAAATCTGTTTTTTCTCTGTTGTTCCTACAAAAGACAAAGCCTTAAGCTCCACTATAACTTTATTCTCAACGACAAAATCGGGAATATAAATGCCTACTTTTTTATTGCGATAAAAAATAGGGATTCGGACTTCACATGAAAATTCTAGTTCAGATTTTTTAAATGCTTCAGCTACTGCTTTTTGATAAATACTCTCTTTATGTCCGCCACCCAATTCTTTTTTGACATCAAATAATGCAGTTCTGATTTTATAAGTAAGATCTTCATATAGTAATTTATCATCTATTTCTTTGTCTTCCGTATTGTTCCGCGTTTGTTCCGCGTTCATTCCGCGAACCAGCGTTTTACGCTGGTTGACCCCAAAGCGATGTTGTTCGTCAATGACCACGAAAACCAGATTACTGAAAATTACGCCCTTCTGAATTAAAGCGTGCGTGCCGATGACGATTTTTATTTTTCCCGAAGCGATTTCTTTCAGGAGTTCGCTTTTTTTTATTTCGGTTTCCAATCCGTCGCCGTAAAAAACCTTGGCTTGCGCGGAAGTGATTAAAGCCAGCCCTTTGCTGAATTCGGGGAAAAATTTAATGAAAGTTTGATAATGCTGGCGGGCAAGAATTTCGGTCGGCGCCATAAAAACGCTTTGCTTGTCTTCTTCGGCGGTTGCCAGAGCGGACAGGGCAGCGACAATGGTTTTGCCCGAGCCGACATCGCCTTGAAGCAGCCGGTTCATCGGGTGCGGCTTTTCTAAATCCTGGATGATTTCCCAGAGAGATTTTTTTTGGGTCAGCGTGAGCTCGAAAGGCAGCCGGCCGATTATGGTTTTAACCCAATCAAGGTCGATTTTAAGAGGAACGGCTTTCTCCCTGTTAAGTTTCAGGCGCTGCAGAATATTGGACAGCTGAAGGCAGAACAAATCCTCAAAAGCAAAGCGTTTTTTCGCTTCCTGCGCTTCTTTTGGGGTTTCCGGAAAATGGATTTTCTGAAGGGCGGCATTGATTTCCGGCAGATTATTATTTTTAAGCGCCGAAGTCGGCAGAAAATCGGTAATTTCTTCCAGATTTTCGAGAACGGGTTTTATAAGATAGCGGATTCCTTTTGAAGTCAGGCCTTTGGTTTCCGGATAAATCGGCACCAGCCGGCCGGTATGCTTTGTTTCGGCTGTTTCATCCCCGTCGTTTATGAATTCATAAGCCGGGTTGGATAAACAGAGTTTCTTTTTGGATAAAGACACTTTGCCGGCAAAATTGGCGATTTTCCCTTTGCGGAGAACGTTTTTCAGATAGGGCTGGTTGAACCAAATCGCCTTGACGCTGCCGGTTTCGTCGCTGATTAGGGCTTCCACTAAAAACATCCTTCGCTGCCAGCTGCGGCGCAAAGAAACATTGGTTATTATCCCTTTAATGGTTGCCTGCTGCCCGGCTTTAAGTTCGGCGATATTGTAAATCCGGGAAAAATCTTCGTAGCGGAAGGGGAAATGCCGCAGCAAATCTTCCACGCTTTCAATTTCCAGTTTCTTAAGGCGTTCCAAAAATTTCGGCCCGATGCCGTGGATTTCCGAAAGAGAAGTATTTAGTTTAAACATCAACTCATTAACCCATTAACTCATCAACTAATAAACTAAATTAGTCCGCCCACCAGGATTTGAACCTGGAACCGTCTCCTTAAGAGGGAGCTGCTCTGCCGTTAAGCTATGGGCGGTATTTATATACATATTATACATTGCGGTTTTTAAAACCCAAACCTTAAAAACATAGTATAATTTATTTATATTATAATAAAGATATGGACCTAATTATCTTTTTATTAATATGGTTAGTAATATATAAAATATTATATTCTCCTGAAGCTCGTATTAGAATAATTTGGAGGCAGATATATCGTATTCCTATCAAAATAGCAAGAGTAAAAAAAGATTTTCCAGATAAAGCTAATTATTTTGATGAAGGCTGTGAAAAAGCACTAAGCATAAGATATAAAATGATAATTGCCTTACTTAGCTATCATTTTGACCCAGAAGAAGATAAGGAATATATATCCAAAAATATAGAAAGAATTCCTTATAATTATCGACCCCAAAAAATGGATTAAGTCACGCCCAAAACGGCTAGTAAGGTGTTAGTTTATGATTGCAATTCTTCACAATATCCGAAGCTTATATAATGTCGGCTCTATTTTTCGGACGGCCGACGCTGCCGGAATAGAAAAAATTTATCTTTGCGGCATTACGCCGACGCCGATTGATCAATTCGGGAAATACCGGCAACAATTGACCAAAGTTTCTTTAGGCGCGGAAAAATACGTGGCTTGGGAAAAATTCAGTTCAACCACGAAATTGATTGATAAGTTGAAAGGGGACGGTTACGAAATTTTCGCTATTGAACAAAGCAAAAAATCTATTCCGTATTATTCTCTAAAACCTAAAAGCCATAAACTGAAAGCTATTGCTTTAGTTTTAGGAAGCGAAATCAAAGGGCTGCCGGCTTCGATTCTGAAACGAGCCGATAAAATCCTGGAAATTCCGATGAAAGGCAAAAAGGAGTCGCTTAACGTGGCCGTGGCTTTCGGAATAGTGGTTTTCTCTATTTGATTTTTATAAAAAAATAAAATCGAGTTACTATTATATTAGGACGATCGTCTTAATATAATAGTAACTATCATAGCGAAAGATAATCAACAATAATCAACGATAATCGAGAATAATTAAGAAACTAAGAAAAAAGGATTTTGGCGATTGCCGTTTTTCCTTCAACAAGCAGAGGTTCTTTCAAGACGTGAAGCAGGCCGAAATAAATCAGGATTGAAATCAAAAGATTGACGAAAAAATTGACTCCGAGCGCGTTTAGCCCCCAGGCGGAAAGTACCATTAAAGCCGTGGCGGCGAATATTTTCGGCAAATGGCGGAAAGCGTGAAAATCGTTTATTCGCTTCATTTTTCGCCAGCTGAAGCCGTTGCTGATTATTTGGGTAAAAATAGTCGCGATGGCGGCGCCGTTGATTCCCCAAACCGGGATAAACAGGAAATTGAAAGCGACATTACCCAAAGCCCCCAGGAGAAAATAACCTATCAAGCTTTTTTGCTTGTCATAGCAGAAAACGGCATTGCCGATTAAACTGCCGGGGAAGACCAGAAGAACGGTCAAAAGAAGAATCCGGAAACAGGAAACAGCCGGCAGATATTCATTCCCAAAAATAATCCGGATGAAATCGCGGCCCAATATAAGGCCGCCGGCCACCAAAGGCAGGCCGACCAGAAAGACCGCGGCCATGGATTTTTCAAAAATAAGGCGGAATTTCCCATCGTCTTTATAAGCCAAACGGCTCAAAATCGGGAAGAAACTGCTTGCTAAAAGCGCCGGGAAAATCCAGAAGAGCTGGACCGGTTTGTAAGCGGCGGCGTAAAATCCCAGGTCCCGGGCCGGCTGGAACCAGCCGAGCATTATCATGTCGGTGTTAATCATGATGCCGCCCAATAGGCCGAATAAAGCGAACGGCCAGGCCGAAGAAAGAATCGGGTAAATCAATTCTTTCCGGAAATGGCTGAAAACTTTGCCGAATTCCTTCCTTAGCGTCCAGATGGCGGCGGCCAAGCCCAAGCCGCTGCCCAAGGTGTAGCCGATGGTGAAAGAGCGGCTGGTGGCGGAAATAAAAAGCGCCAGAAACCCCAAAGCGACGATTGCCGTATTCGTGAAAATTTTTATGCCCGCTTCAACCTGCATTTTTTCCAAAGCTCTAACGAAAGAAAAAGCAAAATCCCGCAAGCTGTCGAAAGCCAGAAGCAAAGCGATGACGGGCAATAGGGGAACGGATTCTTTGATTTTGGTGAAAAAGGGAGCAATAAAAATCACCATAATGACGCTTGAGGCAATTAAGCACAATTTAATGAAGAAAGCGGTGGAAAGATATTGGGTCCGGGTTTCGGGATTTTTGGCCGCTTCCCGGGTGAGAATGCTGCTGATGCCGATGTCGGAAAAAATAGTGAATAAACCGGCCAGGTTGAGGGCGTAGGAAAAAACGCCGTAGCCGGCCGCGCCGATAATCCGGGCGGCGTAAATAATAACCACGGCTCTTATGAGCCGGCTGGTTATCTCCCCGAAATTAAGCCAGAAAGCGTTTTTCATCACCGTCTGGCGGAGCGATTGGTTTTCAAAAAGAAATTTTTTTATCCGGGTAAACATCTAGGTTGTCATTATATGATATAATATTACTGTTATTTAAACCAAATGATTAAAATTTACACCACTCCCACCTGCGTTTTCTGCGAGATGGCGAAGGAGTTTCTCAAAGAGAAAAAAATCGCCTATAAAGATTATGACATCAGCCGGGACGAAAAAGCCCTGAAGGAAATGATTGATAAAACCCATCAGTACATGGTTCCGGTTTTCGACATTGACGGGAAGATTCTGATAAATCCCAATCGCATTCAATTGGAAGAAGCTATTAAAAACCAGAAGGTTAAAACGAAAAAATCATATGGTACACGATCTGATAATAGTCGGCGGGGGACCGGCCGGAGTGGCCGCCGGGGTTTACGCCGCCCGAAAAAAACTTAAAGCAATCCTGATAAGCGATTCCATCGGCGGCCAGTCGGTGGTTTCCAAGGAAATCCAGAATTTCATCGGCATCAAATCAATATCCGGTTTGGATCTCGCCAAGGCGTTCAAAGAACAGCTGGAATTCCAAAAAGACATTAAACTTATCGAAGGCGATTTTGCCGCGAAAATCAAAAAAACCAAAGAAGGGTTCAGGGTCTTTACCGAAAAAAAAAGGAAATTCGACGCTAAAACCGTCTTAATTGTTTCCGGCAGCCGCCGGAAGCAGATAAATGTTCCAGGCGAGAAGGATTTCGAAGGCCGGGGGGTGTTTTATTGCTCCATCTGCGACGCTCCTCTGATGAAAAATAAAATCGCGGCGGTTATCGGGGGCGGCAATTCGGGCTTTGAGGCGGTTTTGGACCTTTTGCCTTACGCTTCAAAAATTTATCTTCTGGAATACACGGATATTTTAAGCGCCGACAAAATCACCCGGGAGAAAGCGAAGAAATCGAAAAAAGTCGAAGTCATCACCATGGCCGAGGTTAGGGAGATTTTCGGCGGGGAATTCGTCAAGGGGCTGGAATACAAAGACCGCCGCAGCAGCAAGATAAAAAAAATAAACCTTCACGGCATTTTTATCAGCGTTGGCTACCAGCCCAACAGTGAAATTGCCAGAAATCTGGTTAAACTGAATAAAAACAAAGAAATCATAATCAACCGTAAAACCCAGGAAACTTCGCGCCGGGGAATCTGGGCCGCCGGCGACGTTACTGACGGCTTGTACCGCCAGATGAACATTGCCATCGGCGACGCCGTTAAAGCGACTTTAAATATTGACAACCATCTTTACGCTTTGTCGATGAAACGGATTCCGAAGAAAAAGTAATCCGCTTCGAAATATGTTAAGATAAATGAATAACTATGCCTTTTTTTGTCGTTAAAAAATCTTTCCCGAAAATACTTTTTGTGGCTTCCGAAGCCGCTCCTTTCGTTAAGGCCGGCGGATTAGGGGAAATAATGTTTTCTTTGCCCAGGGCCTTGCGCCATCTGGGTTACGACGCCCGGGTGATGATTCCGCGATACGCCGGCATCGACCAGGAAAAATACAAATTAAAAAATATTTACGAAGGCCTTATGGTTCCCACCGACGCCGAAAACGGGGGCCAGCTCGAATACCTGGTTTGCAACGTAAAAAAATTCGAATCTTTGTCAGGCGACCACCGGATGCCGGTTACCGCTTATTTTCTGGAAAACGAGGAGTATTACGAAAAACGGGCGAATATTTACGGCTATGCC
>Ga0265297_10012432_pt1 | contig 10221 bp, 5 predicted proteins | sample Munlanlwell13791_FD_192502 | JGI IMG/M metagenome (GOLD analysis project Ga0265297, IMG submission 192502) | Leachate microbial communities from a municipal landfill in Southern Ontario, Canada - Leachate well 137-91 | ecosystem: Engineered > Solid waste > Landfill > Unclassified | place...
AATGGCAGGATCGATGTCGGTGACGCCACGAAGATTGCCTGTTACCTCGTCGGGAAGATAACAGAATTGTAGTGCGGATAAACCACACCCTCTTTTTGACCGGAGAATCCTGGGAAATGAATGCTTAAGAAACCCCGGGACCGTATGACTCCGGGAAAAACGACAAGCTTCACTTCATCTGAGTTTACAAAAGAAAATAAAAAACACGGGGTTTTGAGGGCAGACAGAACATGACACGGGGTATGTGTGCAGATCCATAAAAAAGTAGGAACGAAGAATAGAAAAAACGAGGTGGTTAAAGGTGACAATAATCCGATGTTCGATAAGCACCAGTTCCAGGAAACCCGCAGAAAATTAAGTGAGGCGAACAATGGAGAAAATCACCCCATGTTTGGCAAACACCTGCCATAAGAAACACGCTGGAAAATAAGCGCGGCGAACAAAGGGAAATCCATGGGTCATCAGTAAAGCCCGAACTCCGTCGGTCAAACTCTTGGTATCCACAAGGGAGTCTAACAATTAACTTGTGTCGCCTACGGTAAGAATCTCTCAATTCACACTCACGTATTCAAAGGCACCACATACACGGTAGTGAGCTGCCACAATAGCCAAAAAACGACAACCCAACGTTGGCAATCGCCGGTACATTCGTAATGACGAGATGCACTCCGCAGCCTAAAAGGGCGCAGTCTTCAGGAAGGGCAAACCCGATGATGTAGTAATGTTACTTCTCTTTAAGAGCGGAGATCATTTCAGGGGAGAGCAGTTTCTCCGTCTCCGGCAACGGCTCCATTTTTTGAATAGTGAACAGCAACAAGCAAAAGGTAGAGAGCCATATTTGAGTACAATCAACAATCCCCCTACGGAAATGAACCAATGCCTTCCAAACCACAGATGAGTATCGAGGACATCGCCGAACTGCTGGATAGCGAGGATCTTGCTGAAAGCACCTGTATCGAGATTAAAAAAGCAGCAGGGGAGGATGGAAGAGGGCATCTTCCCGAATCATTTTTTTCGACATACAGCGCATTTGCCAACACCCAGGGGGGCATCATCCTTCTCGGATTTCAGGAAGTTTCTCCTGGCGAATTCATTCTCATCGGTATCGCCGAGCCCTGCCGGGTCATCGACCAGCTGTGGAGCACCCTGAATAACCGTGAAAAAGTCAACATCAACACATTAAAAGACGACAATGTGTCTATCGGTTCACACGATGGAAAACAATACATCAGGATCATTGTGCCGCCAGCACGGCGCGAGCAGAAACCCGTATATGTCAGGAAAAATCCCCTCACGGGCACATACCGCCGGAACTTCTCAGGAGATTACCTCTGCGACGAAGCAACTGTCAAGCGGATGATTGCCGAGCAGATGGAAATTTCCCGGGATGCAAAACTGCTCTCCCATTTCACGGAAAACGATCTGGACCCCGCAACGCTTCGAGCTTACCGGAACCTGTTCCGGATTACGAAACCCACACATCCGTGGAACAGCCTTGACGACCATGAATTCCTTCGCTCGATTGGGGGGCTTACACAGGATCGGGCTTCGGGAGAGGAAGGACTGACCCTTGCCGGACTCCTGATGTTCGGAAAGCTGAGGCCCATTCTCGATGCAGTTCCGTATTACCTTCTCGATTACCAGGAACGCAGAGCCGATGACGATGATGGAACACGGTGGGTGGACCGGTTCACCACGGACGGCACCTGGTCCGGCAATCTCTACGATTTCTTCCAGATTGTCATCCAGAAACTGTACCGGGATCTTAAAGTGCCATTCAAACTGGCTGGACCCTCCCGCATCGATGATACTCCGGTTCATGAAGCCGTGCGTGAAGCACTGACAAATACCCTCGTCCACGCGGATTATAGCGGGACTGTTCCGATCCTAATCATCAAGCGACCGGATATGTTCTCGTTCCGGAATCCCGGCACGATGAGAGTACCGGTTGAGGATGCAATTCGTGGAGGCGTAAGCGATTGCCGCAACAGGAACCTCCAGACGATGTTCGATCTCATCGGGTATGGAGAGCGTGCAGGATCCGGTCTTCCGAAAATTTTCCAGAACTGGAAGGAACAACTCTGGCGTCTCCCGGAAATCAAAGAGAAATTCAATCCTGAACATACTATCCTTCTCATGCGGATGATGAGCCTCCTTCCGGATGAAGTGATGAAGAGTCTCGAAAGCCGGTTCGGATCGGAATTCAATGAGCTGGCAGAAGAGCAGAAGCTTGCACTCGCTACTGTCACCATCGAAGGCAGTGTGACCCATGCACGCATTAAAGAGATGTCAGATGTCCACCCCCATGATCTTTCAAAGGCATTGAAGGATCTTGTTACTCGTGGATTCCTCCAGTCTGCCGGGGCGACCCGGGCAATGGTGTATACATTCCCCAAACCGGGACTGCCAGAATCAGATGCTACAATCCAGACCCGGCTCGGTGTTCTGCAGGAACATATGACAGGGAGCTCCGTGCATTTGCCGAACAGCTCCGTGCATTTGGTACCGAGCTCCGTGCATTTGGTACCGAGCTCCGTGCATTCAACATTACGAACACTGGTTGATGAGCGGTTTCTGGGCAAGAAAAAAGTGTCAAACACTCTGATGGAAGAAACAATCCTCATCCTCTGCTCTGGACATTTCCTGACGCTGGATTACCTTTCCGATCTCCTGAAACGCTCCCCGGAAACCATCAGAACACATTATCTCAATAAGATGGTAAAGAGAAAGTTACTCGAACTGAAATATCCAGATAAACAAACCCATCCGGACCAGGGATACCGGACACGGGAGTAATGGGTTTACTAAAAAAGCAAATATCCCGAGAACGCCCTAAAAGCATTATTTATTGAAACGTTTGACAACAGCTCGGAGAAAAACCACAGTCTCGACAATCTTGTCGAACTTCTTGAACTTGAACTACCGTAACTATTCTGGAAACACTTTTTGTTATCAATCGTATCGGAATTACCGGACGCTATCTCCACGTAGCTCTTGAACAATTCACACCGGAAAAAACAGAAAAGATCATTTTTTAAGACAAATGAGATCCTGACAAGGTTGACGCAAAGGTGTTCGAAACGGTAAATGATTTCCGGGAACTTGTAGAAGCATCGGGCAGCAACTTTGTCATAAACCAGACTGACGGTCTTATCCGGCTCAGCCTCACCAGCACAGATGGCATCAACATCGGTTCACTGGTCCCGGTCTTCCTCCTGAATACAACCAGCACCGGGGCTGTTGGTTCGCAAACTCCCCTGACCCTGACCAGTGCCATGTGGAGCGATACGACCTTCAACAAACGGCAGCTCGATACAGTCAACGGGTCTGCACTCGTCTACCGGATCCGTGGCGATCTCAATGGGAACGGGTGGGTAGACATCGGTGATACTGCCAAGACTACCTACATGGTTGTTAAGAAAACCCCCGATCTCATCCCGGATGCGGACTTCAACAACAATGGCAGGATCGATGTCGGTGACGCCACGAAGATTGCCTGTTACCTCGTCGGGAAGATAACAGAATTGTAGTGCGGATAAACCACACCCTCTTTTTGATCTTTTAGCATATACCGCATTTAAAGCCGTATCCGGGAGGTACTACGAAAATGTGAAATAAATATTGGATGACCACCATGGTGCGAAGAGAGGTGTCGTGTGCTTTAACCCATGCAGGAATGCGAAAAGAATGTATCATACGAAAGGCACATATTGGATACGTATCATGTCCTTATCTGAATCGGTTGATGATAAAATCCGCATCCTGCACCCGGACTTACGTGAGGAAGCGATTCATTATATCGATGCACTTGTCAAACGCTTGAAAAGGACTACGTACGGTACATTCCGGTTCGTTGTTGAAGGGACACGTTCAGAATTCAGCACCCGGTATTCATCCGTGGATCTCCCGCATGAGGCTCTACTCTGGCGGAGCACCTGGAACAGTACATTCCGGAAGAAATAATCTGGAGAGGGATATGGAGCAAGACACCGTCACCGATCTTGAAGAGATCAAAGCCAGTATTCTTTGCGAACTGGATGGTGTCGAAGCGATATACCTTTTTGGCAGCGTGGCACGAGGGCATCCCGGTGCATCGAGCGATTATGATATTGCCGTGGTCGTGAAAAAGAATCCCGATACCTATATCCAAAAAATTTCTGATATCCGGTATACCCTCCTGGGAAAAATCAGGAGACCGGTTGATATCATTATCCTGGATCATGAGGATCTGGCGGTTGCTTCCCCGATTGCCTATGAGATTATGCAGCATAACCGGTTACTTTTTGGCAGGGATATCCTGATGCAATTACCCGGTACGTTAAGAAATGTCCGTCCGATTGTCATGGATGGCGCAACCATAGGGTACCATGTCGGATCTTGATGAAGCGCGGGCAATCCGGTATTTCATTCCTGGCGTTCTGTGACCAGGATACTATCGGTCTGGCACTTAGCCGGAAGTTATATCCGGTTGCAATCTTTCATTCCCAGCAGGTATGTGAGAAATGTGCAAAGGGGTGCCTGGCACTCTTCGCGATCATGATGGCGCGGGATCATCATGCATCGGATCTTTTTAATTCTTCCTTAATCCCGTTTTCCGGGGATTTGAAGAGCCAATTCCAAAGAAGTCTTGTTTTTATGAGCCGGCTCGAAAGTTATTATATTCCCTCCCGGTATGGGGTGGACACTGCCGGTCGTGTACACTACCAGAAGTACGATCCGGATTCAGTCCGGGAGCTTTCGCAGGCAGCAGGGGATTTCCTGGAAATCTGCCTGAAATTTTTCGAGATCCGGACCGGCACATCACTTCCCCGGTCGCGTGAACTTCTTGAAGAGTATTTCCTGGCGAACTATTCCCATTGTATCCGCAGATTGGAGTAGGCATACCCGGAAGGGTGACAGCGATAACCGGAACGTCCGTGATTGCCTGTTACCTTGTCGGGAAGATAACAGAATTGTAGTGCGGATAAACCACACCCTCTTTTTGACCGGAGATGCCCGGGCAGGAGTCATTTCCGTTGTGCAGACGGGTGAAGCGCACGACAAAATGCTGGAGAACATTGCAGGTTCAGCCAGGTAAAATGAACAGCGGCTTGCTGGCTTTCATGCTAACCGCCGTGAGTTGAAGATGGCATACACATGCGGCATGCAAAGGTGCAATCGTTTCCATAACCCCGATGAACCGAGAAGTAACAGAAATACGGAATGAAAATGCCGTGAGGCATTATCATAGGAACCCGGTTCAATGTCATGATATGAAGGTGCTGGATAGTTCTACCAGGATCGCGGGAAAACAAGAACAATTCCGGGCACAACCGTTACGAACCCGATATTCCCCCGGTATCCGGTACCGTGACAAGATTTAGTATTTTAGTAATGGTTTCCTAAACATTTAACTTTTAAAAAAATCAGATACAAATATTTATTATTCTTCAGCAACTACAGTCTTCCGATAGCTATGTTGAATAACACTCTTTTTTCCCCCCACCCATTTCTTAACCACCGTTTCGCGTCGAACCCGGTCCTGACCGGTTTTTTTACAGATTCCGGTGCGGCGGGGTATGCACCGCTGGCAATTGCCTATGATACAATCCAAGTCTGCCGTGCATTACCGGCACTCCACGCTCCTCGCACGCTGCCAGAGTAGGTGGTCTCATGATGCAAGAGATTCTCCAAACACCGGTCCGGTTCGGGCTGGTTCTTCTCCTGGTTCTTGCCATATTGGGAGTTCCGGCAATGGCAGACCAAGGCAATTCTTCGCTTCCGGATACCTCAGTCACGGATGCAAACTTCACGGCGATTGAAACGACAACAATGCCGCCGGTTATGGAGACGGCAACGGTGACAGAAGCGGCAACGGAAGTGCCTGCAACCATGGATACACGCATCCCGGCACTGGCACCGACCGCTGAAGTGACAGATGCAAGGGAACGAAATCCCGTAAGCAGCACTTCCGGAATAATGCCGGATACGCTTCAGATTTCAGAGGAACCCGCTCGTGCCCCTGTGGCGAATTTTGATGCCAGTATGACAAGCGGTGTAGTCCCGATGTTCGTGCGTTTCACCGACACCACGACGAACACCCCGATATCATGGCTCTGGGACTTTGGGGACAGCGGTACTTCGACCGTCCGGAATGCAACCCATACCTACAGAATGACGGGAACGTACTCTGTGAATCTCACCGTGACAAACTCGGCAGGCAGCGACAGCGAAGTGAAGAGCGGGTACATCACGGTGAGCCCGGGTAGTGAGGGGGGGCTGGCAAATACGGCATGGCCAAAGTTCGGCTATGATTCCCGGAACACCGGTCAGTCACCCTATACCGGACCGCAGTCGAACAGTACACTCTGGGTAAAAACCGGGACGTTAGTGTACAGTTACAGCACACCTGTCCTGGGATCTGACAACAGTATTTACCTGGCAAGTATATCGTCGATACGGAAACTTGATTCTGACGGGAATCTTCTCTGGGTCAACTCGACTCTCCAAACCATCAATACGCCAGCACTGGGATTGGATGGTACGATCTATGCAGGGACCTTGTCCGGGGGGGTCTATGCAATAAACCCGGATGGAAGCATCCAGTGGAATTATCCCACCGGCGGAATAAATTCGTATGGCGGCAGCCCTGCGATAGGATCGGATGGCACTATCTATATCGGAAGTACCGATAAAAATCTCTATGCACTGAATCCCAATGGGACCCTCAAGTGGCAGAATTCAACGCCGGCACCGATATCCAGCGGTCCTGCGATAGGGTCTGATGGAACCGTCTATGTTGTCAGCGGCACAGACCCCTATGCATTTAACCCGGATGGGACGGTGAAATGGATATCCTCTGCCTTCATGAGTGTTGGCTCCGGGGGAAGAGGGTATTCATCGCCGGTCATCGGACCTGATGGGACAATCTATATCACGGTTTACCAGGGGACGAATCTTTCCGCGCTGAATCCGGACGGATCGCTGAAATGGTCGTATACCCTGGGAGGCAGTTACGGGTATGGTTCTCCTGCGGTTGCGAGCGACGGTACGATCTATCTCGCCCATTACGGCGACGGTAATATCTATGCACTGAACCCGGACGGCACCCGGAAATGGAGTTATGCAACCGGTAAAACAGGTCTGAAGGTGTATAGTTCGCCGGTTATCGGGGCAGATGGGATTGTGTACGTCGGTTTTTCTGATAACAAGATCTATGCCCTGAACCAGGACGGAACCCTGAAATGGACTTACACAACCGGGGGACAAATCCGGAACTCACCCGCCATCGGCAGGGACGGGACCCTGTATGTCGGGAGTTGCGACGGGTACCTGTATGCATTCGCGGGTTCGGTAAGTTTCACCGCAGATCCGACCAGCGGACCAAAACCGCTGACCGTCCGGTTCACCGATATGTCGACCAACTCGCCGACGGGTTGGGCGTGGACGTTCGGGGACGGCTCCACATCTGCTGAACAGAACCCGGTGCATACGTATACCACTGCCGGGACCTACACGGTCAACCTGACCGTAACCCACCCGAAAGGCACTAGTTCTCTTGCCAGGTCCGGGTTCATCCGCGTCACTTCCGTCCCGGTCGCCGGGTTCACGGCGAATGAAACGACCGGTACCGTACCATTCACCGTCCGGTTCACCGACACCTCAACGAATTCACCGGAGAATTGGGCATGGGAGTTTGGGGACGGCTCCACCTCCACTGAACAGAACCCGGTGCATACCTATACCGCCGCCGGGACCTACACGGTCAATCTCTCGGCATCGAATGCTGATGGCAGCACTACGAACGTGAAGGCGAACTACATCGGCGTTTTCATCCCGCCGGTTGCAAATTTCACTACCAACGCGACGAGCGGTGTTATCCCGCTGGTCGTGCAGTTTGTTGATACTTCAGCCAATGCCCCGACCGCATGGTTCTGGGACTTTGGGGACGGGACGAATTCCACGGAGCAAAACCCGGTGCACCGGTATCCGACCGCAGGAACGTACAGCGTGAACCTGACCGTTTCTAATTTTGCGGGATCGGATGCTGAGGAAAAGACCGGCTTTATCACGGCACAGGAGACGGTCCCGGTCGCCAGGTTCTCCGGCGCACCGACGTCCGGGACGGCACCCCTGACGGTGACCTTCACGGATGCATCCGGCGGAGTCATTACCGGGTATCGGTGGAGTTTCGGGGACGGCACTACCTCAACTCTTGCATCACCCACCCACCAGTACACCACCGCCGGGACCTACATAGTCAACCTGACCGTGACCGGTCCGGGCGGATCCGACAGCGAGGAGAAGCCCGGTTATATCCGTGTGTATTCGGAACCGATCGCGAATTTCACCTCCGATGTTACTTCGGGATCCGCCCCGCTCACCGTCCGGTTCGTGGACACATCAGCCGGGAATCCGACCTCATGGCTCTGGGATTTCGGCGACGGATCGACATCGACCGACCAGAACCCTTCCCATACTTACACGACTACCACTACGGATACCATCACGTTCACGGTGAGTTTAACCGCGACGAACTATCTGGGGAACAATACCCTGGCAAAGCCGGACACCATCACGCTGTCTTCTTCACCGCCGGGTATATCGTTCACCGGATCGCCCCGTGTCAGTACCGCCGTACCCCTGACTGTCCGGTTCAACGATACCTCAACCCTCTCCCCGGTATCCTGGTACTGGGAGTTCGGCGATGGGGGAAACTCCACGGAACAGAACCCGGTCCATACGTATACCGCCACAGGATCCTACACGGTGAACCTGACGGCAACAAATATCATCGGGACCAGTACCAGTTCAAAAACCCAGTTTATCAATGTCCTGACGCAGCAGCCCATTGCTGCCCAGAATTGTGTCAACCTTTATGTTGCCAATGACGAAGGAGTAAAATATGATATCCCGAACGGAGTCCGTGCTGAGGGATCCTATATTTACGTTCCCAATACGTACTATTTTGCTTCGAGGGGTGGACTGAACGCCCTGTCTATCTCTGACGGCACCTATTTCAGTACCATCACCAGGACGACAAACCAGTCCGGCACCTTCTGGCTGGATTTCGGCGGCGGGCAACCGACCATGCACGATGGGATCCTGATGCTTGCCGTGAACGGGACAATCCCGGATGATTTTTACGTCCATATACGGACGAGCGGCGATAACTGGACATTACTTAGCGGACCGGCTGTCGGCAACAATGATGCGCCAACCGAATATCATTACATCGAAGGCGCAGTAGATCAGACCTTCACAAAAGAGGACTTCACCTACGGTCCCCAGATCTGGAGACCGTGCAGTAAGGCAGATTACCCGATCTATAACGGACAGAACATGAGCGATACGGATAACACGTTCCAGATCATGTTCATCGATACCCGTGTAGGGGCATGTGGCGACCGGATCAAGATCGAGTACAGTTTCTACAACCTGACGACCTTTGCCTCATTCGATTGTTATGGGTGGTATATCGCCAGCAACCATGGCACCGGTATCATCATGACAAATTCCGCCAGTAGCGGTTACATGGTCACTGGTATCCCGGGAGCCCCGGTTGCAAATTTCACGTCACGTACTGAAAGCAACGATTACCTCTCCCCGGTCTGGTTCACGGATACCTCGGCAAACGTCCCGCAGGCTTGGTACTGGGACTTCGGGGACGGTAACACCTCGACCGAACAAAATCCGACCCACACGTATAGCACTCCCGGCACCTATACGGTGAACCTCACGGTCACAAACTATAGAGGCACCGATACGGTGACAAAGACTGGATACATCACAAAGATCATTTCCCCGGCACCGGTTGCGGATTTCACCGCGAACGTCATTTCCGGAGTGTCCCCGCTTCTGGTCCAGTTTACCGACCAGTCGACCGGTACTGTCATCAACTGGTTCTGGGACTTTGGAGACGGTACCAACTCGACCAGCCAGAACCCGACCCATTGGTATGCGCCCGGAATGTATTCCGTGAATCTCACCGTTGCAAATAGTGACAGCAGCAAGAGTCTCCTGAAAACCGGTTACATCACGGTTGCTTCAAATGGGCGGACAAACCAATTCGTGAACCCGGGATTCGAGACCGGAGATCTGACCGGATGGACCGTGGTAGTTCCCGCAAACGTAATAATTAACTCAGATTATACGCATAACGGAAATTTTTCACTGTTTTTCAATGAACAAACAACAATTGAGCAGTATATCGATCTGACCAATGTAACGAACATTTCATTC
>Ga0265297_10012433_pt1 | contig 10221 bp, 17 predicted proteins | sample Munlanlwell13791_FD_192502 | JGI IMG/M metagenome (GOLD analysis project Ga0265297, IMG submission 192502) | Leachate microbial communities from a municipal landfill in Southern Ontario, Canada - Leachate well 137-91 | ecosystem: Engineered > Solid waste > Landfill > Unclassified | place...
TCTCAAAAGAATTGCGGACATATCTTCCAAAATTAAGAGATCCAAGATTACATGAATCTCCATCACTCAATGTAGCCTCACCACACGGATTAGTAGTTAAAGTCTGAAATTTTTCATATTGTTCAGCTGGACCATCTCTCCTAATAGTATCCCAAAAAAGTAAACCTGGTTCGGCCCTCTTCCAAGCATAATGTATAATAGAATCCCACAATTGACGAGCTTTAATAGTGCGGTAGACCTTACCTCCCCAATGTAAATCAAAATCTCCGTCTACCTCAACTGCACTTAGAAGTTTATCGGTAATTTTAACTGATATGTTGGCATTACTAACTGCTTCTAATGCATCGCCTTTAACCTTAATAAAATCGAAAATATCTGGATGATGATCAATCATACTAATCAATAATGCGCCTATTCTTCCATGCTGCCCGATTGTCCCAGCAATCTGACTGAATAGATGCATAAACGAAACAGAACCACTAGAAACGCGAGCAGCATTATTGACGATAGATCCTTTTGGACGCAATATGCTAATATCTGTTCCAGACCCACCACCCGCTTTAAATGTCTCTGCTATTTCATAATTAGCAGTAAAAATTCCTTTAATTGAATCTTCTCGAATCGCAATCACATAGCAATTTTTCAAAGTTATATTAGCATCATTACCCAAACCATATATGATTCTACCACCTGGGACAAACCTACAATTCGACATCATTTCATAAAATGCAGATGAAAATTCCATACTTAATTTGGGCTGCTCAGCTGCTGCATTTGCTTTAGATAATCTATGCCATATTTGTGTTGGTGTGGTTTCCAAATAATTATTATCTTTAACAAGAAGATATTTATTAATAAAAACATTAGCAGCTAAGTCGTCTTCAACTTCAGCTAAAGTTGCTTTGTACGCTTCTTCACGAGTCGCCATGTCTACTCCTCAAACAAATCATCACCCAAAATCTCTCTTAATTTACCTAACAAAGGTGAATTAATCAACTTAAGTCGAAGCTTATATAGACTCTTAGTATCTGGGAATAATCCTCTTTCATGACTTTTAATAGCGTTCAGGGATCTACGACATATTTTAGATATTGCAATATGATTAATATCAAGATGTCCAGATTCATACCAGCGCGTTATATTCGCAAAACCATTCCTTGTAGAATAATTAGTCAATGCTCCTTTATCTTGTTGAGTCAGAAACTCATGTGATTTAGACACAAGCATCAATATATCATGTTCTTCATTAACATCATGTGCTAATTTCTGATGGATAATTGATAATAAGTCACCATGGCCAAGAATAGCAAATCCACGATCAATCATCCCTCGTTCATTTGCATGCTTGATTATAGCTCCTATTACCATAGTCATTGATTCGTTAGGCAATTCATTCTCGTCGAACTTTTTAACAAAATTAAGCACATAACGCCAACTATATGTTTTACGTGGGTCTGTGTTTTTTGGGAAAGATATCATTTTCCCGCATTGTGCCATTTTCTGCTTAAAAATTTGATACGCATGTAGAACTTTCCTCTCTTGTGATTCGATCATTTCGTCTTCTATTACTAGCATTTTTACCTCCGTAAATAAACGCAGCCGAAACCTCAAATACCGGAGAAACCAAATGGCCGAAGAATCAGCAAATCAACCAAATGGAGCATCAGAAACTCCAACCAAAGTGTCCAACTTTAACAATTTGAAGCCATGGGAAATAGACCCGCGTAAGATCGAAAATGTCGATGACCGCAAAAAAGCTGTGATAGTTTTAGAAGAATGGTTAGACACAGTACAAAAACAGGTATCTGAGGTGTTATCAAAACATGGTGTAACAACATTCCAAATGAGTATTCTCCATCCTTGTATGAAAACTCCATTTGTAATGGGCAATGGAAACAATTATACATGCGCCAAGATCGCACGTGCTGCTGCGCTCGTACTTAGAGATCGAGTAATGCAAGAATTACAATTGGATAAACAAGAAGGACATTCTAATGAGTAATTAAGCCATATTTTACAATTGCTCTTTTAATATATGCCACACGGTCTTGGATAGCCATTCTCTTTAATCTGCCCTCAATTAATTTATTCTTTTCGTGGCACTCTTTCCAACCAGGTGTCCTACCATGCCACATATGAATAAAATCATATGTTCTGGTGTTATAAAACCTACATGATTTTGCCAATCTATCAAAAAATTCACAATCTTCGTTGCCATACCCAACAAAATCTTCACAAAAACCACCAATGTTGATATAAATATCTCGCCTACACCCAAGTGATCCGCCTTCGAAATAATCAACACTACGATCCATACGCAAATCGTTAGCCATCTTTTGTGTAGAAACAACTCTATTAGTAGCGTCATTTGATAAATACAGCACACTCTTACCAACATGAACACCATCATGATTTTGTAAAAGATTATACATGAATTGTGTATAGTCGTCTTGTACTAACATATCAGCATCATGCAAAATCAAGAATTTACTAGTAGTCTTGGACGATCCAAGATTGAATGCAAGCGCTTTAGTAAATGGCAAATTAGCTTTAGCTAAAACATATTTAACACTATTAAATTCTGGTATCGATATTCTTGTGTCTGAATCTTGTTCTGCCATTACGATTTCTATTGCTGGGAATAATTGTGCTTTAATATTCTGTAAAACTACTTTGATGGCACTACCTCGGTCAATCCCCCGAAAAGGGATGATATAAGATACTGTTGGTACTATTGATTTATCGCTTGGCGATATGTAAACACGAGATTTATTGTCCCGTACTGATTCAAAAATTTTCTTCGCAGAAGCTAAATATTTAACTCTATCCTCAACTGCCGATTTATCGCTATGTAATTTAAAAAAGTGTTCAGAACCAATTACATCATGGAAACCGTGTGGTTGTATACCACTTATACAGACTCGATTGGACCAATCAACATGCTCCATGCCATATGTCCCGAAATTCTCATCAAAATAACCCACTGTGTTGTGAGCCACATTATCATAAGCAAAAATGGCACCTTGAGGTTTCTCTTGTATAGTCTGAACTTTAATTCCCTTAATGTCCTGAATTATGCCGTCAGAAATCGTCGCACCACAAATTCCAGGTTGACGCATACAAAAATGATGATATCCAGTAACGTTCATAGCATAAGAATAGAGATTTTCCCAACCAGAAGCAATAATCTCCACATCATCATTTAAAATCAATTTGAACCTAAAACGTTCAAGACATCTCAGCAATCTATTTGTATTACCAGCCACACCAAGTCTATTTGGATTATCCAAAACAACCATGTCTTTGATAGTTCTTATGTAATCCTTAGTTGGCGCATCGGTCGATTCATCACTAATAAAAACAGTTGTCTTACTCAAGTCAGTGAATTTTCTAATAGATTCAACAAGACGTGACACAGAATCTTTGCGATTGAAGCTTAATATGCCAACACCAATATCATTTGAGATCGAAACTTTAATTCTAGACATTAAATCACGATAATACGCTGTCGCACGTTCAGCCACCATTGCTGTTCTACCAACGATTTGTGAACGCACAATTCTTTGGACTGGTGATTGTTTAATTTTAACAATCACCGGCTTATTCTGGCGAGTAGATGTTTGCTGAGTTACTGTCGGTCGTGTTGTTGGTGCTTCTCTACGTATTTGTGTCGGATTGATTATCGGGGGTCTTGCAAATTGTCTTGGTTGAGCTGGTGGTGTATTAACCATCTTTATGATTTTCAAATAACGAGGAGCATACTTTTTGAAATAATCTGACATTGTCCTTCTTTCGAACTTCTTTAAATGTATCTGTTCACCATTAGGACCTGCAAGCACAATAGAATGACCTGTTGGATTAACAAATTCAATCATTGGCATTCCATCACCGCCTCAATAACTTTATTTATGTTAGGTGGCCTATCAAAATCATTTTTAATAAAAACTGTTTTATCAGCCAACCCCGAAAATTGATCTGTGTATACAGAAAAACTAACATCATATTTCTTAAGAACCTCTTCAGATAACCAATTTTTACCAGCTCTTTTTTTACACACATCTAATGAAGCAGTAACCATAACATAGAGAATTTTATGGTTGTGATCCCTAGCATGCTTAAAATGAGGTTCCATTCTTTGATAGGACGCACAGGCAGTGTCATAGATTATAATATCATTCATATTGTCAACAACATACTCATCAAGTACTTCCTGAGAAACCTCCCATGCCGCCAAATTCATATCTCTTTTTGAATCTTCATCTAAAATATCGTAATTACTATCACGAAATGTCTTTGGATCAATTACCATCGGCACTATCCCAATGGTTCCGAGTGCTTCTTTAATCATGGACACTATGAATGATTTACCAGAAAACGGGTGACCAGCCATAAAGATAACCATGTGTTATCCTCCGACTTTAAATACTTTAAATTTTTAATAATATTTCTTTACGGGCACTTTACCTGGTCCATACCTCTTACCAGTCGGGCTTAGAATTGGGGGACCACTTGTCCTTTGTGCGGTGTCTTGCGCAATTTCCTTTGTGTTAGTCTTAACTTTATGTGGTAAAGATCTTGTGTCCTCTATAAAAGTATCCTCTGCAAAATATTTCTTCTTTTTGCGTTTCTTAACAACTGGTGATATTGGACCAGGAGTCATGGCCAAAGCACCAGTAGTCGTACATTCGTGTAGCATTTTAAGTTTCACGAAGTAACTCCGTATAACGGGACTATTTGATCTTCTCTAATAATAGTTTTGAACGCTGACGGCTTAATTACGCAATTATCTTTATAAGCATTCTGATGACACAATAGATCAGAAATTACAGTGTCATCTAAAATAATTGGTTCCCCAATTCTAACTTGTACTGGTATATCCTGCTTCCCAAAAAAGTCATATAAATATCCAGGACCACAAAATTTATTAGTATTCAGACGCATATCAACTAATCTAGCCACACCATTATCATTAGAAAAGTAAAAGATTGCTTTTGGGATAGCTATACAACGCATTGTGGTCACAATCTTCGATAAAAATCCAGAAACTTGCTTGACATAATCATTAGGTTGGTTAAGGTCAATAATGTTACCGGAAAAATCGCCCATGCGTACACATATATCTCCCTTATCTCGTAGAATAAGCACCGATAAACCATTGTCTGGGAAAGATTTCAATATATAACAGAATTTGTTTTTAAATTCGGGGATATCCTTCAGTTGATACAATTTTGGGTAAGGTAATACATCAGGTATGTTAATTACCTTACTCATCAATATACCAAGCCCCATCTTGCAGTATTGCGTATTCTCCACCACGTGACGAACGAATTATTCCGGACGATAATTCAATAGAATTCGTTTTGTATTCGCTAGAAGGTAAAGAAAACAACAATTTTGGCAAATGTTCTCTAATAATCATTAGACGATCGCCACTTACATCATGAATTATACCATACCATCTCTTGAAGAAACCATGCCATATAATAAAATCACCAACTTTAGGAGTCCAAACACCTAGACTTCTATAGCGGGCTATCTCAGCCCCATCTAGATATGTCGGAGATGATATGACTGATGCTTCACGTTTCATTTTTGGTCTCTACCTTATATAGCTTTCCTTGATATGGCTCAAATTCAAATTCTCCTTCCTCAATCTTCCAATAAATCACCAGACCACGCCTTTTACCACCAAGCTTACGTTCTATTAACGAATCAACGTGGAATCTCATCGAATCAACATCCCAAGCAGTAAGACTAATCGGAAATTCATCGTCTTTAGAAGCTTGCTCAATTTGTTCTTTTAGTTTATTTTGAGATTCTAGACGCTTTTTTACTACATCTAATCCATCAATTAAAAGTTGGCGCATTGATGAATCAACCGTAGTACCTATTACCTTATCGACACCACTTTTCTTAGTTTCAGGATCATTCCATGGCAAATCACATGATATTTCAACAACATTTTTTGGGATCACTTTCTGGAATATCTGGACAACTTTCCAAATGTCTTGTAGGGTCGTACACACAACTGGTTTATTTCGTTCGCGCAACACCGAATCCATTTGCTCAGTAGTCATCGTCTGTCTTTTAACATGCCTATTCATGTTTTGATTCTCCCTCTCCATCCTCAATTGTCACTTCTTTATTATTCTCTAATTCACCCCTAATACTAGTCACAACAATCTCAAATGGCAATCTATTCATTAATCTAGATATAATTTTATGCATGACGTTAGATAGACGGTGCAACAAAAATGTCTTAATTATGATATCTAGCCACCAACATTCGACCAACGACCCAGGCAATGCCCAAGCCACGGATGCAGCGACCCAAACAGAGAAACAATATCCACATGAGAATAACTTGCCAAAGAAGCGCGGATTCCATTTATTGAGCTGATTACGCCACCAATTCAAGACAGGCATTGTACTATCCACAACTAACTCTATTAAAGCCTCAACAGCTATTGTGACAGCCAACCAGATTATGATTATCTTTATCATCTTAACTATATACTATTGTTCACTCTCGGTATTGGCATTTCCTATTCATACATTGCCATATATGAACTTGTTTCCCAGAAGGTGGACTATATCTTCGTAGACTAGCCATTGGCCAATTACATTTCGAACATCTTTTCGAAGAAGTAATTCTCGTTTGTATTGGTCTTACAATTGGTTGCGATTTAACACCAGCAGTTAATGATGTAGATTTATACTGTATCTTTACCCCACTCGTCCCACCCCTACTACCACCCCCGCATCCACAACCCATTGGATATCTCCTATTATGGGACTCCATTCATAATTTTGGCTGGTCTTTTATTTTGAAGATTTGCATATTTATTCTTTCTATTTTCAGGCAAGACGCCATTATTTTGCGTCTTAGCATAATTACAATTAAAACAAAGTATCTGAAAACCTTTAGGATAATTATGTTTCTTTAACCAAGAATATATCCAAACACTATTGATTTTTCTACGATGTATATCCCCATCATTATTGATGTGATCAATTGTCAAAACAATCATATCTTGTTCTCCACACCAACAACAATGACAACCACCATAAGCTTTAAAACATCTGACTTTAGCCTTTGCGCGACTCAATCTTGAAATTTCATTTACTCTATCACGATTCTTAATTCTATATTTCTGAAAATAAAGTTTCATTCTCTTTTTATGCCGTAATTGTCGATCTAAAGTCATTGACGTATAATCTTTCTTTCTCATGTATGTATATTCTTTCTATTTTCAGGCAAGACGCCATTATTTTGCGTCTTAGCATAATTACAATTAAAACAAAGTATCTGAAAACCTTTAGGATAATTATGTTTCTTTAACCAAGAATACAATCGCGAACTTTGTATCTTATATCCCTTTGCATCAAGATGTCTATTACCATTATTCTCAATATGATCAATACTTAATGTGCCCACATCATCTTCTCCACACCAACAACACTTTGAACCACCATAATTCATATAAGCCTGAAGTTTAAGTGCGCTACGGCGCAACTTCTGTTTATTGCTAATCACAACACAATTAATTTGTCTATATTTTAAAGAATATTCTACTATTGATTCACGATGTAATTTTCTGTATTTCGTTTGATATGCCTTTATTTTCTGCTTGTCTTTCCATGGCACGGATGTCATTCTCCAATTTTTGTATTATTTCTTTAAATGAAGTAGTTGTGTTTTGACGAGTTGGTTCTTGGGTTAACAACCAATTCCAATGTTCACTTCTGTGCTCAATCATCCATTTAGCAAAAGCAATCGGAGCTTTGTGTGGTGATAGCACAAAACTAAAACGATGATGCGCGGCACATAATAACATACCATTCATCTCATTATGCCTATGTGATATCATCTCTCTTGGGACTAGATGATGTGCCTGCGTCCATTGGTTGCTCCCACATATTGCGCATTTACCAGAAAATCGATTAAAAATCAACTCTTTCCATAATTTGTCAGCTTTATGTTTATAAAGTGACGAATTTGGGTCGTCTAACTTTTTCTGTAACTTACTTTTTTTCTTTTTCATGTGTTATATTTGATTGGGATTCTATTTAACATATCTACAATAAATCATAACAAAGAACCAAGAGCAAGAGGTATTAATTTCTGTCCTAGTGACATTGCCATTTGAAACCAAAATTCACGTCTCTCTTGTTCTTGTTTGATTATTTCTTCAACTTTGATTGCGTTCTCGTGGTATTGTGCAATTAAATCACTAGTGCTTAACCCCTGATATACTGTTCTAATGGCCTCAAGTTGTTGACCATTAGACATCAGCATTAAGAAATCTTGAAATGTTTGTTTGCCTACTTTGACAATTTGATATCTATTGGTAATCATGTATTGGACTAATTCTAATGAAATATTGACGGCTATATCTTGTACGCCATCTCTTACCATAATAGGTTTCTTGGTAGATTCAATGAAATTGTCAAACCATTTATCATCATTGTCCATTTTTCTTCTCCTCAGTCAGCATCTTGTATACATCTCTGGTCATCTTCAAAAATTGGACCAGCTCAAAATCTGTCAGAGAAGGATCTTTATTTGCAATTCGCTCATTAAGAGTAGTAGCTTTAATATAAACTATTTCACTAATAGCAACTCCCTTAGTCTTTAATGATTCAAAAGTGCGTTTGGTAGATTGAACAAAATCCTCAAGATTTTGTCTAGTTGGTTTGTCCATACAAGCACTATCTTCAACTCTTTGGACCAGGATGTCAGTAATGATATAATTCTGTTTTAACACTTCTTTAGTCCTAGACGTACAGGCAGAGATGATAAGCAGCAACAATATGATTTGGCATTGCGTCACTTTTCTAGTGTACATGTTATCTCCTTATTATACGTACTAAGAACCAGAATCTCTCTTCATGGTTATAATGAAATATTGACCAATCTGAACTGGTTCATAATCATCAGCGCCTTCCAAAACCAAATATTGTTGTATTGTAGGATTATTTGCACTATTTGGAATCGATGCATCTGACATTATCCGGTGTTCAGTCGTAAATCTCAGGCATTCACCAATAGTTCTATTGTTGCCAGATGAGTGATATGCAGATCCATCTGGCGCTATTTTGATCAAATCAATAGTTACATAATGCACATCAATAGCCATTTATCAATCCTCCGTCTGTTTTTAATTTTGATTCTCTGACCCTAAAAATTTAAATGGCAATATACTATTACTAAGGTCACCAGCCAAACCCCTAACTTTATGTCTCTGTATTATTTCATGAATTGACTTCATATCGAAAGAGCATCGTGTCCTTAAAACCTCATCAATATAGGTAATATTTTGTAAAGTATATGGACATAGAGACAAATCAATTAGAATCCTATTCAGACGGTATATTTCATCGCCATGTGTCTTGAAGAAATCGTCGCGTTTTTGGGCATCAATTGCCAACTGTTTGGCTCTAACTGGTCCAATATTATAATATCCATCAATATTATCTCCAGCATCTCCGGAGAAACACTTAAGTTCTACTGGATCAACATCATCTGTCTTCCAAATTTTATCATCCTTAGCCATTGGGTCATATAAATCAACATTAGAAAAGAGAAAAGGTATTTGCTGAAAATCACTATCTCTACTAACAATAATTATCTTATCACTCCTCTTAAATCTACAAAAAGCATAAATCAGATCATCAGCTTCTTGATTATCATAAACAAAATTTCTACACCCCGAACAGGTTATAACCTCTTGGCAAATAGTCGTATTTCTGTCCATCGATATCTTAACTTGATCAGCCGAATATTTACCGCCATGAGAATGATCTCGATGTGCTTTGTATTCCTTATAGATTTTCTTCCTCCAAACTGCTTCTTTAGGTGCGTCCCAAAAGAAATGCACCATCTTAGGCTTAAATTTCCTAATATAGGATGACACGAATCGGAAAAATATTGTACAGTAGTCACCGCCAGAATTATTTGGATCAGATAAGCCAGCGTAGACTGCTCTATAGAGTGCATTTCGTGCGTCAATCAACATGTGTGTATACATTTTACTTCATGGGAAGCCCCTTTCGGGGCTTCCCACTCCTATTCTTACTTCTTTTTGTTTTTGATCTGGTTAAGCAACAGTTGCAGAGCCGGATCATCTTGTTCAACAGCAGCTTCAGTCTTTACTTCTTTGGTTTCCTCTTTCTTTACTTCTTTCTTTTCTACTTCTTCGGTCTTTGTTTCAGTCTTAG
>Ga0265297_10012434_pt1 | contig 10220 bp, 4 predicted proteins | sample Munlanlwell13791_FD_192502 | JGI IMG/M metagenome (GOLD analysis project Ga0265297, IMG submission 192502) | Leachate microbial communities from a municipal landfill in Southern Ontario, Canada - Leachate well 137-91 | ecosystem: Engineered > Solid waste > Landfill > Unclassified | place...
TGTTTCGCGGTATTCCGCCTCATCAATCGCAGATGAGATCTTTCCCCGGGTAACCGCACCGCCATAGGGGAGCATCCCTCTCTGGTAGGGTTTCCCGATTACCTCTTCCGGTTTGAATTTTTTCGCGGGCATTTCCATGACTCCTGTACTACCGGATTGGTATGGTGAATCTGATAATGGTTGTGTCGGACTCCCCGCTTCCCCCACCCCATAAAAAATCGCGCCCACAAGATACCACGGCATGTATACAAATTCTCTGATTGCATAGTCCAATCCGCATATAATCCTGTATATCGTAACCTCCCCGGTCAAGTATTACCAAAAAAAAATCGTAAAATCAAATGCTACAAATTTTTAAAAACGTATTAATAGATCTTACGCAAATGAGATCGTGTTCGCAACCGGTGCAGCTGGTGATTATGCACGCATATCCGTAGCCGGTCCTGCGGACATGAGGTAAAACCTATGGAAATGAAAAGAACAGAAAGCAGACTCGGCAGGTTCGCATGCCTGCTCAAGGGCGGGGCAAAGCCGCGCAGGTCATTCGCGCTCATGATGGCGCTGGTGCTTGTGGGGATGCTGTCGCTTGCCGGCGTGGTGTCGGCGGATGATTGCTAATGGTTTCTTTTTTTGTATTGTTGACCACTATCCTGACAAATTCCCCTGTCGCATAACCGCCCGGCTCATAATTCCGAGCCTGAAATCTGCGTGCATCCGTTGTCGCAGGCTGCCCGACAGAAACCCTTCATACTAGGATTTATTACTAAACACGCGGCATATCCTATCATCAGAGAAAGTATTTCCAGATCGGTGAATTTATGGCGGATATCTGTCTGAAAATCCCGGAACATGTCTTACAGGGGATTCGTTTTCCACCGGGGGATCTGGAGTACGAACTCAAAAAAGAACTGGCGCTGGCATTGTACCAGAGAGGTGCGGTGTCCTCCGGTAATGCCTGCCAGATTGCAGGAATGGATCGCTGGCAATTCAATACCCTGTTAAAAACGCGAAAAATTTCCCGGCATTACACAGATCGGGATCTCGAAGAGGATATTGAATATGCCCGCTGTGATCAGTGACTCGTCACCTCTGATCAATCTCGCGGGAATCGGCAGGTTGGGTCTCCTGCTTGAAATGTTCGGCGAGATAACTATACCACCATCTGTATGGGATGAGGTTGTCACCCGGGGGGACGTGTTACCGGGAGCGGCTGAAGTCCGGGAGGCATCCGGCCAAGGATGGATTTCTCGTAAGAAGCCTGAGAACAATCATCTGGTGAATCTGCTGTGTCAGGATCTGCACCGGGGCGAAGCCGAAGCAATAGTGCTTGCTCTGGAGCTGAATGCAGGTCATATTCTTCTGGATGAAACCGATGCACGCCAGGCTGCCACCACATTTGGCCTTCGTAAGACCGGGGTGATTGGTATCCTCATGAGGGCAAAACGGGAGGGAACGATCGATTCGCTCCAATTCGAACTCGATGCCCTCCGGGAACAGATGGGTTTTTATATTGACGACCAATTATATTGCAGAGCACTGGCGTCTGTTGAGGAATATCCGGAATAATCCTCATACCGTGTAGCGTTGCAGGGAAAAGCTTAACGAGCGGGGACTTGGGGGGATTACCCGGATCTCTTTTTTGATTTTTTCCACGCTCCCTACGGGCCACTGCCACGATCTCGCGAATCGCCCGGACCCTATTTTTGAGACGTATCCCTATTACATCCGGAAACCGGAATCGCGAACCATTGGTACTGCATGCCGGCCAACACGGTTACATCGTGTCGGCCCGCACGTCTATACCCTGATCCTGCTCACCTCCCCGGTTCAGTATCACAAAAAAAATATTTGTAAAAATTAGTGCTACAAATACTTAAAAACGTATTAATAGATCTTACGCAGATGAAATCGTGTTCGCAACCGGTGCAGCTGGCGCTCAAGGGCTGCCTGTCCGCAACTGGTCGTGCGGACAGAAGGTAAAAACTATGAAAAAAACCAGTAACGAAAGTAGACTCGGCAGGTTCTCGTACCTGCTCAAGGGCGGAGCCAAGCCGCGCAGGTCATTCGCGCTCATGATGGCGCTGGTGCTTGTGGGGATGCTGTCGCTTGCCGGCGTGGTGTCGGCGGACAACTACTACAACGGAACCCCGCCCCAGATAAATGATCTTAGTGGTTTAAGCGGTACTGTGAATGGGAGTGTCGAGGTCTTATTCAACGATACGTGGAAGACATCAAGCCCGATTGATTATGATGATGCATGGGCGAACTTTACGCTTCCCGTAGCGGATTCAGCCACCACCCCCATCCAGTTTGCCCGGTTGTACGTTGTCGTTTACACTGGGAATATGAACTTGAACTACAAAGGGAATTTTTCAGTAACGCTGAAAGATGGCGCCTATAGTTCATATGCATACCCTGTGGTACACAAAGCATTGGATCTTGATTATGACAGGATTGATGGAACCAGCTACGCTCCTGTCTCCGGAGTACTGAAAAATTTGTCACGGACCACGAGTGATTATGTCGCAATTATAGATGTAAAGGACACTCTCACGGCATGGGACAATACTGATTTCCGTGTCCATCTCGAAACATGGAATGAGTCAATACGGCTCCAAGAGGGCCTGACGAAATTCGATGGCCGGATCAAGGAGGTCAAGCTAGTCTACGGATATAACACAACCACCAATCCAGTAGATGTCCATTACTGGCTGAACGAAGGTAACGACCCGGTGACCAAGAAACTTGTCGATCCATATACTGCGAACCAGACGGTGTTTAGGGGTGTGATCGTACCTGATTCACCTACATCCTATGTCGCAAACTTATGGGTGGACTTCGTAGCCGGGAATTCAACATCCGGCCCAGGCTATGGTAACTACTGGTGGTATGATGCAGATGGTACTGAAACTGATCTTTCACCGGGTGAGTTCTATCCCCCAATGGTAAACCAAGGAGTATATGCAGGACTTAACAATTGGACGTGGGATCGAAATACGGGAATTACAATATCATCTGGAAACAACGTTCTCGCCTATTCACGGACAAACGACTACTACAAGATGATCTTCGCACTCTTCACGATCAAGTATTGAAGTGCACAGGTATCGCTAAAAGAACACCAACCAGACAAGGAGGTGATCACTCACCTCCCCTTACTGGAGATGTCTTTCCTGGAGGGGGCATTTAACGAGTTATACGAAAAAATTCCTTATTAACAGGAAGTAATCCTGCATCTGTTTGGGTACCGATTGATTTTCCCGATCTGCATTTCAATGCCGTATCGGTTTTAAGTTTCGTGATTTTCATACATTTATTAAGTTTTGTATTACGAAAATACTAATTAATTTAAAAAAGTATTAATCATTGTTAAAAAAAATACACATGGTAGGAAGATCTGATGTTTTTTGACAATATTAGTACATTTCCTGACAATGCACGGGCGGTTGTGCATCATAAAAAAAGGTCGTTTTATTATCGATGTATAGATCGCCGGTTGTTCATCGGGTTCATTCTCTGTATTGTATTCCTTATTTCATCTGCTGCCGCCACAACCATAACGGTAGCTGCGGACGGGAGCGGGGATTATACATTAGTCAAAACAGCGGTAGGTGCCGCCGTAGCAGGAGATACCATTCTCGTAAAAAGCGGGAGTTATCCGGAGTTGTCAAATATTCTACTCTCAAAATCCGATATCACAATTAGAGGTGATCGTGTCGAAACGGTCGTCCTGAATATGGGTGCAAGGCAGATAAAAATCACCGGATCCAGATGTCTCATAGAAAATTTGACCTTTGTGGGGTCTTCTTTCTCTATACTTATCAATGCTCCGAATTGTACCATCAGGAATAATATATTCTTGAATCCGGTTACTGCTGTTAATATTCAAACATCGAATAATCTTATCGAAGACAACGTCATCCTATCACCAAAAAATGGGAACGGTGGTATTCTTCTCACCGGTGCGACTACGTTTAACATCATCCGTGATAATGTGGTTTCGGGCGCGACAAGTACTTATCCCGCTATTGTTCTTGGAGGATCCTCTAACTTAATTGAAAATAATACGTTCATGAAAAGTTCCAATGGCCCAGGACTGATTTGTAGTAATTGCGCAAATAATACAATTATTAAAAATTCGTTCATTAATAATGGTAATTCTGGACTTCAATTTACTACAGCAGGTAATGATAATAAAATATACCAGAATACCATCAGTGGAAATACCGGGAGCACCGTAACCGGTACCACGCCACCGGCAACCCTGTACTGGGCTTCATCCGAATCCATTCCCTACATGTACAAAAGCATCGACCAACCCGGTATCCTCGGCAACTACTGGGGAAGCGCATACTCCGGCGCTGATACAGACAGCAACGGCATCGGGGACACCGTATATACTGTCCCCAGCAGTTTCGGTACCGATATCGCCCCGCTGATGGGCATCTGGCGGGATGGGGCGATCCATGGCGGCCCGGACACCATTGCACCGGGTGCCGGGTTCATGGTAAATACCAACTCCGGCCAGGCCCCCCTCGCCGTCACGTTCACCTCGTGGACACCGGGCCCCGGCACGGTCAGCTCCTATGCCTGGGACTTCGGTGACGGTACGACAAGCACGGACTCGAACCCATCCCATACTTACAATGACGGTGGTACCTACACGGTCAGTCTCACGGTCACCGGACCTGGCGGATCGACCAGCGAAGTGAAAAACGAGCTCGTCACCGCGATCGCTGCAAAGCCAGACCTCTCCATTCAAACCATCAGCACCATGTATCCTGGTTATAACACGGTTACTGCTACGATTAAGAACATAGGTACCACCGATTCAGGGGCGTTTAAATCTACAATTTCCCTTGATGGCAACCCGACATCATTCGATATTGTATCACTGGCCCGTGACAGTACTACCACCATCAGCGTTACTGACACGGTGTTCCGGAAGTATAACCAGCAGGTTCCGGTAACGGTCACCCTGGACACGGAGAATGTCATTGATGAGAGCGATGAGACCAACAATGTATACGATGTAATCTTGACGGTAGCCATCGGCGGGGGTACCTCTGAGTATAATGTCGGCGGCCGGTACTACACCGGCAACGATATTGAGACCAGCGTGTACCGGGAAGGCCATATCGGCGCGGTCTATTCCACGGCAGGTATCGGCTATGGCGGGGCCGGTTCAGTAAAATATACTCCCACCGATCTGCCCGTGCCGGCAACCGCGAAGATCCTCTCGGCCCGGCTCTACCAATCATGGACCTGGTGGGGATACGGCACGGGAGACACCGTCCAGTTCAACGGCCATGACAGCCAGGCACCCCAAGCCCTCTTCTTCGAGGGAATCGATGGCAAGAACGGACAGGCTGTATTTAATGTCACGGACTACTTCATTCCGGGCAGCGACAACACCGCAGTCATCACGGCCACAAGCAGCGCCAACTATGCTCCGCTCATCGTGGTTGTGTACGAGGATGAGAGCGAACCGCTGCGGAAGATCTGGGTGGATGAAGGAAGCGACACACTCTACAACGAGGTCGTCCAGACCGCCGATCCGTATATCGCTTACGCAGAGTTCGACAATGTTAGCATGACCGGCCTTTCCTCCGCAAAGATGACCGCATTCCTGCCCTCAGGAGGCGACCGCAACGTGAACGCCATCCTATTCAATGGGCAGCTTGTCCCAGTCAAATCGGTTGGCGGGACGGACCCCACCTTCAAATATGTCGAAGTAACGGATGCCTTGCAAGCAGGAACAAACGAACTAGGCGTCAGGATGTTTGAGGCCGGGGACTACCTGAACCTCGCCGTAGCTGTTCTGGAGGTCACCATGGAGACACCCCCCGAAGTCTCGTTCACCGCAAACACGACTTCCAGCCAGCCACCCCTGACGGTCCAGTTCAATGAGACATCATATGGTGCAACCGGGTGGCAATGGGATTTTAACAACGATGGCACCATCGACAGCATCGAACAGAACCCGGTGTACTCCTACACAGTAGCCGGGACTTATTCGGTGAACCTGACGGTCTCCAACACGTATGGCTCCACGAACGTGACGAAGATTGAATACATCACCGTAACACCCCCTCCACCTGCTGCAAACTTCACCGCAAACGTGTACAGCGGACCGTCTCCCCTGGCCGTCCAGTTCACCGATACCTCAGCGAACATGCCAACGGCGTGGAACTGGAGTTTCGGTGACGGCAACTCCTCATCGGAACAGAGCCCTTCCCATACCTATGTCGCGACAGGCACCTATACGGTCAACTTCACGGCACGAAACGTATACGGCAACACGTCCCGAAACTGGACGAACTGCATCACGGTCACCGACTCCTCATCCGCCGCTCCGTCCGTTGTTTTTACGATGGATGCAAATAACGGGCACGTACCGCTCACGGTGCAGTTCACCGATACTTCGGCCGGCTCGCCGTACCTCTGGAGCTGGGACTTCGGCGACGGCAGCACCTCCACGGACCAGGACCCCTCCCACACCTATATTACGGCAGGCACCTACAGCGTCAGACTGACCGCCACGGGGCCAGGGGGAAGTGCGTCCAGGACCATGACGAACACGGTCACGGCAACCGCTGCCCTGATCTCGAACAATTATTTTGGCAGCATCCCGCTTGAGACTCTGAATACCGGTGTGGTCTCAGGAGGACTCTGGTCGGATGCGTATCCCGGCTTCTGGACGTCGGCTTCAAAGACCTTCACCCTGCCAGCCCATACCACAATCCAGTGGGCCCGGCTCTACGTAACCGTTTACGACGGCCACATGGAAAACAATTACCGGGGCCGGGCAACGGTCAGTATCGATGCGGACGGGGATGATACCTACGAGACCGTGAAACAGGAGACATTCGACACCGTGTACTCGTTCCCGGGTAAAGGGGGTAGTGGGAGAATCTGGATAAACGACCATATGAACCGGGTTACGAGCGATTACCTGATGTGGTACGACATGACCGACGCTATCACGGGGACGACCGTGAATGTCAATGCCCAGACGGAAGCCATCGATTCCTCGTTTGATGGTCATATCAAGATGATGACCCTGGTCGTTGCCTATGACGACGGCGATGAGGACCGGGTATATTATTGGGTCAACCAGGGCCACGACACCACAAACACCCTAGATGGGACTGGTTCGTATAGTTACACCACGGGATCAACGGTGTTCGGAACATCGGAAGCTCCGACCGGCTTTACCGCAGGCATGTCGGCAGACCTGACCTCCCTCTATCTCGCGAGTGCGAATGGAGTCTATACATTCCAGGGATCATCCCTTACATCGGGGACACCGGCAGGACAATACTTCGGCACCGACACGTGGGATGTCTCCGGACGCCTCGCGGAAGGCCAGGACAGCACCCTGACCTATGCACGTACAGATGCCTACTACAAGATCCCGCTGGCACTTCTGACCGTCCGGTACCCGGCCGGTTCCGGCCCGGTCGCTGGGTTCAGCGCAGCGGTAACGAAAGGACCGGAGCCGTTCACGGTGATGTTCAGCGACGAGTCCGCCGGGTCGCCGACCGGCTGGGCCTGGGAGTTCGGCGACGGGGACAGTACCAACGCAACCCAGCAGAATCCGGTTCATACATATACATCACCGGGCACCTACACAGTCAACCTCTCAATAACGGCCGGTGGCACATCCAGCAGGATCGTAAAGAAGGGGTACATCACGGTCAACTCAAAAGTTCCCCCCGTTGCATCGTTCACCGCCACAATGGTCAGCGGGCCTGCCCCCCTCACTGTCGGGTTCACCGACGCCTCAACCAATACGCCGACCGGCTGGCAGTGGGACTTCGGTGACTACGACAGCACCAACGCAACCGACCAGAACCCCGTCCACACCTATGCCGCCGCAGGCAATTACGTAGTCAGCCTCACCTCCACAAACGCTGCCGGCAGCGATTCCTACACGCTGCCCGGGAACGTCAGGGTCACGACCACATCGGGAGGGAATTACGATCTTACCATCACAGGATCCGTTGCAACAGTGCCCGCCTACGTATTTGCGCAGGAGAACAACACTATTCAGGTAGGGCCGATCAAGAATACCGGCACCTCCCCCTCCCCGGCAACCCAGGTCGAACTCAGTTCCAGCGACGGATTTGTCACGCGATCCCTTCTCCCGTCGCTTGCTGCCGGCGGCACAACAACCCTCACCATCGTGGATACGAAAAAGCGGCCTCTGGAAGGAGAGACCGTCTCGTATGCCGCAACCATCGATCCCGACAGCGTCCTGAGCGAAACCAGCAGGGCAGACAACGCCCGGTCATCCTCCACCTACACGGTCATCTACAACGGATACAAAGGCAAGATGTACTGGACGGGCGGGAATAACATCACGACGTACCGTGCCTTCGATATCAATGGGGGGTTCGTGAACTCATCCGGGAACAGCGAGTACATCTCCGGCATGTCTGGGAAAGCGGACGGATCCATGGGAGGCGACTGGGCCAGTTACACGGTCTCCTGGTCAGCGGAGGATCTCCCAATCCCCGCCGGATCGAGCGTGAAAGAGGCCCGCCTCTACGTCCCCTACACCTGGGACAACTCCGACGAAGCACCCGACAGGGTTTATATCGATATCAACGGCAACCGTACCCCGTACGAGAACTGGTATGCCGACAAGAGCAACTTCGGCGGATACGGCAGTTACATGTACGGGCTCCTTACGTACGATGTCACGGACAGTTTTGCCGCTGACAGCACCAACACCGTCCTCCTCTCGCGGGACACCCCGAAATCCAAGATCTCGTTTTACGGGCTCACGCTGGCAGTCGTCTACGAGAACCCGTCATCGACACGAAAACAGGTATTCTTAAACGAGGAGTTCGATCTCCTCAGTGCAGATGAATCCGCGTACGCGACAACTCCGTCTGAAGCAACCGCCCACGTGCCCTTCACCGGGCAGACCATCGATACGTCCGACATTTTAAAAGCCAGCCTCATCACCTACGCCCCATCTGCGAACAACGAAGGTAACCTCCTTTTCAATGAGGATACCATTGCTGAAAATGTCTGGAAATACAGCACGCCGGCAGCAGGGGCATCTGACACCACCCAGGTCGCGATCAATGTCAAAAATGTGAAGGATTATCTCATAGCAACCGGAAACCGTGCCGGGATCCAGTCCACACCAAGCTCCACGGGAGCGCCAACCATGGCCGCGGCCCAGCAGTTCCTGGTCATCGAATACTCGTCATCCAGGGCACCGACAACCCCGGCCGCAGCGTTCACGTCGAACGTCACGTCCGGTATCGTGCCGTTCGTAGTCCGGTTCAAGGATACCTCCAATGGCCCGGACATCTCCCGGGAATGGGACTTCGATGGCGATGGGGTGACCGACAGCACGGAAAATAAACCCACCTATAGGTTCACGTCACCCGGTATCCACCCCGTGAAACTCACGGTAACGAATGGCGATGGGACAAGTATCTCAACAAAAAACATTACCGCAACGCTCGGCGTCCCGGTTGCATCCTTTACGGCAAACACGACCACCGGCGATACCCCATTTGCCGTCCAGTTTACCGACCAATCCGCCCGATTACCGACCTCGTGGGCATGGGACTTTGGCGACAGCCTGACATCGACCGAACAGAACCCGGTCCACACCTACCCGTCGGCAGGGGCGTATACCGTGAAACTGACAGCTTCCAATATTGCAGGCAGCGACAGCATCACCAGGGCCAAGTACATCAAGGTCAATGCAAAAGTGATCACTGAAAAGGAGTTTAACCTCACCGGGATAAAGACCGTTGATACCGGGGGAGCGCAGAATGTCTCCATCGACACCTCGCAGGTGGCCGTGAACACCACCGGCTCCGTGGTCACCCTGACAGGAATTGGTAACGGCTGGGCCAGCATGGATCTTGTCATGAACGGCACACCGGAGGTCGGTGCATCCACAATAAACGGCACCATCACGGAAGTGAAGGCCGTAGGGCAGAACATTACCGTCCCGATCCCGTCAATCGGCTCGCCGAAAGTCCACCTCGAACTTGCGCTCGACGAGATGCCATCCTCCGGAGCCTCCATCACGGAGACCATCACCAAGGACCCAACTGCTGGCACAACTACATCCTTCACCCTTGCCGCCACAACCAGCGGGAAGCAGATCGATGAGATCGCGTATACCGTCAACTTCACAAAGAACGGGGGAATAAAAAATGCCGGTGATGGCGGAATCATCCGGA
>Ga0265297_10012435_pt1 | contig 10219 bp, 15 predicted proteins | sample Munlanlwell13791_FD_192502 | JGI IMG/M metagenome (GOLD analysis project Ga0265297, IMG submission 192502) | Leachate microbial communities from a municipal landfill in Southern Ontario, Canada - Leachate well 137-91 | ecosystem: Engineered > Solid waste > Landfill > Unclassified | place...
CGTTGCCATTCTTTCGGTCGTTTGCCATTTATACAGCCCAAACATAAACGGCGGGAACCCTGTTCGCGCTACTATCTGCTCAAGCGCGGTGTGTATGGGAATTTCAAGATTTATCAAATCCTTTTCAGTACCCAAAGCTCGAACGTCTACCTTTACATTTTCCCCAACGCCAACGGATATGTCCCGAACATTCCCAACCTTACGGCTTTTAAATACTTCAGACACTTCTGTTTTTAAATCCATCGCGGCCTTTGTAGCTCCTGCCTGTGCGCCGCCTGCTACTGTAATAATAAATGACGGATCGCCTACCCGCCATATTGTATTTCGAATTGACTGCTCTATCCTGATAAATATGTCGCCTACAAATGGGAGCGAATAGAATAACGAGTACCCTTGCGGATGCCCCTCCCGGCAATCAAAAGCCAAATAGTAAATATCTTCATCTTCCAGGAATTTTTTAAATTGTCCATCGGCCTGTATTTGTCCGAGTACAATTCTGTCCCCTTCTTTGGTAAACCTGAAATCGTTTGCCCGTGTTGTCTTTAGCTTTTGGATGTCATTTACACCCTGATTGTAGACAAGCTCACCAACGGCAAAGCCTTTTACTATTGCGCTATCCGTCATTTGAGTTATGAACGGATTTAATCCGTATTGAAAGTCGTTAACCCGGACGTTGTCTTTAAATTCTGTAAGAGTGTCAACTATCTTTTGATTGTCTGATTTTATTTCAAAATCCCCTATCAATCCCGTTAATTTTACAACCGCAACATCAAGCACCGGGATTGCCTCCCGCAACAGATCATATAATTCCAGGTTAAATTTGAGCGGTTCGTATTGGCTAAAGTTAAATATTGTACTAAACGAATCTCTGGTCTGTCCGCTTGTATTCGATGTAGTAACTTTTGGAGTTAACCAGTCTATTATTGTTTGGCGTAAATTCATCGGCTATCACCTATGCCTATATAAATATCAAGTGAAGGTTTTGGAAAGAACGTATTTAAAAGAGCATCTAATCTATCAGGGGAGCGTCCCAATCTTTGCTTTATCTTGTCTTTTTCTTCAATCTGAATTTTGCCGCTTGATGTTGTTTTATAAGTAGGTTCGGTGATTTCTTCAATCAATTCATTGTCGGGCGGCAAGCAAAAGTTGTGTTTAAATTGCGGATTAAGCCTGTCCCTTAAACACCAGTGTAAATACGCTCTCATATTCAAAAATTCATATTCTCCGGTTTCATCGTGCAATCCATCCGCGCCAAAACTACCTTTTACACTTACCGCATTTACGTTTTGTTCCGCAAGTCTTGAATGAACTCCGGCGCCCTCTCCGATAGTGTCTATGTATGCAGTCCCGCCGTTTGCTATACGGTTTTTAACAATTCCAGCAACGGTCATGTGAACGGTGTTTGATTTATCAAGTATAGTTTCTAAAGTATCTACAAATTCACCATATCGCGGTGCAAGGAATGTACTATCACGGCCCATGCCTGCAACGTCAACACCTAAATCAAGTTCATCACCATTCCTTTTTGAATTATACCAACGCTCTACTGCCATTTCTACCCAGCTAAGCGGCACAAGCTGTCCCTCTGGTTCTTTGGGAAATTCACCAAGGACTTTAACCCTAAAAAGGTCATTCGGTCTATACCACATCCCGTTAAACTTGAAATCAAATTGCGTTTCGTCTCTTTCAGATTCATCAATCCTTAAACACCATTTGTCGACCTTTTCCTGTACCCAGGTATAGTCTACCTGGCCAGGGATTAACACTTTCTTTGCCCGGACGTTTGGCGCATTGAGACAACTTAATTTAAATTTCTTATACTGTGGGCTTCTCGTGGATTGATACGCTTCACCTGTTGTCCTTACCGGGTTAAAAATTATCAGTAATTTGCTATTGCCAGTTAAAAGTCCCTCAATAGCGTCGAAGGTTTCCTGCTCTATTCCGCTCGCTTCGGTTACCACGACCATAATGTTTGGAGAGTGAAAGCCAGTCCAAGCCTCATGATCTTTGTCCCCGGCCTTAAACGCCATTAAAAACCAATCGGATAACAAGTCTTTGTTTTGATAGAATTGGATTTTGTTTGTGAGAACATCCCCACCGAGCGGTATCTTTGCGGCCCGGTGTATCTTGCCTATCTCGCTCATCATAATAGCGGTTACTTGTCTACCGGTCGGCGCGGTATTAATAACCTTGCAATGCGGCCCCTGTAAATACAAAAAGTCCAGAGACGCCACCGCCGCCAAAGAATCCTTGCCCCTTGCATGGCCGGAGCGAACAGATACCCGGCGCGATTCCTGAATAGTATTTATAATTTTGCGCTGTTGCCTGTCAAGTCGTATTCCAAGTATTTCCCGATTGAACTTGTTCCAGTCGTTTCGATATGAGTTGAATAGTTGAATGTCTTTATCGTTTAGGTTCATTTATACTCTTTACCAAATCAGCAAAGGTTAATGTGCCGGTTAAATTGGTCTCTGTTTTAATAGGCGCGTTAATTCCAAGTATCTCACACCGCTTTGTTATACACCATTGAACGCCTGCCAAGTATCGGGGATCGCCGTTTCTATCTTCTGTTGCAGAATTGATTTCAATGGGCTGTTTTGATTCTGCAATTACCCGTTGTTTAAGTGATTTCTTTTTAAACTCTTCTTTTGACCTGTCCCATGAATTCCAGTATTCAATTTCAAGTTTGTTAATTCTTACAAGTTCAATCTGCTTTAACTGGTCTATATTATTAATTGATGAGAGACGCCAATAACGGAAAAGCAGCTTTATATCTCTTGATACGGTTGCCTGTGAAATACCGAGTTTGTTTCGGATTTCCCATTGCGTCATACCCTCAAGATAATACTTGCTTATCAATTGACGGTCACGCTCTGCTTGTGCTTTACTTCTTGGTTTAGCCATTATACGCTATTATATACAGTTTATTGTTCAATAACTTGAAGGGAGTTAACTCTTTGATGTCCGCTTATTAAATAGCCGTCTGCCTGGTTTAAGACTATACCGGATAAATCGCCAAATTCCAGCATTGACTTGCCCAGCTTCTCTTTGGCGTCATCGGTGATAAACCTGGGATTGTTCGGGTACGGTTTCAGTTCTATTTCAGTCATAGTTAAGCCGTTTATTTTATGATCGCCTTTAGGCATTATTCATATAGCTCATAGTAACATTCAAAGCAAGTCCGTTGTAACTTCGGGCCTCGGATATGATCACGCATCTGCTTGCCGCAAGCGCAGTAGAAAGGTTCTGATATGTATATTGTTCTTTTCATAAATCAATTATATCCTGCATTGTTGTTGGGTCTACGTACCTGTGTTGTTGTAGTTTGTCCGTGAACTCTTTTGCTGCTTTCAAATTCGCCTCAAATTTCTTTCTACCTTTTCGACTGTTAAGCAATATACGGACTTCATTAAACCCGATAGTTTCAACACCTTCTTTTTTTTGCTGTTCTGTTATTTTCATATTTTCCTTAATCGCTGGCACCTAAGCTATATTCATAGGTTCAGTGCCATATCTAATGAATATCGGTTAATTCATACCAGGTTAGCTTTACGTTTATAACATTATCGTTTGCCCCGGATATAAACTGTATAATATTATGTGATTTTGGCTTTACAATATAATCATATCTTTGCGGCTCAGTCTTTGCAGCTGTACCGCCAAAAGATTGAATTATAATTGAATCACCTACGGCTGTAATTTTTCCATGTAATACTGTCCCGATATATGTTTCAGCATCGGTTGCAACCGTTCTGTTTATATTCCATGTAATTAACGTGTCGCTTGTATCTATTGTACAATCTTCATAGACTTTAAACAGAGTCAATAAAGTTGCCTCAAATTCAATTGTCATGTGACAATTAAAAGCACTATCTGCATATACATGAAAAGCTATGCTATCCCCGGAGGCCACTGTATCAAACATGGTATACATGAACGCCTTGCCGTCATTGATTTTTGAAGTAAAGTTATCAATCGTTAACACCGCGCCGGTTACAGCATCTACCTTTGGCAATACCTGGTTATCGTCCGTGTCTACCCATCTTTGGGCAAAACAGGAAACCGACAAAAGAATTATAAACAAAACTGTTAAATTTTTCATTGCTTTACCCTGTCTTTAATTGTATTTGTTGAGCTGTTTTATATTCACTTTCTTGCATAACTCCTCTTACATCTTTATTTGTTTAGCATAATAAGGGCCGGGTTGATACGCAGGGGTTGCTGATTTCTTTTCCATGTTTTCAATTTTTACGGTAAAATAAATTATTTGCCCGGCTGAAACAAGTATTAATGATATAACTGCAATTACCAGTTTGACAGTTAATTGACTTACAAAATTATTAAACACTTGTTTAAATTCTTTTCTAAATTCGTCAAACATTTCAACTTTAGTGTTTAATCCTACTTGCCCGGTTCCGCCATTGCCGAACACTGTTTGTTTTAACGCCTTTATATCAGTTCTTGCATTTTCGCATATTTCCGGGTTATATTTTTTTTGCTCACTTCCTGCCATTTTCGTTTCCCTTGTTAAATTAAAGAGGCCGGGGATAAAGTCCGGCCTCATAAAGCGGGGAGGAGAACCCGCTAACGCTTTTTAATCCATAAATTGTACGCAGCAATGGCCGCGCTGAAACTGAACGATATAAATTCCGGGAAGTTCGATAATGGAATCTTGGCAAGAGCAGCGGCTCCGGCTCCCATAACAATTAAAAATAAACCGGTTGCGATAAACTTTACTTTACCGTTGTATAACTTTTTGGAAATGAGTAGGGCAATGTAAGAACCCAAGATGCCGGTTGTGAGGGTCTGCAAAATTGTAATAACCCATGCCGGGAAATAATCGTGGATGCTTCCCACAATAACGGCGGTCGAATCTTGTGCAAACAGTAACAGGGGAACCGCGAACAGGGCAATTAACAAAAAATATTTCTTCATACCTTTGTACCTTTCTTTTTTAACCATGTAACTAATTTTTCAAACAACTCCTTGATAAAACTTAAACAGATTTGAATCCAGGTTTGTTCCACTTTTGGCGTTTCTTTCGGGTTTTTATCTCCTTTAATTAAATTAGTTATCGCTTGCCCAGCCTCTTTAGTTGCCGGGTAAATCTTCATAATATCAACAAGCACCCATCCCATCACTTTTAACCCGGACAACAGTTTGTACCAAGCAAGCATGAATTTATTTGATTTACTTTCTTGAATTTCAGTAATTACTATATTGGGAGTATCGGGAATTTCAGGCAACGGCTCCATCTTTGAGTTTGTCCATTCCGATCCCCTAAATTTTGCGATTCGCTTAATTTCTGGAAACGTTAAAATCATTGTAGGCCACAAATAAGCTATTACCAGAGATTTATCAAACCACTGTTGAATAAATCCGTTACTTTGATTGCCGCCGTATATTAAATCTTTTGTACGAATTTGATCATGGTCTAACCAAAAACCTGTATGAGCCTGCCATGATTCCGTTGCGTTTTTGCACTTCATTATTACTATACAGCCCAAACGAGGCTTTTTGATTTCTATAAATTGCCCGTTCTTTAAACCAATGTTCATCATTTCTTTTGCTGATAAAGTTAACGGAACCTGATAACCAGATTTGATAAGCGGATAAATAACGGATGCGGCGCACCAGTTTGTTTCATCCGGCAATATCTTGCCGCCGGACGCGACTCGCAAAAACTCTACAATATTCGGATTGTGTTTGTCGTCGGGGATTTCTCTTGTGCCCTCAAAAGTGAAAGCAAGTTTTAACCAGCTTGGATATTCACTCATTTTAATTGTCCATATTTTTCTTTGCAGCTTTGCAATCTTTTTTTAACGTTTTCTCTTGCTTTTAATAATATTCCACAAGCAAAGCCTATAGCATATGCTAATAGCATAACAACTATTATAAATGTGTTATCATTCATAATTCACCTATCAATTCAGGATTTTGCAGGGAGTTGCCAATAATGGTTATTTTGCCTCTTAATTCAAAAAGGAATGATTCCGCCGTTGTTACCGTGCCGTTGTTTATCCAATAAATTTTATAAGCACAGGCAGAACCATTATATTTTACTAAAAATCTTTGGTTATCAACACCGTTTTCGTTTTCAATAATATCATTTTCAAATATCTTTACGCCTTTGCTGTCTTGTTTACCGATGTAATCGCAAAGGATGTTTTTAGGGTTTTTGTTATCAAAAAATTCAGCCTTGTCGCCATTTTCAAATAGCCATTGTCCAGTCCACCATATATCTGTTATTTCATTGTTAAAATTTGCTTCTTGATAAACGTCAACATTGTAACACCATTCTTTGCGGCGGCTGTCCCAAACACGATATATTCTTTCTCTCATAATTGCACCAATTCTTTTATGCCGTGTTTATCAATAGTCATTTTAAAAGGTATGTTTTTTTTAATCAGCCCTTCTATAACCTCTTGCGGGTTTATTTCTTCATACGGATTTTCCATTAAAGAATTTAAAACATCTTCTTTGGTTACGGTTGTAAGATTTTTAATTTCTCCCATATTATTTCCTTTTAAATAAAAAAGCGCCAACCCGTCCGGGGACGGCCAGCGCAATTCAATGTACTATTTATTTTTGTACTTGTCAACAATTATTTTTAACCGATTAATCGCAAACCGGATGCCAAGCGATTTACTGTAACAAGCCACAAACTTTTCTATATCCTCATTTTTTACTTTGTTTGCGGAATCAAGAAACTTCTTTTCCTGAATGACAAGGTAGTCGATTTCCTGATTTAACGTTTCAAGTAGCGTCATGGTTTCTCCAATATCTGTTTAACCCGGTACGCCGCCAAGTGCAGGCCCTTTGCTTTCATGTAAAGCATAGTTTTTGCGTTGTCCTTTTTATCTATTTTTTTTATCCTTTCATATAATTCCAGGTTAACATGTTCCTTGCTTTCAATATCTTCAATGGCGGATTTTATTTCTTCCAGTACAGATTCTTGCCCGGCCTCAAATATGACCCGGACAACCGGTTCCGGGAGTTCCTGAATAGCCGGGCTTGCTTCGCTAAGCCATTGTTCAAAGGTTTTCATGCTACACCCATTACTTTTTTAACTTCATCCATATCAAATAAGGTTTGTACATTTATCTTTTTTACGGCTGCGTCCAAATAACGCAATCCGTCCCGGTAACTGTTTTCATTTAATTCAGTTCCATAACCTTTTCTACCCAGCGTTACCGCCCGGTACGGAACCGTAAAAAGTCCAGCAAACGGATCATATACTATTTCGCCTTCATTTGAATACCTGATAATTAATCGGTCTACAATGTCAATCTGCAATGGACAAATGTGCATTTCCAGATTTTTGCGAGACTGTTCGCTGTTTAAAGTGTTCATTCTATTTATATCGCTCCAAACATATAAACTGCGAGCATCAATATTTAACGTTTGAAATTCCGCCGGGAGTCTGCCAGCCCTTTCAAGTTCTTTTGCTATATTGGTATGAGTTTCATAATCGTAAACATAATTATTAAAATGTTCTGTGAAAATAGCATTGACAGAATCAATCGGCAAAGATTTTATTTCACTTTCGGTCAATAACCGGTTGCCTGAACTGTTCCACTTTGCCCTTGCATCTATCTGCCATTGTCCACGCATATATTCGTTTTTACTTTTTTGTATTTTCACGTCTGCATAGGCTTTGGTCGTATCAGTAGCAAGTTTTCTAAAAAGCAAAACATATTCCGGGGAACCGATTCCCATTTTAGAACCATCTTTGCAACATTCGGTCCAGCCGAGTCGATATGTCTGATTGTTTTCCCGGACAACATCTGTTTCAATAGTTATCATCCCCATAAACAAAAAGCCGTGTTTTAAAAAATGAAATGTGGTTTTCATGTGAAACGGGTTGACAGTAGGAACGCCGTACCCGGTAACGTTGCCGAACAATATACGATCTTTAACATGAACCGCGCAAATTCGCCCAGGTTGTAATATTCGTAATAATTGCGGAGTCAAAAAGTCCATCTGTTCAAAAAAATGATCATCATTGCTTGTATGCCCAAAATCATTGTATGTCGGAGTGTATTCGTAATGATTGCTAAACGGTATAGAAGTAATGATTAAGCCAACCGAGTTATCATTCATTGTGGCAGTTTCAAGAATACAATCATTTTGAATAGCAGTGTACAACTCATGTTTTTTAACTTTACGCTCAACACCAATAGCGCGCTGTAATTTGGTTTCTGTGTTTACAGTACTCAATCCGTTTTCCTTTATAATAATTGTCATATTATTTACAAGCTGGTCATATTGTTTCCATTTTTCAAGCAATGTTTTTAAAATTTCCTGCTCGGATTCCATATAAATAATATGGATTTCCGCCGTCTCTGTTTGCAAAAACCTTACTATTCTATGCACAGCCTGAATAAAGTCATTGAATTTATAACCAACGCCTGTAAATATGGCATTGTGGCAATGTCTCTGAAAGTTGCACCCGGACCCGGACAATATCGGCTTTGTTGCTAAATATTTTATTTTGCCGTCCGAAAAATCAAGCACTTTTTGTTCTCTCTTTTCAAGGTCGGTTTCAGAGCCATAAACATCTACAACTTCCGGTAACAGCTTTTTAATTAAATGGCGCTCATCTTCCAGGTCATGCCACAAAAGCCAGTGTGAATCCTTGTCATTGTTTACTATTTCAACAGCCTTTTCAATTCTCAATCTTAACCAATCGCGCCGTTCTTTCGATGCTTGTTTTAAGCCAATTGCGGCATCTCGGTAAAGTTGCCCCTGACCGTCCATATCAAACCCGGCGGTCAAATGGTCAACTTCTAATTTGTGATAGATAATTTTCATTTCAGGAATTGAATAGCCAGTGTCATCATAGCCCAAATCTGACGGCTTTGTTATAAACAACGCCCAACTTGAAAGCCATAACCAGAATTCTTTTTCTTTGTGTTCATAAAGTTTCAAGTCCCCGGCTTTTTTCGGATTGCGCTTAAAAAACCTGGTCAACGCTTGCCCAGTGTCCATCACGCCCAAATATCCGGCATAATGTATTAACTCTTTGTAACGATTTGGAGCGGGAACGGCTGTTGCAACAAATTTGTATTCTATGCCTTTGAAAAGCGGTAAAAATGTTTGGTATGTTTTAGAACCATAAGACCGGAGAGTTCCAGCTTCGTCAAGAGACACGCCGGAATAATAATGCGGGTCAATATTTCCATCTCTCACGCGCTCATAGTTGGTTATATGAATTGATAATTTACTATTGTAAATTTCATCCATTGTGCGCACATAATCTATCTCAATTCCAAATAGATTTTTAGCGTCTCTTTTGAATTCTTGCTTAACACCAAGAGGGCAAACAATTAAAAACTTTCCGCCGGTCTTTTTAACGATTTGCATCCCGACCTGAATTTGTATTGCTGTTTTGCCAAGCCCAAAACTGGCAAACAATGCCCGGCATCCTCCACGCAACATCCATTGTACAGCATCTTTTTGATGCGGTTTAAGTATTGAATTTAATTCTGCTTGTTCTACAATAAAACCAGTATCTGTTGCCAGCTGCATTTTATTTTTAAGAAAACCGTTATAGGAATCTAAAAACTCTTTACTGTTCATTCTATCCCCGGCAATGTAGGTAATGGTTGCTGTTGTTTATTTTCTTCAAAGTTTTCGCAACTGCTCATTGGTAGTCTAGGTCTTCCGGTTATTTTACAAATACATTTCCTGCCAGGTCGTCTTTGCGCTCTGTCCCAATTAGCGCATACCCCGCAATTCTTTTGCTCTACAAATATTTCTCGGATGCTTTCCATTTTCTCTCCTGTTAATTAATTTAAACAATTTTATCAAATAATGCGTGTTTATTCTTTTCGCTTTTCAGGTATTGTCAATACTTGTTTTTAAGATTATTTAAACTTTTGTTTGCGATAAGTATCGGTTTTTGTATACTTGTGCAAATAATAACTTTTAATCTATCCACATATCCTGATCTTGGCAAATCTGTTCTATTTCGGGTCTTGCACGAAATGTCCATGTTGAATTGTTATCTTTCATAAAAGCGCGTATATATGCTTGACCTTTTTTAATTTCCCAATTATCTCTTTTTGCTTTAACAAGCTCTCTTTTCTCTGCAAACGTCAATTCATTAAAATCAGCATAATCAAGTAATGCCTTACAAGCATCACATTTATAATCTTTACGCGCTGTCTGTGTTGAACAGTATATTATTTGATTTGACATAAAGACACTCCTAATC
>Ga0265297_10012436_pt1 | contig 10219 bp, 12 predicted proteins | sample Munlanlwell13791_FD_192502 | JGI IMG/M metagenome (GOLD analysis project Ga0265297, IMG submission 192502) | Leachate microbial communities from a municipal landfill in Southern Ontario, Canada - Leachate well 137-91 | ecosystem: Engineered > Solid waste > Landfill > Unclassified | place...
CTAAAAATTGGATGAATTTTTTTATATGCAGAGATAAATGGGACGCGGGACAGCTTTTTCAGTGCCCCATGCCCCTCCACCCAAACCGTAGCTCTATTTCTTAGGGGCGCAAAGACGAGGGGGATGGGGGACGAACTATGCAAGACGATAATATCGTTGTCCATCACTGCCGGTAATATTTTCTTCATTGAACAGCAGTGGATCAATAGATCGAAGTATTTTCATAAGCTTTTTCGCGCTGATCTCCTCACCATCATGACTGTCATTGAATAGCCGTGCTATACCCTCCTTATGTACCCTGCTTTTTTGAAAGTTCTCTTTGAGATAGAGCAGTTGGGTGGAGTTGATTTTAGAATCACCAAAATAGCCTATTTCTTTGTTCTTTAAAGCATAAACAAATAAAGTGAATTTATCAGTCGTATTTTCAATCAATGCCCGCTTCTCCGGCGTGTCTAACGGAAGATTTCGTGCAGTAAAATCGCTCTGATAGCCTTTAAGATAGAGTGCAAAATCATTTAATTCGCGCTTGATCACTCCCAGCAGCCCCGTATCAGTATGGTATCCAAGCCAATCACACTCATTAAGCTTTCCTCCTGTACGTATAACCGTGTATCTCCGATCATTCGGTTCGATTTCTAACACATAGTTGCTATTTGAAGTAACAACTACTTGCGCGTATAGCGGTGTTTCTTTCGTGATATTTTTATGCTTTTGATCGAGTGCCAAACTTCTTCCCGTAATAAGAGGTTTGAGAAAGTTTTTCAGCTCTTGCGATCCTTTCTTATCATGCGTAACCTCATCGAGATTGATAAACAACCTATTTTCGATCAAGCCACCTAAATATTTTGAATTGGTGAGGGTTTTATCATCAATCGTCGTCACATACTGATCTCCAAAAAGCGGCGTTATAATCTCATTAAATAAGATCCCTTTCCCGGTTCCTTGCTCTCCATACAAAACCAAAGCGGTATGCGCCTTATCAAGTGTTTGAAAAAAAGATGCCAGCCAGTTAAGCACCCATCCTGTTCGCACCTCTTCATTATTGCATAAATGGCTTATTAGCTTTAAAATCGCTTTTGGCTCTTTAGCCGCGACACCATTTGACATAAGAAACTTTGTTGGTCTAAAGACGTTTCGTTCACCCCTATCAGTAAATTCCTTTCTCCCTTGTGGATCAAATATCTCCATTTTGACCAATCGTAAATCTTGCTTTTGAATTTCTGCTTTTTTTACGAAGAAACTCACCTCTCTTTTGAGCTGTGCCGAAAATACATTGCTCGCTTTGCCTTGCGATGTTGTTGATATGTCACCATCAACTTTAAACCGATACGAAATATCTCCGTCTTTGTTGATCCACATCGCCACACCGATATGATTAAGATCATTTAGAGTTTCGTTGTCACTTGCGACCAGCCAATTATTTGACACAAACGATCCAAAATCATGCTTGCTATTTTTAGAAGTCACAATTTGATTATTAGCAGTTTCATTACGCTCAATAAGCTGCACAATTCGCTCTTGAGTTTTTTCAATCGCATCCATGCTCCACCTCCTTTGTGGTTTTTAGCTGTTTTTCTATCTCCAAAAAAATACTCACAATAATCGTTGAACATACTTTTCTTTTATACTCTGATAGTTTCTTTTCGAATTCGTGTGCGATTTGATTGCAAAAATCGCGAAAATCATACCCATGAGCTAAATCTCGATCCCACATCATTTCGAAATCAATACTTATGCTTTTGGGATAGTGTGTTTGAAACGTTTTAAAGGCTTTTTGAGAGCTTACATCGTTATCCAGTAAGTAGATCACCAATTTGTCCTTTAAGAGCGGTTGTATCTCTTTCCAGTGCGTATTAACAGCTAATGATCGAACGATGCTATCGCTTTGCAGTAAAAAATAGTCGAACTCAAAAAGTTCAAACAACAAAACTTCTGCCATACCCGATGCGGTGAACACAAACGGCAACTTCTCAATTCTATAGGGAATAAAACTCTTTGATCCGTATGTTTTCCATTTGACACTGTTACCTTCCTTATCAGTTGCATGGCGTAGCGCAATCGTCCGTGCTATTCCCTCCATATCATAAAGCGTGATACTCAAACTATCATGCTTTTTTGAGTACCCTATAAAACGGTGTATGATCTGCCGCGTTTTCTCAATATCATTCGTAAGGATGAGCTGATTGAATAGTTCACAAAGCTTAGTGCTGATAGATTCTCGATCCTTACGAGCTGCTGCCGTTTTTAATGCACTGTCATACTGAGAAAGATCAATCTTTTGATTCTCCGTAATCGGCATCCTACCATCGACAAATTGCATCGTAAAAGTTTTAAAAACTTCCGGTGACGGTAAATTACCCATGATCCACCCCTAGACATTTTGCTATCCATTGCGTTGCTTCACCAAGCGGCACACCTCCCTTTTCATGCATCAAAGCGACCACATCACTAAAATGCTCTCCGGTACCGAAATCTTTGATGCTGCCATCGCGTCCAATGCTCGCCGAAGGTGTTCGCTCTTCTCTGATCTTAAACTTAAACATACTCGTCACCTCATATCCGAGATAATTGAGCAGTCGTGCAGTCGTCTCGCGATCCATCAATAGTTTTAGCCTTTGTCGTAACACCTTATTATTATGCCGTTTCATTCAACACCCCATACACATAGCAGTTCTTCGAATCTGCTACCCTATAAATCCGATAACCTAATTTTAGTAGCGCCATAATCATCACGCCATTTGATACATAAATTCCCATATCCGTTTCAGCCTGATGCTTTAACCAATAGGATGAAAAACTAGATCTCTTACTTGATGGCTTCATTTTCGACAAAAGCCACCCTTTTACTTTTTCGATTATCTTTGAATTGGGAGTATTTTTGATCTGCTGCTCATTATCTACGATCCCAAAATCATCGATGATATAGTGCGCATTTTTCTTACACACGGGATGCCTCCAACCTTCCTTGAAGAAATCCTTGTATATCACTTGAACGCCATACCGTTACTTTTTCTGATAGCTTGATCGGCTTAGGCAAAATATCTTTTTTGACGTAATACCACACCGTACTCTTTCCTATTGCCAATAGCTCCGCGACTTGAGGAAGTCTTAGAAAACTTTCTTTTTCATGTTTCATTTCATTTATCCTATGTTGTATTCAGCTGCGCAACTTGGATGACATTGTCACGGAATCATTTCTCTCAATCAAGACGTCTAAGTGCTGATATTTTGTCACTTAGAATGCTTTTAGATAGAACATTTTTTAGATAAATTTTCACAAAACAAACAAAACAAGGGGTTATTATGCATAAAAAAAACTATGTTCAAATCTCATATATAATGGAAAGAGACAATAGAACTCGAAAATATTTTGAAAACTTGATGCGATCGAAGCATAATCATGAAAGAGTTATTAGGAGAAATGGAGCAATATATGTTGATGCAGATTATGACAATCCACTTAGAATAGAAATTGAAAATCTTTTATATTCTGCCTTAGAAAAGACAAAAAATTTACATCATCTTGCCTCTCAATTGTCAAATTGCACCGAAAAAGATAGTACTAATAAAATTTACTTATACCTTCGCTATCAAAGCTTTAAACACAATAATCGCGCTGTTGAAATAAAAGATTTATTGGAGCAGTTTTTACAAAAATGTTCGGAGTTATAAATTTTATTTTTTCCCAAAAGTTGGGAACATTCCTTGGGCATAAACTGCAATCCATACAAAGCTAAAAATTGGCATTATTATGAATGCTCCCTTCTCCATATTGCCTATTTTAACCCCTGCATCTTCATATCGCTTTTTAAAAATAATATACATAATAGCGCTCATTATAACTCCGAGGACAAACTTGATCATTAATGTTATTTCTAAGCTCAATTGCATCTCTTCCACGCTCCGTGAAAGTATCACAACAATTATGGCAATCGGCAAATATAAAGCCGTAAAAAGTAATCTATTCATGTGCATCCTTTATTATTCAATTGAAGTATCAAAATTTGGGACTATATCAACATCTGTAAAATGAATAAAAATCACTTGATATAATTCATCTTTGCATATTCAACTATATGGTCAGCAGCATCGCTCAACAAACCTATTGTGCCGCCAAGCATACCACCCTGCATAATACTTACATACTGTATTTCACCAATTGTTTCACCTGAGTTAATGTCTATAAACTTTGCATTCAGTCTTAGCGATGACATACCACTAAATCTTTGACTTTCAGTTAGACCAAAATATCTAGCAGCTTGACTGCCATCTTCATAATTATCAATTCGATATTTTATTTCAATATCATTTAGTGATATAAGCTTTTGTTTTTCTATATTTTGAATGATTTTCGCATTGAAATCATTGCTATATTTTTGTTCTGCATTCCCAATATCGTTTAAGTTAGAAAGTTTAATACCTTGATGTTTATTTGCATTGCTATCGCTTGTTGATTGGATTACATCAAGAGAATACATTTCAGTAAATCTTAATGTAGGGCTATAATACTGAAAAACATTTTTATGAGGACCTGTCACAAAAGGCAGAGTTTCACGTATTTTCTCTTGATTTTTTTCTACTTCGCTACTCGCAACTTTTTCTTGAATGTATTCACTCGACTCTTTATTAGGTTTAGTTTGTTCATAAAACTTTTTTAGACTATCTTCTGGTGTTTCAACCAATATTGCTTTATCTATATCATCAAATGAAAGAAGGCGTTCATCATGAACTTCTACAACTTTAGTATTTTCACATTTTATTTTATATGATAATAAATCGCTTTTAAACTCCGAACCTGCCTCTGTAAAGAATCCATATCGTTTCAAATATTCAGAAGAGCATGAGGATTTTTTTATTTTATCAGTAATCTCCTTTCTACTATTAGACATGACACTGCCTACCAATGAATTTACATAATACACTTCACCAGCCTTGGCATCAATTGTAATGATATGATTTGGAGCAAACCACGCAATTCCTTTTTTATCAATGAAATAAAAATGCTTGCCCACATCTATCTTATGTATATATTTTTGATTATTATCAAATGAACCTAGATATGTAGGTTTTAATGTTTTTAGTTCAAATTCCATAATTTTTGCTTCCATATTCATAAATGCTCTGTCGAACGTAGTGAAAACAACATACGCTTTATCTTTGTCATTCATCAATGATGATGCAGGTGTTTTAACTGCTATATTTTTGCTTCCAGCACAACCACTAAGTATTAAAGATGTAAGTAGTGTTCCAAGTAAGTACAGTATTGATTTTTTCATGAAAATCCTTTTTAATTTTGAATTATGAGCAATAATAAGCGAAGCGGCTCCTAAAAGCTATTCCAAAACGCTTAAATGAGATATTTTAACCTTGTATTGTCAAAAAAAACTATTATATATTAAAAAGTATTATTTATCTATTTTTGGTGAAATATATCGTTTTTTTTCAGGATGGATATATTTGAGAATACTTTTCAAGTCATCCTCTATTCCCGTAGCTGTACTTATCCCTACTTCTTTCATAAGATTCATAATACCTCTTAATTCGACTTCTATTTGATCGTCTCTTCGAGCAAAAAGTAAAGAAGATAGTGCACTATGATCCATATATTTCAAATGAAGAGTAGCTAGCTTCTCTGTATTAAATCTTCTTGCACTAAATATTTTCCGTACACTATCAGCATCTTGCGTCATTCCTCTTAAAAATGACAATGCGCCAAAACTACCATTATTAGACTTCAAGTTAAATTCACCATACCCATCAAAAATATCGCAATATTTGTGAATTATTTCAATAGATTTTTCTATCTGTTTCATATCTCTCTTTATCTGCTTTGGTGGCGCTACATCTTTATTTTTCCCTTCTTCTTTTCCTCTACGTTTTGCACAATAGTTTAGTGTATCAATGACTAAATCTATCAAATTTTCTTCTACTTTTTCAAATATATTTTCCAACGATTGAGCTTCATCAAGTGCGCTGTTGACTTCAAATAGCCTTTGCATTTTTTTATGCAGTAATAAACCATTATATTCTTGCTTGAAGTTCTTAAATTCAGAAGCTGTGTCAAAGGTATGTTCCTTTATGAAGTTTAATTTTGCACACTTTTGATATAAAACGTCAATTTTATTGTTTCGTTCATAAAGCCACTGCTTCATTTTTTCTTTTGTTGCCATCAATGCATCCTCTTCAAGCTGTCCAAATAATCACCCCACCACTTCATAAGCCCAGCTCGCTGCTCCAAGTATTCCGCGCGATTGTAGGCTGCTCTCACTTTATTACCTTGCTCATGCGCCAAGCACTTCTCAATAACGTCACTACTAAAACCATGTTCCGGCGCCATTTCGTTTGCAATTGTCGTAAACATCGCACGAAAGCCATGAGGAACTATCTTATCATTTGTGTAACCAAGCCGGATCAATGCTGATCGCAATGTGTTATCACTTAATGGGCTATTTCGAGTACGCGAAGCTCCGAAACAATAGCGCCCTTCTCCCGTAAGTTTTTGAAGTTCTAGCAATATCTCAACCACTTTAGGCACTAATGGAACTATATGCTCACGCTTCATCTTCATCTTATCGGCTTTAATGGTGAGAATTCCTTTTTCTAAATCTATCTCACTCCATTCCATCGCTCTAATGTTTACCGGACGTAACGTGACGTAAGGCATGATCTGCAAAGCACACTTAACAGAATATTCACCGGAGTAACCATCAATATCTTTCAATAATTTTCCAATTTCTTTGGGGTTGGTAATAGTTGGATAGTTATTTTTGACGGCGGGTTGCAGCATCCATTTTGTACTAATATCAGCAGCTGTATTTCGTTCACATCGTCGATTTGCCGTCGCATACTGGTACACCTGCGAAATGATATTATAGATACGGTGCGCTTCTTCTATTGCTCCTCGATCTTGTATCCGGATTAAACACGTCATGATTTCATCACGAGAAATATCGTTCATATACTTTTTGCCTATAAAAGGGATGACATTCGATTCTAAACGTTGCCACTGCTTTTTATAATGCCCCTCGCTGATCTTAGAGCGTATCAACTCAAAGTAATCGGCGGCACATTGTTTGAATGTATTGAACTGATCAAGTTCCTCTAATTGTTTGATCTGTTTTGCTTCTTTGCGTTCGGCTGAGGGATTGACACCTTTGGCTATGTCTGCCTTATGCTGTTCTCGTTTGGCTCTTGCTTCGCTGAGAGTCGTTTCAGGATATGAACCCAATGAAAGTAATTTTTCTTTTCCATCAATGAGGTATTTCAACCGCCACAATTTTCCTCCCGTTGTTTTAATCAGTAAAAACAATCCACCGCCATCAAAGAGTTTGTAATCCTTATCGCTTGGTTTTGCTTTTTTGATTTCAGTATCGGTTAGGGGTACTGCTTTACGTGCCATAGGAATAACCTCACTTTTTAGGGGTACTTTTTATATGAGGATGTACCTCAAAAGTAATATACCCCTAAATATACCCCTATAATTCTTAGACAGATATAAATGAAGATAGTTGATTTAGACGAAGAATATAGACAAAAGTGCGTATTCGTGGGAGTTTAAAGAGTTAATTAGATGATTTTAAATGAAGTTAATTTGAGGTGTTGGTGGAGGCGTCCGGGATTGAACTTTTGTCCAAAAATATTTCAAAAAACAACACTTTGCCTAAATAGCGAATACATCCCTATTTTATGGGTTTTATATGATACTTGGCTATGCGTAAATAAATCTTATTCAGGAATAATAAAGTTTAAAAAGGTGGTCTTAAAGGATATTTTTCTATAATTAGTGGTCTTAAAGTGGTCTCAAAATTTTACTAAAAAAGGCTTAAAAATGGAATCTTTGGGTGGAAATTTTAAAGGTATTATGATTCAGAAGCTCCAAACAGGTGCCACTGCCTTTTATATCAAGTTCAAAGACGAACTGAATGTCTCACGTAAACTGAAAGTCGGGGAGTCTCCCCATATGACTAAAACTAGAGCCAAAGATTTATTGAATGACAAAAAAAATGAAATAAAAGGCAAACGCAGTCTCATAAGAGGTTCGGCGACATCGGTTCCCTCCCCTATTCCAAGCATTCTACAAAAAAAGCAAAAGCCCTCTACTCATAGTTTTAATACATTAAACAATTTGGCTGATTTTTATTTTTCTGACCATTCCATTAAAACGATGAAGGAACTTAAAAACCGTTACGATTACCACGTTCGGAATGAAGTGTTCGCACAAAAACCCGTTCAACTAATTACAAAGCAAGACTTAATCGAATTTATAGAAAGAAAAAAAGTCCAAAGATCTGATAAGCGAAGGGGTGAAAACTCCCGAAATAAAGCGGTCGAAGAAAAGGAAATGATTGAGTATCAAATGAACCTAAAAAAAATAGCCGTACTCTCGACTGTCAATGATTGGAGAAACAATAATCAAATCGAATTTCTTAAAAAAAAGAATGAAATTTTACTCATGAGAAGTGACGAAACCGCAAAACAACGTCTCTTGAGCGATAAATCGGTATCAGAAGACGACAAACGAGCAATGCTAGGTTTGCTGTCAAGGAAAACCATTAAAGAAATTTTCCAAATATGTTTAACAACTATCAACTATTCCATCGATTCACACAAAATCGCTCCATTCGCTAACCCTTTCGTCATCTCTAAACGGGATAAAAAGCTCTATATCGACATCGATAATATCAAAGACCGATATATGTCAAAAGACGAAATCAGAGACTTTTTGAAAGAATGTAAGGAAATTTCCAAAAAACCAAAACATAAAAATATCTTTTTGATGGCACTGTTAGGACTATCGGTTGCAGCACGACAATCCACAATTTTAAGCATTCGAATTTCTGATATTGATCTTGAAAACGGTTTTATAAATCTACGCAATCATAAAACTGAAAAATGGTACAGTGGATTCATCGGATCAGAAGAAATCAAAAAGGAGATATTAAAGCTCATCGGGGACAGGGATAGAAACGATTATCTATTCGTAAATTACACAAAAGAGCGCCCATATCGTTATCCACGTATTATGGGAGACATCCTTGATTATATGGTCAATTATAAACACCGATTTATTAAATGGCTATCACTAAAAGACCTTAGAAACACATCTGCAAGTCATTTGGCAATGCAAGGGGTTCCAATATCGTATATTTCGCAAGTTCTTAACCATTCATCGATTGTTATGACAGAGAGATATGCCCATCTAAGTCCATCCATCGCTCAAGATGGTATCAAGAACCTTGTGAATAGTTTTGGATTAAATGAATGACAAGAGGATGAAGATATATAAATTCAATTCCTATTTTGGGGATTGAACCAGAGGGGGATTTTGTTTAAAAATAAGAAGAGGGAAAAGGATTAAGCGGCGTCTGCAAAAGACAAGAAATTCGCCACTTCAATAATAGGGAAAACATACCGAGCTTTTTGACTCACCCCGATTCGTTTATAACGGATTGGAAGGTCACCCTTCAAAATCAAACCTTCAAGAGACGACACGGAGATTTCCAATGTCTCTGCAAGCTCCTGCCGTGTCAATTGGGTTTTAGCGTATTTTCGATACAAAAGGTCGATATACATTTGGGTAGTTGAATTCATGAATCACTCCCGACAGACACGTATAAACCGAAACAAAATATATTTTTCATTGTAGTCCCTTATTTTTTAGATATGAGATTATTTCATCTATTAAAAGTCTATTTACCTACAAATATTAATCCTCAAGCATATCCTGATCGCTACGCTGAAGTAAAGTATCTGATTGAATTTTTGGATTGCCTGCTTCGAAGGGAAACAGGAGGGTGGAAAGTCAGGAGAATCGTATAAATTGATTCTCAATCGTTGGAAGGAATGAACAACCGATCCAACATTTTGTAAATCTCTAATTCATCTTTATCAAGTACGTTCGTACTGGTTGCAACGGAGTTTCCTCCCATATCATAGAATTTTTGGATTCCGTGTAGTAAGTCCATACATGCAACTTTCTCACCGATCTTTTTTTCGATTGAAGTGATAGATAAAACGATTTTGCCCAACAATTTTCCATACTCTCTCAGATCCGTCTTGATATATTCCAAGACTGAAATTTGAGAGTATTTTTTACGAATTTCTTTTGAAACAATGTCAAACTCATCCGTATCAAATGCGATTGTATCACCATCGACACTCACACCCATAGTAATATAAAATAGTATTCCCTCTTCACCTACATAGGAAAGTTGAATTA
>Ga0265297_10012437_pt1 | contig 10219 bp, 15 predicted proteins | sample Munlanlwell13791_FD_192502 | JGI IMG/M metagenome (GOLD analysis project Ga0265297, IMG submission 192502) | Leachate microbial communities from a municipal landfill in Southern Ontario, Canada - Leachate well 137-91 | ecosystem: Engineered > Solid waste > Landfill > Unclassified | place...
GTTCTTGTATAAGTTTAATATCTGATGCTGCTATACGATGCCAACGGCGTACATTGCCTTCATATGCCTTAGATGTTGATCTCAGTTCACCTGTTACGGTAACGATATCGCCCTTACGAGGTAGATTAGAAAGGTTCTTCTTTACGAAATCCGATATAGATACGGGTATTTCTAATATAGACTCACCGGTGACTTTGCCTTTGAAGGTACGTTCTTTTTTAGCTACTAAGATAAACTCTGTAGATTTACCGCCACCATCGAAGGTCTTAAGAATAAGATCGTCTTGTACGATACCTTGTACGGTAACTGAATTAATGAAGTCCATATGTCCCTACTTCGTTTCGTTATTGTTTTTATATTTTTCGCTGCGTCTTACAGGAAGTCTGTCTGTATATTCTCTCATTTTATACATACACTGCTGCATATTCATTTCTATAGTTTCCAAGTTTTCAATAGCCTTCATAACCATATCATAGAGTTCATTGAGTATGTACCCTAGAACACCAACAATGATACATAAGATTGCAATAGATATATACGACATACACGCTCCTATACGTAGCAATAAAAGCTTTCAATACTTATATAAGTATACTGTATAATGATGTAAATAGCAACAATATATTGTAACTAAGACAAAATGAGATATAATAAATAAGGGGAATAAAAAAAACAGGGTCCGAAGACCCTGCTAACTTATTACGTCTGTTTGCTTATGCACAGTACGTATATACAGTATAGCACAGACATCACAGAAAGGAACTTATGAAACAATTGCCTTATGTACGTACGTTACAAGAACTCCAAAGGCTAGCTCCTTTGATTAAGGAACTCGCAGAAGAAGTTGTATTGAATGTAGGAGGATGTACACCAACAATAAAGAGATATAAGGTTGGACTTAATGAGCGTACACTGCGCAGATTCCTCCAAGGAAAGCCCGTATTTGCACGTTCATTAAAGCGTATATACGATCTTATAACACTCTATATAAAGGATTGTGATGAACAAGAACGACGAGAAAGAACGCAACTTTCAAGAAAAGATCAATGAAGCTGTACGGTTACTTGATGAAGCACTATCAAGCTATATAATGCCTGTACTCAATGACCATGAAAAGCTTTGTGAATATGTATATGAGAATAGAAATGCATGGAATGGTTATACAAAAGAAGCGTACGAGAATTCTTTACGCCAGGCAGTATCATGTGTAGCTACGCTAGAAAGACCTGTACGTTCATTATTGATCTTAGACTATCTTGGTTATATAGATCTCCTAGGAGCAAGCGCTACACAATTGCAACTATTTCAACAAACAACTGGTCTTTCTGTATCAAAAACACTCATAGAGAAAGCAAAGAAATTAGCACAAGAGTTTCCATTAGCTTCTAAGATCGAAGAGTTTGACGAGAATAATGACGCTACTAAGGGTGCATTGTCCAGGTTGATAATGGCACGATTTGAGGCTCTTAAGAATGTCAAAAACGAGAACCAAGAAACAGGTAACTGAACTTCAAGAATTTAAGATTAATGGAAAGTTATTTACATGGACCTTACAAGATCATGTACAGGTAGTAGAAATCTATAAGAAATACTGTAGAGATCATGGGAAAATATTTTCTCTGTACAATAACAACGGGGTCCAATAAAGAACCCCGTTGAAAAAAGAGAGAGCAATGATGCTTATGCGTTTATTGTCATACAGCTGAAGCATAGGCTGTAGTACTGCATAAGAGTTGCTATACATGTGCAGCATAGTAAGACTACGTTTAAAAAACAAGAGTTAAAAAGAGAATTATGATTTGAATAAAAAAAATAAGAGTGTTATTTTGGAATTGATGAAACAAAAACAACACTCTGAATTTTTTTTATGAGCTAAGCTCATCGAAAGACTAAGATAATGATACATAATGAAGCTGAAAAAGTCAATAGAATAAATACTTTTCTTTCTAAAACGCAAGCTGAAGAACTTATAAAAGAGCATATGGCTGAAAATGGACTTCCATGTCCAGATTCAATTAAATTTAATACAGGTACTAGGCAACGTTATTCTGCTGATGAAAAGAAAAACAAACGTGATGAATATTATTATGCAACATATGCAGAGGGTGAATATTGTTACGCAGGTTATGGATCATTTAGTGATTCAGATCAATCAAAATCTTTCATCGAATGTTATTTTACATCTGGTGGTTCTGTAATAACTCATGAAATAAAAGAAAAAATACAAGAAGAGCGTTTAAAAATGCGGCATGATATGGAGATATACCGCAAACAACGTTCAGACTATTGCTCATCAGAATGGTCTAAATATCCTATTAAACCATATATGGAAGGTCACAAGGATTATTTAGAGTATAAACATGTACATAATTATGGATTAAGATTTGGTTTATATGAAGTTGGTGAGAAATCTATACCATCTTTAGTTATTCCATTAAGGGACATTGATCATAAAATAACAACATTACAGTATATATTTAAAGTTGAAGGTACATTTTATAAAAGATTTGTTAAAGATGCTCCTAAGAAAGAATCTTTTTTTATTCTTAATGAAGAAGAGATTGAGCAACAGTCAACTATATACGTATGTGAAGGTTATGCAACGGCAGCTTCTGTTTATGAAGTAGTAAAAAAAGAAAAAGTGCATGTTATTACAGCTTTTGACGCTGATAATATCCTTGCATGTCTTCGTGTACTCGTTAAAAAATATAAGGACGTACATTTTATAGTTGCTGCTGATAATGATGAAAAAGGTTTAAAGATAGCAGAACAATGTTGTAAGGAACTTAGTGTTTCTATGGTTATACCTACTATACAGAAACCAGAAGGAACAGATTTTAACGATCTTTATGTACAGAAGGGAACAGAAGCAGTGCAAGAATGTTTAAGTAATGAGATAACATTTAAAACAAAAATAGAAGAGCTTAGAGAATATGCAGATAAAGAACTGTTAGATAGTGACCCTTGTAAGATATTTAATCTTGAAGTATTACCTCCTGTACTTTCTCATTATATAAAGGAACTGTGTGAAGCATCACAGGGTGTTAAAAATATAGCTCCTATTATGATGACAAATGTTGTTGTCGCTTTACTTTCAGGATTTATAAAGAAAAGGTTCTATATATACCTAGCCAGGAGTGCTCCTAAATTGTACTGTAATCTTTGGTATTTAAACATAGCAGATAGTGGGAGCGGAAAGAGTTTTGCTTTGTCTGTAGGCTCATATTTAGGACTAGAGCGTAGAGAAAAGATAATACAAAAGATAAAAGAATCTTTAAATACTTATGATAATGATACGGTTATTGTTAAAAACCAAAAAGAAGAAGCAAAACGTTTATATTGGTTGCAAGATGTATTTTTAGCTAATCGTATGACATCTGAAGGACTTATGGAAGAGTTAGCCTACGGACGTTCAGGATTAATACAGCACAATGAATTTGCTAATTTCATACAGAACCTTGAGAAGAAATTTAACGGAGATCTCAAAGGAACTTTGACCGACTTTTACGACTGCTCTAAGAATGCTACAAGTTATAAAAAGGCTAATAATATTACTATAACTGTTAATGAGCCATATATTTCACTTTCAAGTATGTCTACGCTTGAATGGGTAAAAAAGAATCTTACTATTGAAGATAGTTCAGCTGGATTTGCTGCACGTATGCTTATGTTTTATATAGTACCTGTACCTCAAAGTGATAAAGCTAAATGCTTACCACCATCGTTGTACAATAAGAAAATAGAAATTCAACAAGATATACATGTAGATATGCGCAGGGTTGTTGAAAAAATAATTCCTCCTGTTTCTGAATCACCTATTGAAAATAACAACTATAAAGATAGAGAATTTATATTTACTCAAGAAAGTTGGGAATACTATTGTAAACTACGTGAAAAAATAGCTGAATTTCCAAAGAAGTTCGACGAAAAGACATGTTCGATACTTATACCCTTCGCTAATCGTTGGGAAACAACCTTAGTTAAATTAGCTATTATTATGCAGTTCTTATATAACCAAGAATGCGATGAAGGGTTTGCATATAATGGAGAAGTAGAACATTCAACACTTGAAGTAAAAGCCTTCGATGCTGCTATGAATATATTGCAATGCGCTATGAACTCTACAGCCAATTTGTATATTGGAGGACTTGGGAACAGCGAGCATGTTGAAAATCGCCAAAAGGTTTATAACTATATACTTAAAAGAACTGCACAGGGCAAAATAACAAAGCTCTCGAATATAATTAAGTCATATGTACTTGATAAAGGTTCTAGGGAATATGAAAGTATTTTGGAAACACTTGTTAACGGGGATCTTATCGAAGAAATAAAAGCGAAGGTTAAAAAAGATACTGTTTACCGAATTATAATGAAAGAATAATTAAATTTAATAAACCAAGGGACCCTAAGCGGTCCCTTTTTTTGTACAGAGAGGAGGACTCTAGAAAAAAGATCGAGTAAAATCGAGTAAAATCGAGTAAAAGTCGAGTAAAAGTCGAGTAAGTATAATATTACTAATATATAGAATAGATCAATATATTGATATATACATAGATAAAAGATCGAGTAAATTTTTAGGTAAGGGTCGATTTTTGGCAAAATCTGACCCTGTACAATATAAAAGTAATAAGAGGCCACTCGATTTACTCGACTTTTTTGTCAAAATCCTTCGTAAACGCTCTCCTGTACGGTTGTTTCGAGGAATTTAGGCTACTCGATTTTTACTCGACTTCACTCGACCTTAGTCGACCTTAGTCGACCTTAGTCGACTTTGATATTTTTAAAGAGGAGGACTTTGAAAAAAAAGTTGAGTAAGTTGAGTAAAAGTTGAGTGAAAGTTGAGTGAAAGTTGAGTAACAATAATATTACTAATATATAGAATAGATCAATATATTGATATGTATATAGTAAAAAGGTTGAGTAAAATTTAAGGTAAGGGTCGATTTTGTGAAAATCCGACCCTGTACAGTATGTATTTAGAAAACTACTCAAATTACTCAACTTTTTTGGAAAAACCTTCGAAATCTACGTTCAGATCGTTGGTTGAGTGATTTTCGAACTACTCAACTTTTACTCAAACTTACTCAACTTTACTCAACTTTTTAAAGTATGTGTCTTTAAAGTACTTATTTTTTAATAACGAAAGGTTAAAATATGGATACCATTGTAGTTGATTTTCATGTATCTACCGAAAATATATACGGACAATCTGGGCTTGCGTTTAAAACCAAAATACCTTTTAAGGATGCAAGTCATGAAATAAAAAAAGCCATTGAAAATGGTCTTATTGAATACGATGATACTTCTTGTTATGTAGATATTCTTATACAAATTCCGCTTTGCCAGTATTGCGCTAATCATAATGCGTCTATTTTAGGCGCTTATGCGGTAACAAAGATGGTTAATAATATGCTGCCTTGGAATCATAAATATGGCATTGTTTTAAGAAATAATAACATTAATGTTGTAAGACGTATAAAAGGGATACAGGACAGAAACTCTATTTCAAGAACCGTTTGTAATGTTAGTAATAAACAGCAATTTGTTTTTCTTGCACTTCTCTGTTTAGAATCGGGTCTTTTCCAAAATATTGGTAGTATCCATACTCCAGGGCCTTCGAGTTTGCAATATTTTTCAAAAAATGCTGAATCAAGTTTTAATTATCCTGTTGAGTTTTTGAATTCACTAGGTTACAAGAAAATTGAGTTTATCGTAGACAGTATATGTACGGAAAAGGCTCTAGAATAATTTCAGGGCGGCTAAAACCGCCCTGTTCCTATTTTTAAACAATTAACTTGGGAATTCTTGCAAGAATTTATTAACTTTAGGTTTACTCATATCAACATCAAGCTCCTTAGCTAAGTACCCCGTTGTGTTCCAATCAGGTTCTTTTACCCTGCACAAAGCTGTCACATATTCTTGAAAGTTTTTTGTCGGGACTTTATTAACTTGAGCAATACTTTTGCAGTCGAATGCCATTAAAATAAGTCTGCCAACAATAGTAAGAGCATAAGGGCATTGTAGAACTTCTTGAGGAAACACACCTTTTAAGGATTCTTTAATTTCTTCTGGGGTCATTTTCATTCCTTGTATAACATTGTTTAAGTATCTTACAATAACTCTTGACATTTAACAGTAACTTGTGTAATCTATACTTAACTTATTATTATATGTTTTCTTATGAAAGGTACTTTTATGAATATTGAACAACTTACAGAACTTACTACCCGTTACAAGCTTATCAAGAAACAGGCCGAAGAGTTAGACGCTGAACTCGAACAACTTAAGATTTCTATATTTGAGGCATCCGAGAATAAACCATTCTCTATTAATGGTGTAATTTCATCTGAGTTTAAACGTGCTCCTTATCTAAATACTAAGTCTCTTATAAGCCATTATCAGTTCACTGAGGAAGATTTAAAAGCATTCTATACACACTATGAACCGATAATGCGTCTTACGATTAAAAGAACTATAGAATTATAAATTAGAAGGGCTATAAAATGATAAGAGTAAGTTTATATCCTTTCGATAATGACTTAAATGACTTAGAACTGAACTACGAATGCCAAAAGAACTTGAGTATATTGGAAACAGAACTTGGCAAACTTCCTATTATTAAAACTCTTAAATACAAAATAGAAGCACATGAAAATAAATTTTATTGGTTGCCTAGAAAAGGTATGTTACCTACTGCAATAAAAATAACGCATGTTTCATTTGAATATTACCCTAAAACTTCAAAGAAATTTTCCGGTAAAATAGCATCATTTTTGATAGGAGTGGATGAATCCGGAGCAAGTAAAAAAATATTAACTTCATTTGATGAAGCCATAAAGTTTACTGATTCTTATTTATCAAGAGCAAAATATGTTTTTCTTCACTTCAATAATATTATAAATATTCTTTATGATAACTCTTGACATTTGAAATAACTAGATGTAAACTTATATCAACTTATTAGTAGTTTGTTTATTGTACGGAAGGGAAAAAGATGGAAGAAAAGAAATTCGTATTTATGGACGTTGAGTTTACCAACGGAAGAAAAGAAACCTATAAATTAAGTCCTGAAGAGAAAATCAAATTTATCAATACACTGCTGCAAGTCCACGTAAAAGAGGGTGGACTTGCCCGTATATACCCGCTTTTAATATGTATGCTCACGAGCGATAGAGAGTACACGGTGTATATTAACTTAGCTCATATATTAACATTACGTTAAAACTATTAATCATACTCAGATATCGTTTTTCGATATATGGACATTAGGAGCGAGAAAGAACCATGATAGTACGTATACAGTTCACAAATGGCAAGTCGGGAGAGTATGAGATCTTTGATAATCGAGAGGACTTAGGGGAAGTATACGAAGAAATAGATAGCTCATATAAAGACCATACGTCTATCTATGCTTATAAAGCGTTTTATGCTGCTTCGACTGGAAAATATAGCACTCGTACACCGTGCTTACCTTTTATTATTAATCCTGCACATATAGTACTTATAGAAGTTATTGAGGAATAGAAAGAACCATGAAAAAAGACATAAACTTACACTTAGATAATAAAGGCAAGAAAGAACAGGAACTAGCAGAGTACTATTATAAATGTTTCCATAGACTTAAAGAACTATGGGAGAAAGATGAAAAGGAAGCATCTAAAAATGAAGAGCATTTTAAAGAGATGATACATCTACTTGAAGAAGTACGTTTTATATATCGTCTTGCTCTTGTTCTTCCTTATAATCCATTACACACAACAGCATCTTTTATAGCCAAAGTGGGGGAACTCATGGGCATAGATGAAGTCGAAGAATATAAAGATTATCCATTTTTTACAGATGACATAGATAATATATATAGTGAAGAAGCACGCAAGAATTTTAAACTATTACATGTACAAGATGATAAAAAATAGTCTTCTTCTTTTCCTTCTTAGTGGCGGCCTGTAAAAGGGCCGCCTTATTATAAAGGGTTACTATGGAAACAATAGGAAAAACATTATTAGAATGTGAAAAACTTGCAGAAGAACGTCTTAAATATATTTGTTATATATCAGATGTTATAAAGAGGGCTAACGAGGTTGTAAAGAACCTATTTGTTGATGGTTTTGAAGTAACATATGAAGACGGGAACTTTGAGGTTGAATTTTTTTTAGGAGATAACGGCAAGATTTATGTGAGTATATATCTTGAGAAAGGTGACAAATGTATATGTAAACCATTGGACGAGCTTAAAGTTTATTATCGTGTTTATATTACTGAACATTTTCTTGAACAGTTCATACAAGATGTTATTAAGCATGCCCGTCTTATGAGCGAAAATATTTAAAAATGAAAACAATACTAAATCTTATTATCACGGCTGTTAATATAGTTCTTATTTATAAAATATTTCGTTTAAGCTATACACGAGATACAAATAAAGAACAGTATAAAAAGTGGAGTAAAACGGACTCCAGTGGAGTCCGTTGCATGGAAGATGTAGATAAACAGCTAAAACTTGATAAAGAATATACAGAAAAATTGTACAAAAAAGAGATGGAAAGCAGAGTGCATAACCAAGTTATTAAAGATATAGACAACAAACACAAAGATACTATTGATAAACGCACTGCTAAGCTTCTGGAAACAGAGCAACTTGCAGCGAACATAGACTTTAATTTAGAGAAGCTGGCTATGCATCCTTATATCAAAACATATGCTAAAAATGGCTTTTATTATACGTTAGCTTATATTCATGGTCATTATGCCGCACATTATACTAAAACATGTCTACGCTTTAGAATATCGTCAAAAGATGACATACAAGGTCTGAGCGATATCTGTAAGGACGCTACGAAGCGGTCAGAATTGACAGCATTTATTGAAGGTAAGTTGATTGATATAGTAGAATTCTATGAGTTCTTGCCTGACTTTTACGAGACATGTTTACAAGCGTTGAAGGGGAACGATGAAAAGGAAAACAACTAATTCAACCCGTGACAAAATGTCACACCCTGAATACATAGGTACGTATAATATACGTTCAGAATGGTTTGAAGCACCACATAATAACAGCTATAAAGCATGTATAAATGGTAAGTGCGACAAGAGGACAAGGAACGTAAAGCCTTGGGTTTTTGTAGATTCTGAGAAGCGAGATAGATTAATTATGTACGACGATGCTACGGTTATTCTTGAAAAAGATAAGAACTGTTGTTTACTACATGCTACGGTGCCTTTTATAGCATTCGAAGGTGACAAGTTTATGATTTGTCTCATGACCGATCTACCTAAGAAATATGAGTGCTCTATAGTGCACACAGAGATAGAGAACGACAATCCACTTATAGGATGGGTAGAAGATGAACGTTGATGTGAAACTATGTTCTATATGCCATACTTATAAACCTTTATGTGCATATTATAAAACATTTCATGGATTATTAGAATGCGAAGATTGTAATCAAGGGAAAGAGGATAATGTCGAATATTATCCACCTGATATGATTTGTTGTAATAAATGTAACGATATATTTCTAAGCAAAGACCATGCGTTGAGTCTGAGTATAGGCAATAAAAATGAGGCTTATTGCAAAAACTGTGCACCTAAGATCATAGAGAATTTAGGAGTATTTAGTGTACAACCTCAAGCAGTTTGGGAACGCATTAAAGAACCTTACATTAAATGGGTATCGGTTAAAGATAGAATACCAGAAGAAGATTCAGGTACTCTTTTAGTTTTATTTAAAGATAATTCTATGAATCTTGCTTATTGGTGTTATGGCGTATTTAATCAATATGATCCAGAATTTAGGGGTATTAACGTACTTATAGAAGGTGTTACGCACTGGATAGATCTTGATGATATACCAAAACCTGAAGGGGAATAAATAAAATGGATATATATTTTTGCTGTATATGCAAATCAGTTTTTTCAACTCGTGCAAAATGGTTCACGTATGATTTAGTAAGAAAAATACGCTATCCAATATGTATGCCATGTTGGAAGAAAATTATAAAATGCTGCATTGAAGATCAAAGTAATACGCAAAGAGACTATATTTTAATGTATTCAGGATTACCTGAATGTGATGGCACGATATTAGAAAAAAAGAGAAATAAAAAACTTTATAAAGAGTATGGCGTCTTAGGACATGATAGACCGACGTCAAGTACTATAGGAATATGTAGTTCTTGTCATAATAAAGGACCATTATGGTTACGATCTTCATTTCTA
>Ga0265297_10012438_pt1 | contig 10219 bp, 19 predicted proteins | sample Munlanlwell13791_FD_192502 | JGI IMG/M metagenome (GOLD analysis project Ga0265297, IMG submission 192502) | Leachate microbial communities from a municipal landfill in Southern Ontario, Canada - Leachate well 137-91 | ecosystem: Engineered > Solid waste > Landfill > Unclassified | place...
AAAGTTCTTGGACGGAAGGTAAACAAGCCTATGGTATTTTAGCTTTAGCAGCTTTTACAGCAGCAAATGTTAAAGAATAACTATGAGTTTTGATAAAGCAATAAAACATAAGAAAACAAGAAGAAAGCAATATCACGGAGCTAAATTAGTTGACCCTTCTTGTAGAAATCACGGTAATTGCTACTATTGCACAAGCAATAGATTAAGACTAAGTAAGAAGATAATAGCTATTGCACAAGATATTATCAGAGAAGCTAAGGAAGATTTAAAGAATTTATAACATAACATCGTAAGTGGTTTTGGCTCTAGCCGACCCAGATGACTGTTTTTATTGTCGTCTGGGTTTTTATTTTGCCTATGGATACTTGTAATAAGTGCTCTAAGAAAAATGTTTGTAATAAGATATGTCCTGATATTGAAGTAGTTCTCAATGGAACAGGACATTCAATCAAGAGTGTGTATAGGGTATTATTCTTTGCTCCTAATGACCTTGAGAAATACTTTTCTGCTTTAAAGCGTAATGAAATAATAGAAACTAAACGAGTTTATCATTTTAAGAGATTGTTAAGAAGATGTTTTAAGCGGTTAACAAAGCGACAAAAGAAATGTCTTATACTGTATTATGGTATGAAAGGGTATCAGCCTTTGACACAAATACAAATAGCAAATCGGCTAAAAATAGACCAAAGTATGGTTTGTGTTCATTTGCGTAATGGTAAAAAGAAATTAAGAAAATTGGTTGAAAAACAACAAAACATATAATAATTTTTATAATAAGGTGAGAGCATTAAGGTTAACCAATAGTTCTATAAGTCCTAAAACGAGGTTCAATTTGGAGCTTCTAACATACTCTAATAACTCTACCGCAGTAGAAACTCCAACCACTGCTTTTCCTAAAAAAGATTCTGATACGCATTGTAATGGTAAGTTGCATAGACAGGACGGTTACTGTCAAAGACCTGCTGGATGGGGAACTCCTCACGCAGGTTCTGGTAGGTGCAAGCTACACGGTGGATGTTGCACTGGTAGAGGCTCTGGCCAATTAAGATATTCCGATTTCCTTCCTACTACATTAATAGAAAAATACGAAGAGTTTGCATCAGAGACTGACGTAGATATGAAGTCCTTAAATGCTGAGATTGCTATGATAAGAGCCAAGATAGCAAACTTGAGCAATACTACGACGGGATTTAATATTGCTACTAATGATAGCAAGATACTTCAGTTTACAGAGCTATTAAGAAGGCTCGTAGAGACTAAGCAGAAGGTTGAAGAGGGCATAAAATCGAAGGTTTCGATAGAAGTAGCTATCAAAGTAGTAGATAACTTCATCAGCATAGTTGAGAAGAGAGTGCAAGATGCTGAAACTAAAAGACTTATTGCTGATGATATGCGTAGGCTTGACCTGACGAAGTTGCATTTGAATTAATTAATCTATGACACTTGTTTCGAGGCGGTTAAATTATACAGATGGATACCTTGCAAGAAATACTAGATAAGAAAGCTACAGAGTGGGAGGCTAATATACCTAAGGTAAATGCGGTTATTGCTATGCCTAGTCCTTGGTTAGCTAGCAATCCTGAGTATGAAGAAGAGCCTGTAGATATAAGAACCTTCATAGACTCCCCTGATTATATGGATGGAGCAAATGAATGCTGGCCAGTGATTAAGGATGACCTTCAAGAATTGTTTGAGGGTTACCATAATCCTAATATGCAATGGAAGTATAATGAGGCGGTCTTTGATGAGGGTATGGGCTCAGGCAAATCCTATAAGGCATCTATAATAATCTCCTATCTGCTATACCGTGTGCTCATTCTCAAAGACCCTCAAGCATTTCTGCATCTTGCGAAAGACTCCTCAATTTACATAATCAATATGTCAGTAAGAGGCGACCAAGCAAAGAAAATAGTATTTGGGGAAGTAGTTGCAAGAGTAGGCAACTCTCCTTGGTTTAAGAATAGAGGCTATCTTCCTGATAAGGATGTCAAGTCCGAATTAAGATTTCCTAAAAATGTAAATGTCATTCCTGGTAATTCTAGAGAAACATTTCCTTTAGGCTTTAATCTTATTGGTGGAGTAATGGATGAAGCTGCTTGGTATACTGAAACAGATTCTCACGATGTTGCTGAGGAAATCTATAATGCCCTATACGGAAGAATCTTCAAGCGTTTCGGTAATAAGGGAGTTATAGTAATGATAAGCTCTCCTAGATATGTAGATGACTTCATTGAGAATAAGATGAAAGAGGCAACAACCAATACTCATATATTCTCAAGACGAAGAGCTACTTGGGAAGCAATGAAAGGTTCTGATAAATTCGCAGAGTTATATCCATCAGGAGAAATGATTAATATTGATGGGACGATAATTCCGCTAGAGGATAAAGAGCTTTATACTAGGAATCCTGAAACATACCGCAGAAACTATATGGCTATTCCTTCCTTAGCCCTAGAGCCTTACTTCAAACAATACGAACTTGTTGAAAGAATAATTCAAGAAAATTTGCACAATCCTGTAAAGGGAATGTATCAATTGGAGGACTGGTTCTGCGGCAATCCTCTATATCAATACTATATGCATATTGACTTATCCCTTGTTTCTGACTCTACTGGTATCGGTATGGTGCACAATGTAGGAGATGATATCATAATTGATTTGGGGATGGCAATAGACCCTCCGGATAAAGGAGAGATTGACTTATCAGAAATTCTCAATATTGTCATTACTCTGCAGAAACGAGGATTCTCAATACAGAAAGTTACTTTCGACCAATTCCAATCCGCATCTTCTATTCAGTCCTTAAATAAATTAGGATTGAACTCTGAGCAATTATCCGTTGATAAGACGCTAGCTCCTTATGAAACATTGAAGGAGCTTATTTATAGAGGTAAGGTAAAGACCTATAAGAATGATAGGCTCTTAGCAGAATTGAGAAGTCTTGAGCTGATTGAAGGAAAGAAAGTAGACCATCCGCCTAAAGGAAGTAAGGATATTGCTGATGCTGTTGCGGGTGCTACTTACAATTGCGTTATGAATCAGAATATTTTCTCTTTTGGATTTGCAGGAGATATTCTCAAGCATAAGACTCAAGCAGAGATAACGAAGGAAGCAGAAACTCTTGTGCAAGGCGGACTAGTTCCTTATGGATACTATCGAGGGCGACGCTAATGAGCAAATCAGGAGATTTGATAAGACACTATGAAGAAACTAAGGACTTTGAGAAGTCCTATAAATTAGCAGGATATGCTGATGCAGAAATATTGTATGAGCTTACTTATAATGTTATACTAAGAAAGAAACTCGTTGAATTATCAGAAACGATTACTTTTGAGAATATCGAAAGATTAGTAAATGGGGACAAGAGCAATCAAGATTCATTTTGGAAGAAGACAAGTTAGTAGAGCCAGGGAGATAGGCAGAAAGGGAGATAGGTAGATGATACTAAAGCTATTGTGGGACAAAGGATGTATCTTGTATGATGGTTTCGAGAAAGTCCACTATGAGCATTTGAATAGTGAAGATTTTAACAAGTTCGATACTCAAGCTAGTTGGATTGACTCAAAAGAAACATTAGGCAAATCTTTGATAGTTCTAGCAAGACGCAAGGTTCCAAATGAAGCAGGAGAAGTTGAGTTCTCGGTAAAGACAAATGCAGTAACATACCTTCTTAATGATGAAGGTAAGACAATAGAACGAATTAACTAAGCCAATCCCTGGCTTACTATAAGTAGGAGTAAGATATGGATTACCAAGTAGCAAGCGTAAAGGCAGGAAAGATTGAGAACTCTCCTTTTTTCTATATTGATAATGAAGGAATAAGATATGAATGCAGACATACGGAGTTAAAGATTAACTTCGAAGATAAGAAACCTAAAGAGCTTGTTGGTATACTAGAAATAATTAAAGAGTATCCTTTACCTGTAAAGTAGATGGAAGAAATAAATGACGCTCTTACTAAAACGGATTGCAAGATGGCAATCAAATGCTGTGATAAACCTGATTGGCGAAATCAATACGGTAGTAAACAGTGCATATGCTTCAGTTGCCAGAAAAAATGCAACGAATGCACTAAACCTTATATTGAGAAACCAGGGAGAATACAATGAGTGAGGTCATCGAGAAGATTGAGAGTATAAAGAAATTACAAAGAACAGTAGACGATTTGCTCAAAGCAGGAGAGCTTCATCTCTGTGGAAATACTTTGAAGATAGGCGAGGGTGCAGGAGTTGCTAAATCACTTTACTCAAATGGTATCACGGTAAACAAAACGAATTATCCTAAGAAAGGTGCAATTTATCCCGTGCATTGTCATCCTAATTCGACTCAGATTATTATTTGCACAAAGGGTGCATTCGTTATGACATTTGAGAATATGCGTTCACGTTCAGTTCATATAGGCGAGCCTGTAGTATTAAAGCCTCAAGAACTGCATTCTTTACAAACCATAGAGGACGATACAGAAACTATTGATGTATGCGTTCCTAAGGAGAAATCCTACCAACTTGGAGGAGCAACTACGTGAGTGAAATAACCAAAGAAGAACTTCTGATGATGCTCAATGTGCAAGGGAAGAACGTTGAGCAAATGACGATTATAGCACAGCAACTCCAATCATTAGCAGAGACGAATAAACTAATAGTTGCAAAACTTACTAATGGGATGGCATCAGATTTGAAATCAGTTAAGTTAGCAGTATGCGGCTCTGAAACTCAAGAAGGGCTAGTGAAGACTTGCGAAGTAATACGAGACAGTTCAAAGAAGTCAGCAATAGCAATTGGAATCATTTCACTTGCAGTAATTGTTTCTTTAGCACTTATGAATTTTGTTCACGGTCTGACGCATAAGAATCCACAGACTGCTAATGCAGTAAAAGCAGTTAGTGAAGCCATTGGGGATATAAATAAATAGGATTGTGTAAGGAGGATACTATGAACGACAAGGTAACAATTACAATAGAAAAATTAAGAGAGCTTTGCCCGACTTGTGCAGAAAAGATTTCTAAAGATACACTAGCCAAAGGTATATTGCTGAAGAACGTAGTCATTAAGAAATCCGACTATGATTGGCTATTAATGAAAGACGATGGGCGTCCTCCTAAAGAATGGTGGGATAACTGCGTTGATTCAGTTAGTCAGAAAGAAGGAGTAGAAGACCCCGATGCCCTTTGTGGATATATTTGGCAACAGAAACAAGGTGATGAGGAGTGCGCAATACCTGATACGGAAGATGCCTTAGTTGCAGTAAAGGAAAAAATGAAAACTGATGAGTGCTTAGGTAAATTGAGAAAAGACATCGAAACGGTAATGTGCTGGAGAAAATTTGGAAAGGCTCTGAATCGTGAGCAACAGGCATTTGCCGATAGAGTAGCTGATGAAATGATAGCTTTGAGGGTTTCTAAGCAGGTAGGTGCACAAATCGTCAGCAAATCCAATATTCAGTTTATTCAGAAAGGTATGCAACCGACCTATGGTTCAGATAGAGTAGAGCCGACTACGCAAGATGCAGTTGCTACTGGAACTGCTAAGGACGGTAAGTTTCCTAGGAAAACTAAAGAACAAGTAGATTTGACTAAAGTTGAAAAGCCAAAAGGTGATAAGCAGCCGAGCTTAGGAGAGAGTGCAGAATCGACTGGTAATCTTCCTAAGAAAGCTCCTGATGTTGCGAATACTAAGTTTGAAGCACCTAAAGGTGAGAAGCCCAATCCTAATGGGGATGGGACAGTAACTGATACTTGTGCTGATGAGAAGATAGGACATCATCCTGAGATGCCGATGCCTAAGAAGATTGCCGAAGAGCTTATTCGTAATGCGCAATGGGGAGTAGAAATAGGAGCATATACTAATGTAAAAGAAGGCATTGATAGGCAGTTAGGCAGGAAAGATTTTGCAGAATTCATAGATACGGATGAAAAATTGAAATCTGTAATTGCGTATCTAAAAACATTAGCTAATGAATAATGCGTATAGATGTTTATTCTTCTTCCATATATTTGGAATGCGGTAACGAAGCCATTCGAGCTAGCAGACAACTCAATTGGTTTCAATACCGATACTAGAAGATTCGAGTTCTTTGATAGAGATTTAAAGCAATGGTTTAATGTAGATGAAGAAAACTTGTCAGATTATCTGAAGAAAGCTTCTAATATTTCAGAACTGACAAATGATATAGGTTACCTAACTAGCGACCCTTACTGGGATAAGATTGCAGGAGTGCTTTCTCCTAAGAATAATGAGGATATCGCTACTAGCGGAAAAGTTAATGCAGGTTCAATCGTTCTTTCAAATACAGGCAACATTGCGGGTCTAAAGCAGCATTATCGCTTAATCATCATAGACCCAAATGCAGTTGTAGTCAATCAGACATCAGTAATTTGCATCGTTCCAGTATTGGATGCTCAAATTACAATTACGAGGATTGACATAACTTGCGAGGTAGACCCTGCAACAGAGCTTGATTGGAATTTGAAATATGCAGATGCGTTCATCGGACAAGCAAACCCGATTCTGATTGCGGCATTAGATACAGTAGCAGGAAAAGCTGCTATCGGAAATTTTGCAGGGGCTACAAGAAATTTGACAACTGCGGTTGTTCCAGCAGGTAAGGCGATATACGTAAACTTTGATGCGACACCTGCGGCTTTACCTAATATGGTATGCTTAGACATAACGAAAGTAGACAACCCTACTTAAGGAGTGAGAAATGGCGGCACAAGAGATTACACTTACAGTAACTGATTGGCAAGGATTGTTTGATATGTTTAAGAGTAAACAAGGATTTCCTCTTGATGACAATGAGCAGCCTATTTATACCGAACAGCAATTTGTTGCGTTATGCATAAATAAGGAATTGTTGAGTGCGTTGAAGGATTGGGAAGTATTGCAATTAAAGAAGAAACAAGAACTTTCGGAAAGAGTAGTAGTGAGCTTAAAGGAATAAATGCAGACTGGGTATGGTGAGCAAGTTATACATTACGATGGTGGCGTTTCGATAGAGCTTTTAGGATTACTAATTTTATTATCAGTAGTTGTTTGGATAATAGTTGTTAGCGTAAGTAAGCGTCAATCCGACATTAAGGATAAAAAAGTTTTTTTCGCAACAGGGGGGCAAGAAGATGGGAAAAATAATCTCGATTGTCAAAGAGGGCAAGAGGGTAGATATGCCAATAGAAAAGTTTCAGAAGTTTCTAGAGGACACAAAAGCAAAGTTGGAAGAAAAGGTTGAGAAGAAAGAATCCGATAGAGATGCAGTATAAAATGAGAAGGGTGGGCTAAGATGAAGGTTTGCTTAAGATGTGGGACGACAACTAAGGATAATATAGATTATTGTCCAGGATGTGGAAGACCTGTTTATAAAGAGAAACCTGTTCAGGCTCCTATTCCAGAACCAGCTCCAGATGTAGTTAAAGAAACATTAGCAGAGCCAATAGTAGAGCCGATAGTAGAAGCTACAACTAAAGAAGGGGAAAAGTAATTAACATAGATTAGCAAACAGGAGGATTAAAATGCTAAATTTAAGAGATATTTTTACGACAGGAAGATTTAAGGATTCAGCGTTTAGGGGGATTATTCTGGGGACGAATAATCAGAATAATGGCGTAAACTTCTCAAAAAAGATTATGCTACTGAATGTTGCAACAAATCCCGCAGCTGCTGAAACGATAGTAGTTGGATACGGAACCTATACATTTAGGGTAACGCCGACCGTAGCAAGAGAAGTGAAGATAGGCAACTTGATTAGCAACGGTGATTTCGCAGCAGGTGATGACGGCAATTGGGGTGGACAGAACTGGGTGGTTGACGCAACGGGAGCTTTGCACACTGCAGGAACTCCTACTGCTACAAATCTATTTACTCAACCATTAGAGCAGATTCCTTTCCCTAATACAATTGCTGCTCATTCTTACGTATTAGGATTTACAATTAGCGGAGTTTCTGCTGGTAGTGTTACTCCCTATATTGGTGGAACTGCAGGAACAGCAAGAAGCACTAGTGCAGGATTTTCCGAGACAATAGTTGCGACAACTACTGAGCACATTAAGTTTGTGCCGACTGCAGACTTTGATGGCAAGATAAGTGCGATTACGATGACTGATACTGCATCAGACCTAAAGGCGTTGACTGCGCAAGCAATTGCGGATATGATTAACTCTGACCAGAGCCAATCATTATGCACTGCTTATGTAGGATATGATAAAGTAGGTCTGACATCAGAAGTTCTGTTAGTAGCAAATGCTATCGGAGTAACTCCGACCTTTACAGGAGACGGAGTTAAGGTAGTTGAGACAATAGCGTTTACCTTAACCTTGAGTGAAGCTCAATTGGAAACGGTAAACTATTTTAAGAAGAATACTACAAGCGAGGCTGATGTAAAGCCGACTGTGCTTGTTGAAAGAAATTCGGGAACGGACAAGAACTTCTTGTATTAAGGAGGTAACTATGAGTAAGGTTAGAGAAGATGGGATATTTTTAGACCCTAAATGGCACGAAAGTCCGTTTGCCGGGATACTGCTGGGATTGCACATAGGGCATAATGGAGCAAAAGTTTCACATCCCATTATGACTATCAACATTGTGAATAATCCTGACTTTGGGGAGACTTTCGGTATAGGGACTAAGACCTATATGTTTGTTGCTGTCGCTCCTGTTGGTGACCAGATATTCCGTGGGGCAACAAAAGTGATAACCATAGCAAATATTATAGCTAAGATAAACGCAGACAGTAAGGCAGGAACAGGATGCACTGCATACGCAATAGGTAATCCTGATTTGATATTGCTGATTGATAATACTGCAGAAGATAATTCAGCATCTCCGACCTTTACTGGCAGTCTGCCGAATATTGGAGAAGACCAATTTTGGATTAACGATATTCCAGACCATTGGTTGATTGATACTGGCTACTTTGCAGTTGAACCAACTACGGATGCGAGTGGGAAATCCCCTATTACTCTGACAACTCAGAGAAATGGTGGGCCAACTTCGCCGAGCTACCAGGATTTTCTTTACTAATGGAAAGGGGATATTGATGGGAAAAGTAATCTCAATCTGTAAAGACGGGATAAGATATGATATTCCCCTAAAGAAACTTGAGATTGTAAGTGTTAGGGTTAAGGATAGGTCTGAATGGGGTAAACAAGAACCGATAGCCTCTGATGAGCCAGTAATCTCAAGAGGGGCTATCGTTACTCTTAGAGGACATAAAGGCAAAGTGCTTTTGACTGAGGGCGATATGGCATCAGTATCTTGGGAAGATGCTGCTATCAGTAAAGTGCCGATTAAGGATTTGAAGTATGAAGGTAGGGTTGAGAAAGGTGGGCCAGGCAGTGGGAGACATCCAGAAGGTGGAAGTAAATATGCACTTAGTGAGGATGATAAGCAAGTAGCAGCATTATCACAAAAGCACGGATTTGGCACTGTTGCTTGGCAAGATGCAATGTTAAATAGGATAAGAGAAAAAGTAAAGAATAAACAAGAATTATCTAGTAATGATAAAGCATTTGCCCAAACTCAAATTATGCATAATGCTAAATTAGCTGATGAATTAAAAGCAATGGGAGCTGAGGGGATTAACTTAAATTAAATATGAGTAACTTACTTTTAGTGTTTATGTTTCTGTTCTTCACAATTCCTGCTTTGATTTATAAGCAATACTTCTTAGCATTGGCTTTTGTGATATTTGGAGTTGTGTTTGGGCTAGTGGAGTATGCTGCTCATTATTATACAGGGAAGACAGTGAGCCAAGAGCTATGGGCGTTGATAGAACAGCACTCCTATAAAGGATATACGATTATAGGGTTTATGCTCTTAGGCTGGGTATGTTTGTTGCTTCACTTAGGAATGAGGTTTAAGAAATGATGAAGATAATATTACAGATAATCGGTGTTGCTTCTTTAGCTTTTAGTATTGTAGGATTTATCGAAACAGCGATTGCATTCTACTCTACTAAAGGAACTTACCATTTAGGTAAGACGATTATCTATTGTTTACTACTTGGGATAGGGCTAGCTTTGAGATAGGAGTTTCTATGAAACTCGAACGCCGAAGACATAAGATGACTGAGCATTATTGCTTAGCTAAGAGATGTTGCTACTATATTCATCGAGCAAGTTACAATAAAGTAATTTCTAAGATTTTTATGCACAATGGGTTGTGGAATTTAAAGGAATGTGCAAAAACGTGCTACCATAAAGTATGAAAGCTGAGAGACAAACAGTATG
>Ga0265297_10012439_pt1 | contig 10219 bp, 7 predicted proteins | sample Munlanlwell13791_FD_192502 | JGI IMG/M metagenome (GOLD analysis project Ga0265297, IMG submission 192502) | Leachate microbial communities from a municipal landfill in Southern Ontario, Canada - Leachate well 137-91 | ecosystem: Engineered > Solid waste > Landfill > Unclassified | place...
CCAGCCGTCCTTCAGCTCGCCGTTCTCCACCCACCTGGGCGTGTGGTCGTAAAGCGCGGTATAAAGCTTAACTCCCTGCGCCGTGTCCTCGTAATCAAAGCTCAGTATCGCCTTATTTAACTTAAGGTCCCCGTTCGGCAGCTTCATGCCTTCATCCAGGTAGTAGGTCCCTAATATGGTGCTCCCGTCCGCAATCGTGACCCCCCCCACGCAGTAAGTCTCTACCAGCGTCCTCTGCGCACTCCCCGCGCCGGGCACGATCTTCGCCGTGTATCCCACCACCCCGGCCTTCCCGGAAGTCGGCGATATTATGCACGGCTGTGCCTGCGCGCCGCTAGGCACGTATATGCTCTCCCACATGTGCTCGAATTCGCAGACGGATTCCCCGGGATTCTGGTTCACGCTGGTCTCGTGGTTCCTCGCGCATGAAAGATAGTTGAGCGCCCCAAACTTCCCCCCGAAGCTCATGTACCCGTCGGACCTTACGGTCCCTATTATCTCCTGGTCAAAGAACACGTATTTGGAGTCGTGCGCCAGCATGAAGGAGCGCAGTTCCTCCGGCGTCCCGTAAATGAACCCGTGCGCCACCTCGCCAATCATATCCGTGGAGGCGTGCTCGTTCCTCAGCACGGTATCCCTCTCCCCGAAATAATTTGTCCAGTGGCCGTAGTCCCACCAGGATGTGAAGCGCGCATCCTCCGGCGTAGTCTCCATCCAGTCCATCAGGTTTATCCAGTAGTCGCTTATCCTGGTCAGGCACCTGTACTGGAGCGCAATCCTCTCATCATATGTGGGCGACTGCGGATTGGCGATTATTGAATATGCGCACACCGCCGTATCATATTGGTAATTGGGCCCCATGTCCGCGAACCTTGCCGGGTCCCTCGCCGCCAGGCATATGGAATCGTTGCCCACCCCCATCGGGTCCAAAAGCGAGCAGACCGCCCGCAGCTTCGGCTGCGCTGCAAGGGGGTTGTCCCCGAACCTCTCCTGGAACGAATTGGTGAGGAGCGCCTGCCCGACGCTCACAGGATGGACCGCCTGCAGGACCGCATACAGCGAGCCCAGCAGCACCATCCCCATGAACGCGTATTTCACCATCCTCTCCCGCTCCGCCGCGTCCTGCATGCTGTTGAAGCGCAGGAGCATGAAGTCAAAAATCTCGCCGAGCACCACCCCCAGCGCGACCGCGGCCGCAAACCCGAGGTATGTTGTATATTTGGTCTTCAGCATCCCGACTATGGATATAGGGAAGATGAGCGCGAGGAATAGCAGCGGAAGCCGCAAATCCCCGAACTTCACTTTCCTGTACATGGAGTGCGCGATTGCCGCTATCGCCATGAAGTAGATGAACAGCAGCATGCTGTTGTCCTTGGGCACGAATGCGAGCCCAGCGTCTGCGCCCGTGTTCAGCGCCCACACCACCACGCCGAGGATGGCGTTCACCACCGCGGAAGGTATTGCGAACAGGAAACCCAGAAGCCCCGTAAACGCAAGCCCGGAGAACCCGAGCGTCCCCTCAAAGTTTGTGTCCGCCTGCCCCTGCTCGGCGATGGTCTTCTGCAGCGGCACGTTGTAGTTCGCGATGCTGAGCGAGCCGCCCACAAGCCCGACGAGCCTGTCCCCCAGGGGGGTGAAGGCCAGCAACAGCACGCCAACGAGCAGCAGCGCCCCGATGGCATACGATGCGGTCTCCGCATCCGCCACCTTCTCCTTTATCGCCGCCAGCGCAACCGCAACCAGGAACGCTATTATGGTAAATAACAGGCTGCCCGCGAGCAGCCCGGAAATTGAGAACGCCCCGCTCGTGTAGCCGTCCTTTATCACGGACATCAGCACCGCCCCAAGCAGCACCACCGCGTTGAGCTTTACGAATTCCTTCAGGTCCCCCTTGGTGTAGAAGAGTAGCAGCGCCTGCAGCGGCACGAATATGATGAGCGTCGCATATGCGACCACCGACGATGCCGAGCCCATTATGACCGATGCGAGCGCAAGCCCCGCAAGCCCTGCAAAAGTATAGTCCTTCCTCTTTATCGCCAGCGCATACATCGCGAAGAAAAACGCCAGCGCGAAGAACGCGTACGGCTGGATTTCGCTCTCCCCGGCCAGCGTCTTCATGAGGAACATGGGCATGAACGCGAACACCGCTGCGGCTATCACCCCGAACTCCCTCTTGTATTCCGCGGAGATGAACAGCGCGACGAAGAAAATCGCAAGAGCGGCGAGTATCGCGGGCGAGCTCCCCGCCAAATCCGACATCAGGTACTTCTCATAGTCCCCCCCGCCGGTGTATAATGAGTATTCTATCGCCTCGGCATATGGCTTGAGGACGGACCCCCTGTGCGAAGTTTCCAGCGGGTACCACGCGGTCTGGTCCGTGAGCGGCACCTCGCCGTGCACGACTATGAGGTGGGTTATGTACATGTAGAAGTACGGGTCCAGCTCCATGAACACCGGGCTGTAGGTCTGCATCCTTATCCAGAAGCTGAGCAGCAGCACGAATGCGAGCGCCGCCGAAGTAATTATGAGCTTAGGGTCCTTGGGAAGCGCAAGCTGCTCCCAGGCCTTCTCCTTCACGAAGACCGCCGCGCCTATCGCGTAGAATATGAAGATGGACACCAGCGCCGTGGAATAGGAGAACAATATGCCCACGAACGAGAGCAGGAACGCGATTAGCGCGGGCACCACAATACCGAGCCCCAGCCCCACGCACGCCTTGTCAAAGAGCGGAAGCTCCTTCCTTTTCAGCAGGCCGAGCGAAAGCAGCATTCCCGGCACGAAAAAGCCGGCAAACAGCACAATCAATAGATATAATGGGCTGAATTCTATCATTAGGATACCCCGCAGTGATTTGGAAGAAAAGAGTTAAAAAAGCAGGACAAAGTTAGCAAACTTTGTCCGCTATTGGAAATCCGATAGGATTTGCAATTCAAAGAGAAGCTCAGAGGAACTCGTCAACCATCCCTTCCTGCAGCGTGCTGGAGGCGGATGCGACCATCCCCTGCGCCGCCACGTTCCCGCTCGCCTGCCCGAATATGCTGAGCGACTTGACGCCCGTGACTATCGCGGTTACGCGCACCCCTCCCATGAACTCGTTGTTTATCCTGGCGCCCATCTTCACGCTGGCGCCCTCGTCAAACCCTGAGGAGATGCCTTCCCCTATCTCGATGGCTTCCCCGAGCGTGAGCTTCTGCCCGGACTCTATGTGGATGAGCGCCCCCTTCGCGCCCTCGTAATCCACATCCAGGAGCGGGTGCTTCATGGTGTTCTCCACCACGTTCTTCACGCAGTCCGGGCCGTTCGCCTCGCCGATGGATATCATCGCGAGCCCGCCGTTCTTCATGACGCTCTGCACGTCCGCATAATCCACGTTCATCAGCGACGGGAACACTATCGTGTCCGCAATCCCGCGCACCGCCCTCGCCGCCACTTCGTCCGCCAGCTCCAGCGCCTTGTTCAGCGGGAGGTTCGGCGCATACCCCAATAATCTATTGTTATCAATCACTATGACGGTGTCCGCCTCCTTCAGGAAGTCGTTCAGCCCCTCCCTCGCCTTCTTCACCCGCACCCTCTCTATGTTGAATGGGAACGTCACCACCCCTACTACAATGGCGCCCTGCTCCTTCGCAATCCTCGCCAGTATGGGCGCGCTCCCGGTGCCCGTGCCCCCCCCCATCCCCGCCAATATGAACACTATTTCGTTCTCCCCGATGAGCGTGCGCAGCTTGTCCAGGTCCGCCTCCGCCGCCTTCCTAGCGACGGAAGGGTCGCCACCCGCGCCCAGCCCCTTCGTGATTTTGTAGCCGAGCACATGCTTCTTGTGCGCCTCGGTTATCCTCAGGTGCTTCGCGTCAGTGTTTATCGCTATGGTGGTCGCGCTCTTTATCCCCTGCTTCGTGATGCGCGAAACAGAGTTGCAGCCCGCGCCCCCGGTCCCTATGACCGCAATCCTCACGGCCGTAGGGTCAAAGTCCTTTTGCGGAACGGAAACAGAATTAGCCTTCCCCTCTTCAATAACGTCCTTCACGAGGTCGAGCATATGAGCACCGCTAGTAGTTGCGCAATTAGATTTTTAATGGATTGGGAAACGGAAAATTTGGGGAAAAAATAACCAAAAATAAAAAGGAAGGGGGAACCCGAAGGTTCCCCCATCGCAAAATTCAGCCGAGCATGTCCAGGTCGCCGCTGAAGGCCGGGAATCCGGTCTCCTGGCTGCTTCCAGACATGTCCGAGCCGAGTATGGACGCGCCCTTCACGCCGGTCACGATGGCCACTATCTCCAATTTGCCGTCGTAGTTCTGCATGATCCTCGCGCCCCACTTCACGTTGGCCTCCGGGTCCATCTTCTCGGTGATTATCTCGCCCGCTTTGATGGCGTCGCCGAGGGAGAGGTCCGAGCCGCCGGAGATGTGGATGAGTGCGCCCTTCGCGCCTTCGAAGTCCACGTCAAGCAGCCTGTTCTTTATGACCGCCTCCGCAGCCGCGGTGACCTTGTCCGTGCCCTTCCCTTCGCCGACCGCGATGAAGCCCACTCCGCCTCCCTGCATGATAGACCTCACGTCCGCGAAGTCTATGTTAATGAGGGACGGCTGGGTTATCGTCCAGACGAGGCCGGAAATCGCCCTTGCGAGAATCTCGTCCGCAACCGCGAACGCCTCGGTCATGGGCAGGTTCGGCACCAACTGCACGAGCCTGTTGTTGTCCAGGATGATGACGGAGTCGCAGTACTGCCTGAGCTTCGCGATGCTCTCGTCGGCCTTCTTCCTCCTCGCCCTTTCCAGAGCGAACGGGTAGGTGACCATCGCGACCGTAATCGCGCCCTGCTCCTTCGCAATCTGCGCAATTATCGGCGCAGCGCCGCCGCCGGTCCCTCCGCCCATGCCTGCGCATATGAAGACCAGGTGTGCACCCTCGAGCTCCTTCTCAAGGAGCGCCTTGTCCACTTCCGCCGCCTTCGCGCCCACGTCCGGGTATCCTCCCGCGCCGAGGCCCTTGGTTATGCTCCTGCCGATGAGCACCTTCTTCGCCCTCTCGTGTATCTGGTTGAGGTGCTGCTTGTCCGTGTTAACCGCGACAAGGTCGGTCCCCTTCACCCCGGCCTTTATGAGCCGGTTTATGGTGTTGTTCCCCGCACCGCCAGCACCGACAGTCACGATTTTAATGCTCTCGGAGCTCATGTCCTCGGATTCCGACGCTTTTGGCGCGGATTCCCCCACTACAGATTTTATCAGGTCGTCCATATATACTCACCTTGTAGGAAAAATTGGCGCTCGGCATGTTTAAATAGTTTTTATTTTACGACGTGAGGTTTCCCATCACATTCTTTTACTCCCGTCCACTTCTTTTTCCGGCACCGAAGATAAACATATAAATGTATTTACTGTATACATGCGCATGGTCCGCGTAATAACCATCCGCGATGACGTTTACGCGCAGCTCAGCGACCTGAAGATAAAGAACGGGATGAGCTTCAGCGAGGCCATAGACCATCTTCTAAAGGAAAACAACGTGCGCAAGAAGGGATTGCTTGATTTTGTCGGAGTCATAGACGAGGCGGACATAGACCGGAGTTCGTCCCTGTTCGCAAGGAAGGGGTGGAAGCATGACGAAGATATGCCTTGACACGGACGTCGTGCTGGATTTCCTCAAGGGGCACAAGGCCTCCGTTGCCAAAATCCGCCATTACGTGGACAACGATGAGTTATCCATCACCTCGCTCACATTCTTCGAGTTAGTGTCCGCGATAAAGAAGAAGGGCCGAGTACTGCCAATCCTAGATAACCTCACGCTTCTCCCATTTGAAAAGAAGGCCGCGCTCCGCGCAAACAGGATACACGAATCCATCCAGGCCCAAAAGATGGAAATAGGCATGCGCGAACTAATCAATTCCGCAATCTGCATAGAGAACGAGGCCTGGCTTTATACAAAGAACCGCTCCACCTACGACGGGGTGGAAGGGCTCAAATTCATCTAACCAGCTTCCTTATACATTTCTCTTATTTCCTTCGTCGTCGTCACATCGTAAGGGCCTTTATCATCCCGAATCCGCACAAGCCGCGGGAACCGCAACGCGAATCCCTTTCCGTCCTCCTCCCCGCATGTATGTATCGGGGATTTTGTTATATTATCATAAGCAATCTCCACGACGATTTTCGGCTTCACCCAGAAGTCCGGCTCCAGCTTGTAATCCAGGTCCGCAGGGGCGCTCTTCGTTTTCATCTTCCCCAATTCCTCCGCAAACTTCCCCATCTCCTCCTCCGTGAATCCGCTTCCCACCTTCGCAATGGTCTCAAACCTCTCCTTCTTCTCGTTATATACGGCAACAAGGAGCCCTCCAAACCCAAATTCAGTGCGCGCCCCCTTCCCCCTGTAATATCCTACAATTAGCGCATCCACGGTGTCCATCGTCTTCCCATAGGATTTCTTCAATTTTATCCATGCGAATTTTCTCTTCCCCGCCGTATAAGGCGCATTCAGGTCCTTCGCGATAATCCCCTCAAGGCGCATCCCCAGCGCCTCGTCAAAAAGCTTCTGCAATTCCTTCGCCGAATCCACAATCTCCATCCCGCTCAATTTCAAATTCCCTTTTGGAAATATCTTTTCCAGCGCCTTCCTCCTCTCCGCATAAGTTTTCCCGGTATAATCCTCCCCGTTCAAATAATGCAAATCAAACACGAACAGATGCAAGGGATACTTCCCGCTCGCCTCCGCAATTCCGTATTTCCTCCTCCTGTGCATCGTCTCCTGGAATGAATAGAATTTCTTCTCCTTCTCGTTGAACGCGAGCGCCTCGCCCTCAAAAATCATCTCTTCCGGCTTGAGCTTCTCCACCTCCTTCACCACGTCCGGGAACGAGGGAGTAATCCTTTCCAGCCTTCTTGAAAAGATTTCCACCCTTCCGCCCTTCTTGTGGATGGCCATCCTGAACCCATCATATTTGTTCTCCACCGCGCACCTCCCCAATTTTTTCACAATCTCCTCCGCATTTGGCAACCTCTCCGCGAGCGCGGGCATTATGGGCTTGAACACCTCCATCTTGAAGTCGCCCATCCTGTGCGGGTGCTCCTTGAATTTTCTCGCAACGTACCCGATATCAGAACATAGATTATACGCGTGGTCCAATTCCTCGCGCAAGCTTTTGTCCCCTTTCTCCGAAAAGCTCAGCGCATCCAAAATAGTGGGGCCTCCAATCCCCAGCCGAAGTTGCCCCAGCACAAATCTCGTAATATACTTCGCTTCCAGCGGCTTCGCGTTGTTGTACAGTTCCACCAGACGTTTTATTTTCTCCTCCTGGCTCCCCTTGCCCGAGGATTTCGCAATCTTCATCAGCGCCGCATACACATATGCAATCGTGAGTTCCTGCGCGTGCAGCGACTGCTGCATCTTCCCGGTCAATAATTTCTCGGCAACGCCACCAAGGTCCCCAATCGCCTCAAACTCCTTCTCCACTTCCCTGCGCGAATATCCGCTTCCCTCGGAAATCGCCTGCAGGACGAACTTCTCGCCTATCCCCATGTCCACCCCCATATACGGGGGAAGGAGCTCCCCTTCCACTATGTACGCAATCCTCTCCGCCTCCTCCGGGCTCGCTTCCTTGAAAAGTTCTGCGAGCAGCCCGGTCATCTCCAGCCGCCCGCTTTTGGCTTCTATGACCTCGAAAACCTTCGCGAGCTTGTTGAAGAGCATGCGTATAGATAGAAAAATAGGTTAATTAGATTTTGCCCGGGGCATGCGCATGGCTCGCGGGGCCAATCACTGTTCAACTCCATCAGCTGCAGGTGCCGTCGTCATACCCAGTCCTTCCCGTGGGGCAGCAGAACCCCTCGCCCTCGGGCGTCTGCCACGCGGAATAGCCTCTCGGGCACAGGAAGCATTCGCCGTTGCCCGGGCAGGAATATCCCGCCGCGCAGCCGCATTGGTTGCAGTCGTCCCTCAGCCTCCCGTTTGCGCAGTATTTGCCCGGCGTATTGACCGAGCAAGAGTTGTACGGCGTCCCGTCCGTGCATTTTGACGTGGGCGTGAACTCCTGCCATTGGTCCGGCGTCGGCAATTCATCTATTGACCTCACATCTATCGCGAATCCCAGCCCCTCCGCCCCGTACTCGGACGGGAGCACGAACGTGTTTATGCCTATCAGGTTCCCGTTGCTCTTGAGGAACAATCCGCCGCCGCTGTTGCCAGGGTTTATCGCCGCGTCCGTTTGCAGCGCCATGTACCTGTATTCGCTGGCAGTATAATCATAAATGACATTGGAAATTATCCCGTTGGAAACGCTCCCCTGTATCCCCAGCGGCGAGCCCAGTGCCATCACCGCCTGGCCCTGGTAAATCGGCGTGCTGACATTGACGCTCACCGGTTTCCCGTATGTGCCGAGTATGGCGATTATCGCAAGGTCCATGTCAAAGGGCGCCACGAGGATGTCGCTCGCCGGTATCGTCTGCTGGTTGCGCAGCGTCACATGCACGTCTGAAATCCTGTCCGCGTCCGCAACCACGTGCCTGTTGGTGAGAACCCAGGTATATGTGCCGTCCTGGGCGATTATCACTCCGGAGCCGGTCGCGTATGTGTGCGCGACATACACCATGCTGTTCTGGAGGTCGTCTATGAGGAAGCCCGTCCTCTCCTCATCGGTCATGCAGTAATTGCCATAGCATACGAGGCTGCCGGTGCAGCCGCAGGCCCCGCAGTTGAACGCCAGGCTCTTGTTCTCAGCGCAATAATACCCATTTCCATTGCATCCGCCTACAAGCGTCCCGTCCCCGCATGACGGAGGGGTTACGCCCACATCCTTGCTGTCCGAAGAAGATGAATATCCGGAATCACCGTCAAAGCTTGCGATGATGTGCCACGTGCCGGTCTGGTTTAGCATTATGTTCGCCCGCGCAACCCCGTTTGAATTTGTGACAGCGGTCACATGGCGGCCGTAATCAAAGGTTATCGTCTTGCCCGGGACCGGATTTCCCCCACTGTCCATGAGCGTGGCGCTGATGGCTGCCGTGGAGTTCACATCCGCATGCTCCGGCGCGGATAGCTGCAGCGAAGTGGGCGCGCTCTGAGCCAGGAGCACGAAGATTGCCCCGAGCCCGCCTGCGATGAACAGGAAAAATATTATGCCTGCTATTGCGATAAGCCCCGCGACCACATAAATTCCGGGGATGCCCCCCGACGAAGGGGCCGCCTGCGGAGTTGGCCGCACCGGTGAAGCGACTGCTGAAGGTTCAAAAGGCGTTCCGCAATGGGGGCAGAATTCCGCACCCCTTGATTTTTTTCCGCACTTCGGGCATATCGGCATAGCCCTAATGCAAGAATTTAATCTTTATAATCTATTGCACCCGCGCAATTCAGGCATATTTCAGATACTCATTCTGCATAATCAGTGCATCATACTCCAATCTCGGGGATTCGCACACAACCCTCCCCGCAATCCCGTTCTCCGCCAGCATCTTCACCAGCGGTTTATACGGCGGAACATTCGCAGAAATCGGCAGATGGTTCCTCTCACCCTTCTCCGTATATTCTATAGATGAAAAATGCGAATGGAAATTCTTTCCATATCCCGGTATCCTTTTCTCTATTGTCCCAAACAATCTCCTATAATCCTCCTCACTTTTGCAGGGAAAGTCCCCCCGCGCAAGCAGGTGCGCGAAATCCAGCACCGGCCACACGAACCCCAACTCCTCGTGCAACCTAATGACCTCATCCAATCCGCCGAACGCGCTCTTCTTCCCAACCGTTTCCGCCCCAAGCATGCATTTTATTTTCGCCGCGTCCATCCTCTCCTTAATCATAAGCAGCACTTTCTTCGCCGCCTGGAACGCCTCTTCCTTGCCCAACTTCTGGTAATACCCCGGATGGAAAACCGTAATCGTCCCCCCGCACCAGGACGTCGCCTGCGCAGAGGAAAATATGTGCCGTATGGTGCCCGTAATCTTGCTCTTCTCCTGCGTGCAGCAATTCACATAATAAGGCGCATGCGAGGAAATCAGCACATCATTCCTCTCCGCGCTAGCCGCAATCTCCCGCCCCTTCGCCTCCTTCATCTTCACCCCGCGCACGAATTCCATCTCAAATGCGCCCAGCCCCAAGCCGCGCGAGCACTGCACCGCCTCCAAGTTTCCGCCTTCGCATTGTATCGGAATCCCGGCGCTCGCAAACCTCACCAGCTGTTTTCGCATGCATTAGCAGAATAAGATGAAAATTATATCCCTTTCCCTAGAAG
>Ga0265297_10012440_pt1 | contig 10218 bp, 12 predicted proteins | sample Munlanlwell13791_FD_192502 | JGI IMG/M metagenome (GOLD analysis project Ga0265297, IMG submission 192502) | Leachate microbial communities from a municipal landfill in Southern Ontario, Canada - Leachate well 137-91 | ecosystem: Engineered > Solid waste > Landfill > Unclassified | place...
CATTCCATTGTCTTTCTCAAAAGATTTTTTATCAATTTGAGATAAATCAAAATCGAAAACAAGCCTAGAATTCTCGCCCACTCTTGTTATGATCATTTTTACGAGCGACGTGTTCAAATTTTGACTCTCATTACAAAGAATATAACTATCGCTGATACTTCTTGATCTCATGTTTCCTAAGTAGCAAATTTCTATTTTTCCATCTCTTAAAAGACCATCAAAGAAAAAATCTGTAATAATATCACCCATAAAAGCACAAGACTGTCGCAATTTATCTGTTGCGTCTCCGGGAAGTATACCTAGTTCTGGAACATCTGGCATCGAAACATTATTTCTAATGATGACTATTTTTCTATATTTTTCTTTTTGTAGCTCTTGAATAGCATGGGCGGTAGTTAAAAAAGTTTTCCCAGCCCCGGCGATTCCTGAAATAGATAGAAGTTTAATTTCAGAACAAAGCAAGTCCATAAGAATTTCCTGTCGCTGGTTTCTCGGTTTTATTTTCCCAAGAAGTTGAGAATCAAAACTTTTATATTTTAACTTTACAACCGAACCCTTTTCTTTCTTATATTTATCTACAATATCACCATCTTTATTTTTTATCAAGAGATATTCGTTTAATAATAAATCTATTTTTAAATCTCCATTGTAAAAATCGGCCAACTCTTCATCGTTAAGTGTGACTTCTTTTACCCCAGTGTACAATGATACCTCCAGATAAAATTATTTTTATGAATTAATCAGCAAGCTTTTCTTTTTCTCTTTTGTCAAAAGATTCTGCTTCTTGCGCGAAATACATTTACAATTTTGGCATCTCACAGATTCCCATTTACCGGCAGAAGTCATATAAAATCCTTCGCTTACCAAATTCGTACTTCCACAAACAGGACATTGTTCGGCTTCAATATCATTATATAAGGCCACATTAAAATTTCTAATATAAGGGCGAAGCCTATAAAATAATTCTTCCGTTGCGCCAATGTCACCTATATTATATTCTAACATAATATTAAGTGATTCTTGATCTCCCTCGCTACAAGCTTTCCATAAAACGAAACCTGAATTGTCAATTTTGTTTCTAATCTTAAGCTGGTCGTTGATGTACTTCATCTTGTTACTAGAGAATCTAAAATTTTGCTTCGCAACAACCAAAGTATCTACAATTCCAAATTTAAGCGGAGGCAAATCATGCCTAAGAAATTCTGTATTGATATATTTTACATCATACTGCGAAAAATTGTGCCCAATTATAAAATCTGCTTTGGATAAAAATTTCCAAATAGATTTTGTAATTCTAGACGTGTCTCTTGCTTTAGCCTCTTCGCTAGTAAGAATATCTGAATAAATTTCAGATTCGTTTAGGAATTTTCCTGCCCAACTAAGCATACAACCATCTGCAACAACTTGCTCAATCCCAAAATTTTGATCCCATAATTGCCATCCCATTAATATGAGAGGAAGAGTTTCTATATCACAAATAGCGACTCTCGGACTACTATATGTTTCTCGAATCGCTAATTGTTTATTCTCTTTATGCTTACTCGGAATATGTCGCTTATTCCTCTGATTTTTGAACCACCAACGAATTTCTTCTCCACTATTAAAATTATACTTAACCGCTAATGTTTTCCAAGTTTCCCCAAGTGTAAAATCTGATAAATAATGATTAAGACAATCTTGAAAAATCTGTTCTTCCTGCAAAATTGTTTCTTCCAATATTTCTCTCCAATAATTTAATTTTTATTCTAGATAACTTCCACAGCCCCAACAAAATTTATTTCTAGCCTTATTTATTTTTCCACAAACTTTACATTGCAACTTATCTCTAGAAGTTTTTAATTCTCCATCATATCCGATTAATTTTAGCACAATGACCGTGCTATCATTTTCTAATGTATTTACATAGCAAGTATTTAAAGACTGATTAATTTCTTCGCCCTTTACAGTAATACCCGTGCTGCTCGAAGATGACATAGAAGCATTGATGCTGTAATTCTGACCAGCGGTTCCCGAACCTCGATATACTAAATCATTATCACGAACATCATAAGTATGAGTATTATAATCATACCAAACAGGATGGCTTTCCCATGGCTTATATACCCATGTTGGAGTCGTATAAATTGTATATGGTATTTCTACTTTTTTCTTTTCCCAAGTTATTTCGACACGAATCAAGCCATCTTCTGGTCTAATTCCACGAAAATTTTCTATTTCTGGTGACACTTTTATAAATTTAAAACAATTTTTTAATTTTCCATTTTCAATATTTCCATTCAAATCTATTGAACTATTTCCATGAATCACAATTCCATTTTCAGTAACATTTTTTCCATCTATTGAAATTTTTACAACTGATTTTCTACTATCCATGTTCTTTAGGAAAAGTTTATATTCTGAGTTAAAAGGAATTTTTACTTCACCTTCTTCATCTCGAATATATTTATTTCCAATTTTTACTGCAACTACAAAATTCTTAAAATACATCATTTTCTCTCCTTATATTTTCCGCTACGAATATAGTTTTTAAAGCGGATAGAGATTTGGACGTGACTCGAACACGCAACACCTTGCTTTGAAGGCAAGCGGTCTACCATTGACCTACCAAATCATACTGTAAATCGACCCAGAATCGAACTGGGAACCTCTGCGTCCCAAACGCAGCGCTCTGCCAGATTGAGCCACCGATTTATATTAGTAGGCATTCGCGGTCGGTCGAAACCTTAGACTAGTCCTACCATCGTGATTAATTTGAACCCGAGCTTATTTGAGTAGCATCTCGGGTAGCTACACATATTTAAATTTGCTAATTTTTCCGTTGTCCGCCAACAGCGCAAGCCCTTATGTCTTGCTGAATTATGGGTTTTTCCGTTGCCCACCAACATTTGCAAGCCCGTATGTCTTGCCTGAATTTCGGATTTTTTCGGTGTTAGCGCACCGTTTGTATTCGCCTATATTTGCATTGCCGACGACGGGCAATCAACATTATATTTTTGCATCATTATGTTACCGTATGTAGTAACTGATACCCTTATATATTACCATACTTTCTTCATTTTGTCAAGGGCAGCCTGTCCTGCGCTTTGCGAGGCCTCGTTCCACACAGCAATCACTCTTATTGAAACACATTTTATTTCAATATATCTGAAAGTGCTATAATAATTTATAGCACTCATATTATATTGAAATTTATGGTAAATTAGCATAAACAGTAAAACTCGCAGGGGTAGAATATCCCACAAAATCAGGCATTTCTAAATAAGATTGAACATTATACGTTCCCGCCTGATTCAAATCTCCCGCTACCGTTCGATAATAAATTTTACCGTCTTTGCCATCTGTTAAGAATATAGCACTTGCACTTATCATGGTGCTATCTGGCTTTTCTATAATCATTGTTTTTGTTGAGGCACTAGATATATCCAACACCCCATATCCTTCTCGTATTTCTAATTCTACCAATAAATTAGTTGCGCCAACTTGAATGTTATTTTTTACATTTAAAGATGGATTTATAAGAGGATTATATATTTTGCACCTCCTTGATTAAAAATTAGTCATCTACTTTTGTTACGTATACCGTGCCAATAATGCTTTTATCAATAAACGTATCTCTATCTGCATTTCTATTCACAAAAGACTGTCCAAAAATACCTTTATCGATATAAGATTTTCTTTCCACATCTTCTGTCAACCACGAATATCCAAAAATTGTTCTATCAATATACGATTTCCTCAATATTACTGCCATAACAATGGCTTGTAAGACCAAATTGCTCGAAGCCTGTAATTGCAAACAGTTTTCTACAACAAGAGTATAAGACGGTACATTTCCATTAAGAATAATATTATCTACTTGTTGTGATTGAGAAACGTTATCGACAAATAGTATCTGGTGTTGTGTCAGAATTATGTTCTCAACACTTTGCTGTTGTGTAGAGTTAAAAACGACAAAAGATGCTGTTAAATCAACATTATCTGCGTTTTGAACTTGACTACTATTGCTTACAGAAAGAACTTGATGTTGAACTAAAGCAACATTGTCTAATGTAATTGATTGATAGCAATTATCTACTATTAACTTCTGATGCTGTATTAAATTCAAACCATCAACGTATTGTGACTGAGAAGTATTTGACGCAAATAATACTTGATGCTGAGTTAGATCAACTTCAGTACAATCTTGAATTTGATTACAATTATCAACAATCAAAACATAATTTGAAGACAAAATGACATTTTCGGCAGTCTGTAACTGTGAACTGTTATCAATCACCAATATTTGATGCTGAGTTAATACTACGCTGTCAGAAGTCTGTGATTGAAAGCAATTACTAACAACTAAAGACTGTCCTTGTGATAGTGTAATATTGTCAGAAGCTATTGACTGAGAGCAATTATTTATTTCTAAAATTTGATGTTGAATCAATTCTACGCTATCGGAAGTTTGTAATTGTGTAGAATTATTTACATCTAAAAGTTGATGTTGAATTAGCGAAATACCATCAGCGCTTTGTAATTGGCTAGAATTAGCTATTACTAATGTTTGATGTTGTACTAAATTAACGTTTTCACTACTTTGTAATTGTGACGTGTCATGGGCAATCAATATTTGGTGCTGAGTAAGATTGGCGCTATCACAGGATTGTAGCTGATTACAATCATCTGTTGCCAATACTTGGTGCTGTGTCAATGCAACAGGCTCTACACTCTGAGATTGACTACAATTATTTATCGTCAATATTTGGTGCTGTATTAACGTTATATTTTCAACAGTTTGTAATTGACTCGAATTATTAACATCAAGTACTTGATGCTGTGTTAATATCACATTGTCAACAGTTTGTAATTGAGACGAATTATTGAGATTTAGTACCTGATGCTGAATAAGAGACGCCGAATCGCATGCCTGCGTTTGATCACAATTATTCACTGTTAATATCTGATGTTGCGTTAAATCAACATTTCCAACAGACTGTGACTGGCTAGCATTTGCAACCACTAAAACCTGATGCTGTGTTAATGAAATTATATCTACAGTTTGTAATTGACTGACATCTTGAACTGTTAAAACTGTCGAAGATGCTGCACTATTAAATAGTAATAATATAGACATATTATCCTCCTATTCAAAGTGCAAGTTTAATTATTGTCTACAATGACACTCACAGTGTATTTTGCTGGATTTGCCGCAGGGGTAAAAGCCGTTCTTGTTTCTAAGGCTACCCACAAAGACGTAGAACCATTAGAAGACATAACCGGATGTCTAACTATAGTAGTGTCCCATGCTTTACTGCAACTGCCACTAGTGTTTACACTTGATACCATAGGAGGTAAATCGAATGCGTTTAAATTAGATACGACATCAGCATAAGAATCTGAATAAGGTAAATTATCTCCAGTCATAGTTACCGAAGAGGCACTATAAAAATGAACTCTGAAAACAGGAACAATAGATGCTTTATTTGCCGATACGGCTAATCCTACGACATATCCGCTTCCACCGGCAACACGGAATATGTTAGGAATTGCATAAGGAGAAGTTACGTTTGCACTCCCAGATACAGTGTCGCCAATGCTATAAGCAGTATTACTTCCAGATGTATTTGTAATTTCTACACTACCAGACGTTAATCTTCCTCCAATTTCCCCTAAGTGAACTTCTCCAGCAGGGAGCCTAGTCACATCAACATCAAGACCGTTGGCAGTAGTTCCCGAAATTACTTCACTTCCAGAACTAGTGCCGTCCATTATCTTCATATATTGAACTTGTACCCCAGCACTAATTTCGTCTGTAGCAACAGAAGCGCCAGTTCCGGGCAAAATTATATTATCTGCCATTGATGCCTCCTATTATGTAATTATTAATATGACTATTTTTATCTATTATGTAGGATCTCCGATAGTAAAAACCCATTGCGGAATTGAAACTGTGCCCCCCGACACCAACGCCTGCGATGAAGCGGTGGTAACGAGTCTCAAACTTGATGCTGACACATTTACAAGAGCTACTGCCAAACACGTTCCAGAATTTGTAATACTGATGTCATCCTTCTGGGCAATCGTAAGTTGTCGTCCCCCACCAGCGGCATCAGCCTTAGTAAAGCTTCCGCTACTAATAGGACTTTTTGCAAGCATATTGTCAACATAGGCTTGCTGAAATGTAATTGGACTTCCACTGCACGCACATATATAATCAGAAAGAGCTATAAAATCTAATTCCTGATCTAGAGTCGTATCGGGAGCAAATTTTCCCATTTATCGATTCCTCCTTATTATTTAATTTCCATATCACAATTTTGCGGTTGTGCCACAAGAAACATCTTGAACAATTAAAGTTACATGATTTTTGTTATCATCTTTTTTCTTTTTTATATGGATTCGTTTTTTACTCATTTTTATCACCTTATCTATATTCGTATGCTCCAAAAGATGGCGTTGTGCTCCTAGGTATACCTTCATAATCAACGGGTACGCCTATATTAGCTCCCGTAGTTTTACAAGGAGAAGATGATTGTAAATGAAAATCAGTATAAGCCACTTTGAATGCTGGAGACGCTACAGTACTATTAGTAGCATCCGGGCTTCCTGTTAAAGCTTTCCATTGTGCTAACGTCAATCCCCCAAGAATAGGACTTGCTGTATCTCCATCTGCATAATAAAGATTATTATTAAAAGTATTATTCGCAGCTAACGTAGCCATAGTCATATTCGAAACATCCATAACATATTGATAATCTGTAACGATATAATCTTCAACAAATATATTATTTTTTATAATATTGTGAGCACTTGTTACAATACTATCAAACTTAATGCCTGTATTTGCCGAATTCACGAGAGTATTGTTGTAAATTTGATTGTCTCTCGAATCGGTATCGCAATACATATTATTTACAGTATTACTATAGGCAATGTTGTTTTGAATTATGGCTTTATTATGACCTATATAATATCCAAAATAATTATTATAAGAAATACATCTTTCAATCAACGGATTATTTACAGAAGTATAAACACCCTCACAATTTATTTTAACCCCGGCAGATTTATTACTATACGCCGTTACTCCAATTACACTTGCCCCAAATTTTACATATACTCCATGATCTAAATCTACGCTATGTCCGTTATTATAATATGTGCCACCTTGCACAGTACAATTTACCACTCCTCCAGATGCTCCTATAAAAAGCCCGGATGTATAATTGTCATGAGCAGTACAGTTTATAAAATGAACATTGTAAACACCTTCTGGAGCAGCAGTATACGCGCTTGCACCAATATAATTTGCTGAATGACAAAATTCGCAATTATTAAAAGTTACATCGTGCGTAAACACGCTGGCTGATTCATTATTTGCGCCTGTTGCACCGTGAAAAGTTATATCTCTAAATGTAAAATATGGATAAATTAAATATAAAGAATGATTCAAAGACGAACCACTAATTATAGGATTAGCTCCATCTCCATATGTTTTAAAATTTACATAACCTTCCCCATGATCTGGCATATTAATCATTTCTCGCCAAGTTTCACCTTTTTTGAGAAAAACAGTGTCATCACCAACTAACGGTAAAGAATTTAATTTAGCAATTGTTTTGAAAGGGTCGCCAGATCGTCTCCCAGTATTATTGTCATTTCCGTTAGTATTATCGAAATAATAATTCGTAGTAGTATGAGGAAACAATAATAATAGTCTATGGGAATTTAGGCTCATAATTCTTTTATGTTCACCTCAATGGTTGTAGCTATAGTTGCTTGTGCCACGGCGGAAGCACTTGTGCCGGAACGAATTTTCATAAACTGCCAGCCCTGCATTTTAGTCCAATCAAGAGAGTATGCTCTCAAATAAGAACCAGTCGTTACAGAGACTTCTGATGTTTGATCATATAAAGAATAAAAATCAGAATTATTGTTAGAAACTAAAAATGTTAGTTTCGAAGCCGTTAAACTACTTCCAGAAACGATTATTCCCGTAGGTGTCCAGCCATTTAAACTAATAGAACTGCTTACGGTATCTCCCACTCCTAGAGTGACAGATTTTATATCTTTTAATAGCATAAATCCTCCTTATTTTTCTAATAAATATTGAAATAAGGAGGAATCCCTATTTCAATAAATCATATAAAGCTCTACTTGGTTTAAATTTAATTCTAAGAGATTCTTCAACGTGTCGAGGAAGTTTTGTCTTAGGGTCAACCCCATCGTGTGCCTTAATTTTACCAACACTCAATGTAAATAAACCGGAAATGAATAATTCCGATTTTTCAGCAATAATATCTTTTATAATTTCTATAGTTTTATCTATAATTATAGTTACATCGCCAATTGTAAAGTCTGCTTTGCTGGCAACTTCACGAATCAGCCAATCTTTATTGTATTTTTGCATAATTTTCCTTTTTCTTTATATATCTTATCATTATACTAGTGCAATTTATCTGTTTACATACTATTCTCACGATATTTTCTAACACTCTCTTTGATTACAATCCTTCTCTTATCTCCATAGCATTCAGCACAAAGGCTGTGTCTTTTCGCCTTTCTCTCAAGAATTTTGCCACAATTTTCACAATACCATGGATAAAAATCAATAAGAGTGTTCATATCTGTAACCATAATAGCAATAGGAGAATTATCATTCACAAAACATATTTTATATGCCTTTAGTCCTATCCCCACGATCAATTCCTTTTGTTGCATTTCATAAGCAAAATTATTACGTTCTCTTTTAGAAATATTAACTTTTGCTATTTTTACAATGTCGGTAATTTTATAATTTACATAGAAATTATTATCATATTCCTCATCACTAATATCTTCTATTTTATTTTCTACCAATTTTGTATTATTGTTTTTAAAATATTTTGCAAGTACCAACATTGTAAATAATATCTTTTGTGTTTTATAATCTCCCGCACTTCGGATTGTTCTTACTTCTGACTCTGTTATTTTTACATCTATAGGGAATCTCATTCCAAATTTCTGTGCAGTATTTATAGCAGAATTTATAATTTTTATTGCCAATACTTCATTAAAATCTGGATTATTTTTTTCATAAAAATCTATTAAACTTTTTTTTACTTGAGATTTATTTTTTCCAATGCGTTTAAAGTGCTTTGCTAATATAACTACATCATCAAAACAAACATGTGATACATGACCGGACTTTAATAATTCTTCTGCTCTTTTATTTTCATAGAAAATCATTTATATCCTCTATATTGATTTTGATTTCCATTCTAGAATATTTTTTTCCAAGAAATTCTATATCTCCGTTTTCATCTGCAAAAGGTATTTTAATTATACTATTTATTTTTTTCTTTAAATTATCAATAATTCCATTTCCAAAAATACTCCAAACAAATTCTTTATTGTCATGCTCATAAGAAATATAGCATCGAGACACAGCATCGTTTGCCAATTCACAAACATTCGATGAAATTAATAACGCCTCCTGAAATATAAACTTATTATATTGCTCAATAGTTTTAAATCTGGAAGATCCGTCTTCATTTTTTAAATTACCAAAATTACTTTTTCCCGCTTTATATTTTTCACATAATTTATAAACTTTTGTGGTGTGTTCTTTGTCTGGAATAATAGTCATATCTCTAAGATCATCACTTTTTTCTTTAGACCGATATTTTATTTTTTCCATGTTCTTTATTTCTGAGATTCGCTTCTGCATATATCTTGAAAGCATATTCATAGTGCAATCTGAATCGAGCAATGGATTATACTTATAAAATTTATCTACCATTTCTTTTTGTTTCTCGGAAAGCAATTTTTTGTCCATTGCCAATAAATCTTTTAATTCTATATTAAAATTACCGATACTTCTAACATTCCAATCATCACAATATCTTTTATAATCTCTACTATAATTAGGATATAGATTTGTCATAAATTGTGGGCGTTTATCTATAAGTATGGAGTTATTAAACTTTGCTTTAGCAACTTCTTCTTCTGACATGTCCTCTGTAATTTTAGTATATTTTGACCAATGCATCGGAATTGGATTTATTACAAGCCCCTTAGTAGCATCTATGATAGCCCCTTGCTCTTTTCTGCATTGTTTTAATCTTCTAATAATTTCTTCATATTCAGGAGAATCTTTATCAAATTTTGGGAGCATAGCATACATGGTTGTAGATAAATTAGTAAGAAATCCTACTTTTGTATTAAATCCATTCAAGTCTGATTTATATAATTCTG
>Ga0265297_10012441_pt1 | contig 10216 bp, 10 predicted proteins | sample Munlanlwell13791_FD_192502 | JGI IMG/M metagenome (GOLD analysis project Ga0265297, IMG submission 192502) | Leachate microbial communities from a municipal landfill in Southern Ontario, Canada - Leachate well 137-91 | ecosystem: Engineered > Solid waste > Landfill > Unclassified | place...
ACCTCATTTCTTTGGTCACATCATCAAAACCTTTATTTATCATTATTGCCAAATCATCAATTGTAACATTTTTCTTTTTCATACGCGTTAATTATATTTTTTATAAAACGTGGTGTCAAGTTAAATTTTCGTAAATATTTTTATATATGATATTTAAATACTCTTTTTCTTTGTCCTTATCTATTTGCGCAAACTCTTCACTCTCTTTCCATTCCCCACCATATATCTCTTTAATTTTATCTAAAGCAACATTAATATTTTCCGAAACGCATACTAAAATTGATTTTGCTTCTGGAAAAAACTGCCAAATTGTCGGGTCAATAATATAAACTTGATTATTAATCGTCACCGCTAAAATATCGTGCGCTTTTTGCGTATTACAAACATTAATGCCTTTTAAAATTAAAATATGACTGGTTTCACTCAACGTTTTTATCCAACCAGCCACCAATCGCGATATTTCACTGCAATTATCCGCCAATAAAACACCCGGCCTATCTTGCCCCTCAATTGGCAACAACCCAATAATCCGTTCTTGAATTTTTTGGACCATCCCATTGTTCATATTTATATTAACTTTCTTGCTCTATCTATGCTTATTTTTCTGTATTCGTCATCTGGTTTATAAATTTCCAATACAATATTTCCCGAATAATTTATTTCTTTTAATTTATCAAAAATTGGCACGAAATCAATTCTCCCTGCACCCAACGGAAGATGCAAATCAAATTTTTCAGCATCACCACCAACATTATCATGTAAATGTATATGTTTGAGAATTTTTCCAAAATTTTCTATTAAATTTACCGACCTATTTTCTGGCGCAAAAAGATTTGCATGTCCTATATCTAAACAAAAATTTATTTTCGGAATTTTATCGAAAACTTGCTTTAAAATGTCCACATCTTCCTCCGTGTTTTCCAAAGCAAGAATAGAATTGTTATTTTTTGCAAAGTCCGCCAACTCCCTTAATCCGTTAATTTTCAAATCAAGGTTTCCGTCGGTAGATAGATTTTTACTAAACAAATGAATAACAAACAGGCCTATATTTTGTTTTGATAGAATTTCTATAAATTTTTTGCACCTTTCTATTTCCTCTTCTTTAAAATCAATCTCCGGCAAATGAGCGGAAACAATTGGCATTATGTTTTTAGCTTTTTCAATATCAATTTCAAAATCATTATTCGGTTCAATGGGCAAACCTAAATCTATTTCTGCGAAATCATATCCCACAAACTTTAAATTTTGAAGTCCCGTCTCAATATTTTGTTTACACCACGTCGCTCCCCCAATTTTCGATTTCATAAGTTGATTATAGCAAAAATACAACAAAACAAAAAAGTGAATATTTATAAAAATAAATTTGACTTATCTTAAACAAGTATATATTATATAATTATAATTTATAAAATACGGTTTTATGGTATTATATAAGTATTAATTAATTTGTCAAAAAAAATATAATCTATGAACAGAAAAAGATGGGAAAGTTTAAAATCTGAATACAAACAAGACGATGAAGAGAAAGACAAAATACAAGACGAAATACAAGATTTGGATCAATTTATTCCGATGAAAGGAGAAAAAAGTTTAAGAAAAAAAATAGAACGTACGGTAGAAAAAAGGGATGAAAAAAAACAATTTATAGTTTTTAATGATTTTGATGTGCCAATTAATAAAATAGGAAAAGAAATTTTACCATTTGATGTTGTTCTTAATTACTTTAAAAAGCTACACGAAAATCAACCAAACAAAGCAATTGATGTTAATAGTAAAAATGGAATTTGGGGATCCCTGCTAGCTAAAACATGCGAAAAAACTGATGTCGATGTTTTAATTGATCGCGATAACAGAAAAACATTGAAAAATACCATCAGGCTTATTGACACGAATAATATTCCAAACATAGAAATAATTGATCAGAATGAATTAGAACAAATCATAAAAAATGGACCCGTTTTTAATCTAGCTATTTTTGAACAAGTGTGGGGCATAAATTCTGTCTCTGCATATAATGAAATATCAAAAATTTGGAATTTACTTAATATAAATGGTAACCTGATAATCGTCACCCATAAAAATCGTGGAATTAGTTCGCTTATAAAAATTCTGGAAGAACACGACATACAATCTGAAATTGTGGGCAGAGGCAGAGGGGGAGTAAGATTAATCAGATTAACTAAAATATCCGAAAAGATTATTAATCCAATAGAAACAAAACGTCGTATTCAATTTGAATTTGATAATAAGTCCTATGAGGCCACAACAGACAACAATATATTCTCTGGCGAAGGATTAGATGAAGGAACTAAATTCCTTATGAACACAGTAATTAAAAACGAAGAAGGTATAAATGGAAAAAAAATTGGAGATTTCGGGGCTGGCTGGGGAGCAATTTCGATAATAATTGCCGACTTATTTCCCGAAACAAATCTTTTGGCTATTGAGAAGAATCCAACCGCATATAAAATTTTGCAGGAAAACTTAAAAGACTTAATAAACACAAAAACACTTAGAATTGATTTAGCCGATAAAGAATCAAAAGAGATTAAATCTCAATCGGAACAATTAGACTATATTATTTCGAATCCACCTTTTCATGTTTCAGAAAAAGAACAAGAAACAATTTTTATGAATGCTAAAAAGCTTTTAAAAAAGGGGGGGGTGTTAATCTTCGTTGTGGAAAAATCATTTTCAAACAAATTTAAAGAAACAGCCAATCGATACTTCTCTCTTGATAAAGAGTTTGAAGAGGGAAAATATATCGTATTACGTTATCAAAAATAAAATTTATTATTAATTAATAGTAAAAATATGAAAAATAAATTTACAACTCGTGATCTTGTTATTGTCGCTATTTTAATAGCTATCGGTGGAGTCTTCCAAGTGCTATGGGCGCATCTTTTATTCCAGATAAAAATACTCGGACCATTTTCCTCATTATTTACCAACGTTGGGTTTATGGTATGGGGATATATCGCACTTTATTTCGTTCGTAAACCAGGCGCTGCTACCCTCGTAAAGGGTCTTGGCGCTGTTATTGAAGTATTATTGGGAAATCCAGTTGGCCCAATAGCTATTGCTTACGGAACCCTAGAAGGCGTGGCCGTTGATCTTTCTTTTTTGTTGTTCCGAAAAAAACTTTCTATAAATATGATGATAATTGGTGCGTTGTTTTCTCAAATTATAAATGGACCCATCGACGTCATTCGCGATGCCGTACCAATAACTTTTATGGCTATTGCAACATATTTTGCCCCAGGTATAGCGGGAACAGTTTTTACTGGATGGTTTTCATCGGTGATAATCAATGCTATCCGTAAAATCGGCCTGAACTCTCCATACGAAAACAAAGAATTAAAATAAAGACGATTCATACTAATTTTTAAAAATTAAAATGCCTACATTTTGAGACGTAGGCATTTTATAAAGTGATATGCTTGAAATACACAATTTAAGCTATACTTATCCACAACAATCATCCCCCGCTTTAAAAAACATAAATCTATCAATTGATGATAATAAATTTGTGATAATAGGCGGAGCCAATGGGAGTGGAAAATCGACATTATTAAAATCATTACTTGGTAAAAGTTCAATACACGCCGACGCACACATCGAAGGATCAATACTTTACAACGGAAAACCAATTAATGATTATAATATTTTAGAATGGGCGGGTAAAATTGGAATTATTTTACAAGACCCCGACAGTCAAATCACCAATCTTTCAGTTGAAGAAGAGGTTTTATTTGGACTAGAAAATTTATGTTTATCCGTAAAAGAAATTGAATCTCGGGCCGACCAGATGATGTCGTTTTTTAATTTAAAAAATATTAAAAACCTATCCACCTTATCGCTTTCGGGAGGTCAAAAACAACGTCTATCTATTGCCTCTATATTGGCGATGAAACCAGAAATAATAATTTTAGATGAACCAATTGTCCATCTTGATCCATCGGGAATTGAACTTATTATTAAATCTTTAAACCAAATAAAAGATTATGTTAAATTAATTATTGTTTCAACGCATTTTCTCGACCCTTTTCTTAAATTGGCCGATAGAATCATTATTTTAGAAAATGGCACAATAAAACTTGATTTTCGTGCCACAGATATCTTCCAAAATTTTCATAGTTTTCCAAATTATGGGATAGAACCACCTCAACTTTGCGAATTATATGAGTTACTGGAAAAAAGAGGGATAAAAGTGAAAGAAAACAATCTAGACATACCGATTGTTTCAAATTTATGTTTCAAGCGACCAATAATTAATCGTAGTCAAAATAAAACAAAAAATTTTCTTGCCAAAATTTCCAATATACATTACAAATACGAAAACGGTTCTTATCCATTAAAAGGAATAACCGCAAACATATATCGAGGGAAAAAAATCGCCGTAATCGGAAATAACGGCTGTGGAAAAACCACTTTATCAAAAATTTTAGCAAAATTACGCCAACCAACAAATGGCCTTATTGAATCAAATGACCATAAAACAGCCATAGCCATTCAAAATCCAAGCCTTGGCTTTATTGGCAAAACCGTGAAAGAGGAATTAGAATACGGTCGAAAATTAGACACATCAGACGTTATAGAAGTAATACAAAATTTTAATTTACAACACCTCATAAATCGATCTCCATTTTCATTGTCAGAAGGAGAAAAAAGAAGACTATCTTTGGCTACAGCAATTTTGCAACACCCGGATCTGTTGATATTAGATGAACCAACTGCCGGTATAGATAGTTTTCATACAAAAATAATTTTAAAAAATATAATCGAACAACATAACACTGTCTTTTGTATAACTCACGACCCAAGAATTCTTGAAATTAGTGACGAGGTGTGGATTATCGATGATGGTAAAATTAAATTTCAAGATCATTATTCTTTTGTGCCTTCTATTTTTCTAAAAACCTTACACTATCCAATAGTTTGTAAAACCGCAGAATTTTCTATAAATTATTTATCAACAGGAATCCCATTATCAGTTAACCAATTGGGCTTAATGATATGAAAATTGCTTATGATGCAACAAAATCAAGTTTATTCCATAATATTGATCCAATTAATAAATTTATTTGGTGTTTTTTGGTGGCTATTTGGTTGATATCTCTGAGAGATATATTTAGTGTTGTAATTGTTAGTATGGGTATATTGGTATTTGTAATTTTTGCATCAAAACTGTCGCTTAAAAAATATTTATTATTGTCTTGCCTATTATTAAGTGCCAGTATTTTTATTATTATTTTTCAAGGAATATTCCAAGAAGGCGAAGGTTTAAAGATTTGGTTTATAAGTTTATCGTATAATGGATTAATTCTTGGAACAGCAATCGCATTACGTACTTTTGGTTTTTTAGCCAGTTCTATTGCGTTTACCACCACGACAAAACCCAAAGATATCTCGTTATCAATGATTAAACTAGGATTTTCTTACCGAATAGCACATGTTTTATATCTTGTTCTGCGATTCATCCCCTTGTTCGAAACTGACGCGGAAACGATAAATGATATGTACAATCTAAGGGGAGTGAAAAAAAATTTAGATCGTTTTATTAAATCTATAATAACCATCGTCTCTACAGAATTACGCCGAGCGGATGAAACAGCAATTGCATTAGAAACCAGAGCATTTGGGCTTTATAAACGCAAAACAATAATCAACGACATCAAAATAAGCCGGAGCGGATTAATTTTGAATGGCATTACAATTATTTTAATTATTACTCATATAATTTTAAAAACGCATATTTTTTGAAAATTCCACTTATGGTTTGTTAAAATATTCTCTTAAATAAAATTTATAAAATGAAAAACGACTTTGTTACAGTCGTTTTTTAAATAAAAATAGGTGAATCCGGCTGGAAACACCTATTTTGTTTTTTATTCTTTATACATATCAGCGTCTTTTTTGGCGCTGAAATAAACAAAAATCATCAGAATAACGGAACATGGCAAGCAAACCCAAAACGGGACATTGACCTCAAAAAAAAGACAAATAATCCATCCCAACGCAGAAGCCAAAAATGCCATCACCCAACAAAGAAAAAAGAACAAAAACATTTTTCCCTCCTTTTTATTTTTTATCTCAAAACCGCCTGTAAATCTTGAGCGGTTCGGACGCGAATCTTATTTTGAATTATATTTATTTCTTCGTTGGTTAAAGTTCGTTCCGGTGAACGATAGGTAATACGAAAAGTATAACTGATTTTATCTTTGCCGAATTTTTCTTCATTTTCATATTTATCCAAAGTTTCTACTGCTTCAACTAAATTTCCTGCACAATCACGGATAATTTCGTAATAATTATTCAAACTTGTGCTTTTATCAATAATAAAAGAAATATCCCGATAAGTCATCGGAAACTTACTTACCTCTTTGTATTGACTATTAATATCTTTAAACTGACTGGTAATTCTCGGATCTTCAGACCAAAAAATTCTAATATCCGGAATCCCCATTTTAACCATTGCCAATCTTTCAATGCCAAACCCAAATGCCCAGCCATTATAAATTTCTGGATCAATATTCAAATTTTTCAAAACTTGCTTATGCACAACTCCAGCGCCGACAATTTCTAACCATTTATCTCCTTGTTGAATTTCTATCTGCGTGCTTGGATCCGTAAACGGAAAACTATCTTCTAAAAACTTATAATTCACTTTATCCCCGTAAAGATTTTTTGCAATCATGCTCAAAACGTCTTGCAATTCTTTCATTCCGATTTCTTTATCTTTAATTTTACAAATATAAAGCCCGTCTATTTGATGAAAAATCGGAAAATGACTTCTATCAATTTCGTCCTTTCTGTAAACCTTGCCAAAACTCAAAAGCCCGATTTCTCCAGCTTTTTCCAATTGTTTAATTACTTCTGATCTCTGTAAATAAAACGGCCACATTACTGTTGTCTGTGTTCTTAAAACATAATCCTTATTCAAAAAGTAGGTGTCGGTTTCTTTTCTGCTCGGATGATCTTCGGGAGCATTCAGTAAATCAAAATTATTTCTTACGCTAACAATTTCTGGAGTCTTAATCACATCAAAATCTTTAAATTCTGGTATGGCAACAATTTTATCAATTATAAATTTTATCGGAGAATTTTCTTTTCTTGATAAATCCGGCAAACTTAACAATCGCTGAATGCGAATTGCATTAGTATCTTTTTTTGTTTTTATTTCTTGCTCCAATTTCTCCGCAATTGGATCGTCAGCCACAATATATTGTCTTTTGTCCATTGCCATATGAATTTATTTTAATACAATTTTAATATTTCTTCAAAATTATCTTCGGGAACGGATTTAACTTGATGCTGATATTTGCACTTAATACATTTATAATGAATTATGTATTCATCTCCATTTTTTTCTGCGCCAACCGGCTTCATTAAGCCACTACAATCAGATTCTCTGTCTCCTGGGTTAATATCAACATGCTTTGACCACAAACATTTCGGACAGTGGTCGGTATAACCATTACCTTCTATTTTTGCTCCGCAATTTTCACAGATAAAGTCTTCAATTTTCCGCTGGAATTTTCTAAACATTGTTTTGATTGTTTTCTTCGTTCTCTTGCGCCTTATTCTCATCATTAAACGCTGACTGCATCATGTAGAATTTTCTATAAATTCCGTTTTTATATTTAATCAATGTTTCGTGTTTTCCTCTTTCCACAATTTGTCCTTTATGAAAAACGAAAATCTGATCAGCGTGCCTGATTGTGCTTAAACGGTGAGCAATAACAAAAGTGGTTCTGCCCTTAATCGCGTGCGTTAAAGCGTCCTGAATCAATTTTTCCGATTCAGAATCAAGATTAGAGGTTGCTTCGTCCAAAATCAAAATTCTCGGATCTTTCAAAATTGCGCGCGCAATAGCAATTCTCTGTTTTTGTCCAGTAGAAAGTTTAATCCCTCTTTCGCCTACAATTTGTTTGTATTTCTTGGGAAATTTGCTGATAAATTCATGCGCATTAGCAACAATTGAAGCCCGCACAACATCTCTAATATTTGCATTCGGCCTGCCATAGGCAATATTATTTTTAATCGTATCGTTAAATAAAGTAATTTCCTGCGGAACAATGGCAATGTTTTTTCTTAATGACTCTAAATTTACATTTTCAATATCTTTACCGTCAATCAAAACCTTTCCTTTGGTCGGTGAATTATAACGCGAAATTAAATCAACCAAAGTTGTTTTGCCTACTCCGCTTGGCCCGACCAAAGCAATTATCTCTCCTGCTTTAATTCTAAAATTAATATTTTTGAGCGTTGTCTTACCTTTTTTATAAGCAAAATCAACGTTACGAAATTCTATGCTACCCTTAACGGCTTTAATATTAATTCCCGTATCGTATTTTTCTTGTTTAATTTTTTCTAATTTCAATGCTCTATCAATGCTCGTGGTTGCTGACTTTAATAAACGATAATAATATCCCAAATGCGAAAACGGACGAAAAACAAGATTAATATAGCCAACAAACATAACCAATGTTCCAGCAGAAAGATGTCCTGCGCGTAAAAGAAAAATTCCTCCGGCAAAAGTCAACACAAATCCCGTTCCGGTAAGTGTTTGCTGCCAAGTATCAAGCTTATTCCAAACCAAAATGAGTTTCCGAAATTTATTGAAAATATTTTGAAAATTTTTTTTGTTGCGTTTGTTTTCTAAATTTTCAGCAATACTAGATTTAATCACCTGAATATTATTGACTGCATTGTAAACATCACCATGGGCTTTTTCATAAGCACGATTAAGAATTTTTTGCGACCGCATAATCGGCTTGGCATTAATAATAGTAACTAATGCATAAAAAAACAAAACAATAGTAATAGCGATAGAAAGGCGCCATTCTACAAACATTAAAATAATCAACCCAATAATTGCTTCAAGTATTGCTGGCGCGGTATAAAAAACAATTTCTTCAATAACCCTGCTGAAATATTCCGATGCCCGTGATATTTTTTGTAAAATTTCTCCGATTTTCTTTTCTTTGTGAAAAGACACCGGCAATCTCATAATATGAGCAATCATCGCTGTATAAAAATCGTTAGAAGTATCGTTGGCGATCATTACTGCCCTTCTGCCGATATAACGATTCATCCAATTTACAATCAAAGTTAAAAATAACCACAGTCCAAGTACCGCAAAAATAAAATTTAGAGTTATTTCCGGCTTTATGGCAACATCAACAAGCTTTCCATAAATATAGGGAATAACAGCGTCAATTCCCGAGGCTAAAACGGCCAAAACAATTAAAAAATAAACCTTATTTTTGTATTTTTTAAGGTATTGCCAAATAATTTTGCTATATTTCGTTATTTGCATATTGTAATTATGCCAAATTATAAGTAATGCGTCAAATTGGCTTATTTTGTTCAATTTGTTATGATTAAATCAAATGAATCTAAAAAACTTACTTTTAGACATATTTTTCCCAAAAATTTGCTTAGGATGCGGAAAATCCGACACATATTTGTGTGCGGATTGTTTCAATAAAATCGAAATTGTTGAATTTATCAAACACGAACCAACCGCATATTTAAATAAAATAATTTTTGCAACTAATTACGCCGATCCTTTGGTACGCAAATTAATAAAAAGTTATAAATACCTCTTTGCGCAAGAATTATCAGAACCATTGTCTCAGCTTTTAATAAAATTGCTGAGACAAAATTTTCAATTTCTAATTTCTAATTTTCAATCAAATCCCAATTCTAAATTTCTAATTATTCCAATTCCTTTACACAAATATCGACTAAAATATCGCGGATTTAATCAAGCAGAATTAATCGCTAAAAAAATTGCCGAACACTTTAATCTACCGATAAATACAAATATTTTAGAAAGAACTGTTTACACTGAACCGCAGGCAAACTTAAAAAATAAAACCGAAAAAAGATTAAACAATATTCAAAATGTTTTCACTGTTAATCCTGAAAATATAAATTTGATTAGAAACAGAATTATTGTTCTTGTTGACGATGTTATAACTACCGGCGGAACTTTAAATGAGACAGCAAAAATTTTAAAAGCATATAGTCCCAAAGAAATTTGGGCGCTCACGGTTGCGAAAGGATAAAATTTATAGTAGGATAAACGTATAAGGAGACGTGACTGAGAGGCCCAAAGTAACGGTTTGCTAAACCGTGGCCCTCTTATAAGGGGCCCGTGGGTTCGAATCCCACCGTCTCCGCATTGACAACTTTTTATCGGCATGAC
>Ga0265297_10012442_pt1 | contig 10213 bp, 19 predicted proteins | sample Munlanlwell13791_FD_192502 | JGI IMG/M metagenome (GOLD analysis project Ga0265297, IMG submission 192502) | Leachate microbial communities from a municipal landfill in Southern Ontario, Canada - Leachate well 137-91 | ecosystem: Engineered > Solid waste > Landfill > Unclassified | place...
GCAGGGAACGGCTTTGGAGGACCATACCACACACTGGCCGCGAACCTTCTGGCACCGTAGACTACCACCCTGCGGAATATCTCATTCATAGACCACACTCTAACACCGCCACTATAAGCCGTCAAGAGGTCTTGACATTTGTTGAAGCTGGCCCCACAATACAAATATTAAGCGAAACCCCTTTATTATTCGGCGAAGGTTACGCGAAAGGGGTTACGCGAAGGGGGGGTTTATTACACGAATGCGGCCACCGAAGAAGCTAACAGCAGCCGCCGTCGACCAGATCAGGGCGTCGACCAACTATCACGCAGCAGCCCTCGAAGCTGGCATAGATGAGGACAGGGCTAAGAGGATCAAGAAGGCCGACACGCTGGAGGAGGCCTTGATGATAGGTGGCGTAGACCATGCAGCTCCTCCTGTCGTTCCTGAGGAACAGGTTGAGGCCGACCCCGACCCCGATACCACCACACCCACTGCCACAGAGGAAAATCCACCTTCGCTAGAGGAACCACCGGAGCCGGAGGATAAAGTCCTTTCCGTCAAGAAGGCAAAGAAGGCCGATAAACCCAAGACGTCGAGCACTGCACTCCGGGCTTCCAGCGCCTCCGAGGCCAACGTCCTGGCCATCATCCCAAAGTCGTTCACGGTCAACAGCCTGCTCCTGCAGGTAGCCAAGAAAGTCACCGAGGAAGAATGGCACTGGCCGGCGATGGATATGGGCGACTGGATAGACACCTACCTGTTCTGGACCATGAAGCAAAGGGGAGTCGTCATAGGCTCCTATCAGATGGTTCCCCGCAACGGCAATCATAGTGAGGAGGGCAGAGATGCCAGTTAAGGACATATTTTCAGAGGGTGGGAAGCTGCCGGAAGGCACAGCCGAACCAAAAGGCGCAGAGCCTTCCAGGTTGCCAAAGACAATCGCACAGGTGCAGGAAGCCCGGGCCGCTGCTCAGGTCGAGAAGGCTTACTACGAAACACTTGGGATCCCGATAAGCGGAGGCAGTGGAGAGAAGAAAGAGGACCTGGCCACAGCTATCGTCTCCGCGGCCATGAAAGAGCGGACCGAGATCCACAGCGCCATGCTCCATGAGAAGGAAGCTACGGAGAAAGCCAGGACGACTGCGGAGGAAATGCTCCATTCGGAACGCGTGGAGAGGCTCAAGGAGATGGAAGAACGGCTCCAGCCTCCGGCGCCAGGTCAGGAGATCCGTGCGATCGTCGAGAACATCAAGGCCACTCGTGAACTGTTTGCCACGTTCAAGGAGGAAATGGCAGGCACTGGACCCAAGGTAGCTCCCGGCATTGATGGCGCCACCGCTGTCGCCATTAAGAAGCTCGAGCTGGACCAGCAGACGGCCCACGACAGAATCACCATCGAGCTGGAGAATATGAAAACTCAGCGTTCCCGCGAAGAACAGGACCGCCTGGACGCCCGGCAGGAACGTAACATGATGTGGGAGCGCGACAACAAGCGATGGGAGATGGAGTTCGGGCTGCGCATGCAGGAAAGTCGCGCTTCGGTGAAGTCCAAGCAGGCCATGGGAGAGCAGGCGTCTGACCTGTTCGGGGCCCTAGCTGAAACCTTTACAGGCGGCGGAGGCGGTATGAACGTGGGGGCCAAGGCAGCGCGGCAGCCGGCGCAGCGGGTCGAGAGGCCCGTAAAGGAACCGGAAGTGCGGATACCGAAGGCTATAAAATGCTCGTGCGGGGAAGTAGTGGAGGCCACGGAGCCAGGGCAGCAGGTGCTGGTCTGTGCTCAGTGTGGAGCGGAATATGAATTAACCCCCGCTTCGGAGGCGTAATGGGAAAGAGGATTCTTTGCATCCATAGGCCCTCGGCATCTTGCCCTCCACGGACAATAACGCTCCAATGTAAGCAGTGTGCTCTTTGCCCGAAGAAGAAAGAGAAGTCCAGCAGTGGGAGTTGATGAGTTCTTCGAAAAGGTCGGAGGGAAGATGTCCCTCATGGGGAAGCCGCTTATCCGGCGTAAGCTTGCTCGCCAGTTCCAGCAAGGCATTGAGAAAGTGCCGGTTGTCACCATCCGTCAGATGATTGAGGAAGAAGCGACTCCTCAGCTGATCATCCGGATGTTCGGCGGCGATGAGGCCCAGGTGAAAGAGGGCGCCCGACAGTGGGCCTGGGTTGGGGCGATGTTCTCCGACGAGGAGTTATGCCAGCTCCTTCCGCGGTGGGCGACGGTAGTGCTTTCCGAGTACGGCGAGCAAGGTCAGCAATGGCTGCTGCGGGAGCTGGCGCACACCCGAGAGGTTTTATTCACGGAGGAAGATAGTGGACAAGGATCTAGACATGGAGGGCAACCTGACAATCAGCTGGGGGCCACTGCAAATCAACCTGTCAAAGCTTTCGTCTACCGGGTCCGCAAACCCGGACAAAACGGCCCTGCGCCGCCTGCTCCTGGAGCAGGCCCAGCAACACATGGACAAGATACGGAAAATCGAGCAACAACTGGAGGGGCTTGACGGCAAGCCTGATTAGGCCCACAATAAGGCCATGTCGATTAGCGGCAAGTTGTTTGCGGTCGCCGTGGCCGGAGTGGGATTGGTCGCCCTGATCTCCAGGCGTGACAAAGTCGAAACATTCCCCATCAGCGCCCTGGTGGATCCCGCCTCAGTAGCCGGCACAGCCGAGACGCTTTATTCTTCCAGTGAGGACCAGTTCATACAGAACGCCTGGCACTTTGTCGGGGACAACTTTGCCTATGAGAAGATCGGCTCGGACATGATGTTCGACGACAACACGGTCCTCTGCGCCAGGTGCTACCTACCGACAGCAACGTTAGCCCGCGGTGAAGGTAACTGTGTCGCCGTGGCGGCGCTGCTCGCCTCGCTCCTCCGCAATGCCCTGCCTCCGGAGAGGGTATTCATGGTCGTCGGAGACTACGACAAGGACCTGGCCGGCATCCGTGGCCACGCCTGGGTCGAGGTCCAGCGCGGCGGCACGTGGTATCTCCTCGAGGCGACGTCTCCTCCTCGCGGGTGGTTCACCGTGAACAGCCAGGCAGGGCTCTATGTTCCTTTTGCTTACCTCAATGACCAGATATTCCGCTGCAACAACCCTGAATTATGCCTCACCTCAAGCGGCTGCCGTATTTCGGCCAGGGTATTGACAGAACGATGTAAGTGTGGTTAATATAGCCACATAAGGGAGGGGCCTGATGCCCGATGACGCCTGCAACAATGGCCCTGAGAATGGATGCGAAGGATGGGTCACTCCCGCTACAGCTACGCCTGCGTATCCCACGGCCACCCCTGAGCCTTACAAGTTCAACTTTGTCCCCTTACTGGTAGGAGCCACCGCGGTTGGCTTCATGCTGTTTGGCGGAAAGAAATAATGTCACGTCGAGAAGAGCAGGAGCTGCAGGGAAGCTATCCGCACAGGGTCGTGCCGTTCCTTCAGACTATCGACAATCCTCACCTGACGCACCCCTACCAGCCCACATATGCGCCCAAATATGTCGGCTGTGGCTGTAGCCAGCCTGTAGAGGTGGGTGCCCTGGCGATCTCCACCAATGCCACAATCGAGTGGCCGCGCGGTACGACGGTAACCAGAGTCAAGCCTGACGTCGCCATGACTTTGTACGCAACCGACTGCGGCCTGCTGTCCACCAATGTTACGTTCACGATAACAGATGACGCCGGGCATGTATATGGCACCTGGCTGGCTGATGTCAACATCAGCTTTACCGCCCGCGTGGATAACGTAGTCACTCCCCACGAAGAAGGCATGTACCAGCTTGAAGCCCACCCGAACCATGGGGCAGTAGGTTACCTCCCCTTCGAAGTAAACAGCAGCGCGGTCAGCCCTGGCGAAGCCTGGGACGCGAAGAAGATATTTACCTACGCGGCGATCGGTGTGGGAGTCCTGGGCCTTCTGTACGTCGGCGTAAACTATATGTCGAGGCGGAAATGAACAAAATCGCGGAGTGCTACCTAAAAATCCTTGATGCGGGCATTGACATCGGAGCAGAAGAAGTCCACTACCGAGACAGTCTCGGCGTTCATGCTCAGGGTGAGCCTGAGCCTGGCATTATTCCCTATACAAGTGACTGGCCGGTGATATTCGGCAAAATCAAGGGCGTAGAGTCAAGCTGCGGCTGCAAGCTACCAAAGACGCTGGCCAAGGTTGTAGATACTGAACAGCGGCTGGACAAGAACGAAGATGTAATGCCGGCTGAAATGGCTTCTATAAGAGAAACGCTCAAGGACGAACTGCGCCAATGCGGAGGAAGCAAGTAGTGGACAATACGACGGCGCTGCGCACTCTCAACGGCCTGCAGACTGAGCTGAGCCGGTACCCGGCTGGCGCAAAGGTCGTGCTCTACCTTGGCGTTGATCGCGATATGTCCATCGAGGAGCTCCAGAGACTTGAGGCCGAGCTGAAGCAGGGCGGCATGCAGCTCATTGAGCACCCTGCGATCGGCACGGGCGAGTGGGCCAATACCGTCAAGCTTGTGTTCTATAACCCCGAAGTGCCCGCCGGCATAGCCTTTCTGCCCATACCAGTGCTCATCATTCTAGCCGTGGGTGTCGTGGGTATCGGCGGAGTCCTGGGCTGGAAGATCGGCGGGGTTTTCGATAACATCGGCGACTACATTCTGCCACTCGGCATTATAGCGGGAGCGGTACTGGTGTTGATTTATGCGCCAAAGTTCGGGGCAAAGAAATCCTAAGAAGGCCAAACGGATGCTGAGTATCATGATAGTAAGTTGGCCGAGCGTCGTCCGAGCAGGAGACAGCATAACGGTCGAATGCAAGGTCGGCAGCCAGCAGGACGTTCTGGCTGACATCAAAGGCGGCTTTGACGGGATGACCATATGGCCCTCGAACACGCCGATATGGATTCCCGCGAGCGCTTCTTATGTCAGTGTCTATTTCTCGATTGTCGCACCAAATCACGACATCCTTCTGTATCTGACACCTCAGTATTGGACCGACGATGGAATAGGTAGTGGCTGGTGGACGGACGAAGGCACTGGAGCAGTTACTATCCCGGTGCAAGCGGGGTCCGGAGTTGATGAGTTTAATAACCTGGTGGCGACATATGCCTGACAAAACTAAAGCAGCAGGACAAGGCGGCAACGGCCTTCTCGCCCTTGGAGCCGTAGCTCTGATCGGCGGCGGCATTTACCTGGCAACGAGGAAAGCCGGAGCCGGGACCGCGAAGAAAGCCGGAGATCCCGTGGCGGCCACGCTCACCTTTGACCATGTAGGCCCGGGCGGGTTCTATGATATAGGCTTCGGCATCGGCTTAAAAGACAGCGCGACCATAGCTGCCTTCTTTGCCGAGAATGTGTCCATCGCCAACCATCCCATAAAGGCGAAGTCCGTTTTTGTAATGACTGACCAGCCGATACCGGCAGGGCTTGAGCCCGGCGAATACTGGGCGGTCCCCTTTATTCAAAACACAGGCGGGGCGTTGTCTCCGGATCTGGCTGGCATACTCAAAGTCGGCCCTGCAACCAGCAATGTTTTCAAACTAGAGTGAGGTGAATCATGGCAGCTGTAGTAAAGAAACCAGGTGATATGTGTACCGTAACCCTGTCCTTTCAGCATGTGTCAGGACCTGGGGGAAGCTATGACATAGGTATTGGCCTTGCTCCTGGAAATGGACAAGTGACAGACTGGTTTGCCTCGCTCAAGGTAGTGCCAGCCACATTGGGGCTTATGACACATGTGATACAGTTCATATGGCCCTCAAATTATACCAATCGCAGCTATGATGCCCTGAAGTTCATTCAGGTAGCTGGAGGGCCAAGAGATCCCGGAGGCAATGGATTCAAGATAGCTGATTGGGATCGAGATGTTTATGTCCAGTCTACGCAGGATACATTCAGTGAGCTGAATGCTACCTACGCGTAGCTATTGACAATTCGGGTCGAAGCTGCGCATTATAACGCAGTTTAAGTTAATAAGCGTATCAAGAGGGAAGGCCGGGCACCTACCTAGAGGGAGTGCTGCCCGGCCTTCCCCCTTTTGTAGGTGCCCGGACCCCGCTCAGAAGAAAGGAGAAAAGTCGGTGGCAATTGATGTAAAGAGCCAAGGCATATCCTATGCGGTGGGTGCGGTGGTCGTGGGGCTGGAGTACTGGGACAACAAGCAGGCACGAACCGGAGCCTTCAAGACGGCTGCGGATATCGGGGTGGCGGTCGGCAACCTGGGCGGACTCGCCCTGCAGATGTGGGCTCCCAAGTACGCCAAGCTGGGCGAGACGGTTGCGCTGTCGACCGGCCCTCTCTTGGTGAAAGCCATCGTACGTGCTGTAAAGCCCGAATGGACGTTTGCTCGCAACGTAAGCAGCAAGTCCAGTGCTGCCTTCGTGCAGCGCCGGGTAGCCCGTCCCGTTGGCGACAATGTAACCATTCCCGCCTTCGAAGGCGACAGGATCTATTAGTTCCTCGCTCCGGAATATTAACGGAGAGGGCGTAACGTAACCACCTGAGGAGGGTGTACGCTATGAGTTACTTGGTTGCAATCAGTCAGGTTTCCCTGGCAGACCAGCAGAAGCAGCGGACCAAAGCGGTCATCGCCGGGAAACAGGCTCTCATTGACGCCTCGGTCGTAAAGAACTTCGATGCCTCGATCGACCGAGATCCCGACTACCGGATCGATTTCGTTCCGGCAGGCACCCGCGCCGGCTTGACCGGCTGGCTGTCCATGCCGTTCGCGGCCGCAGCGACAGTGTATTCGCTGCTCGCGGACAACGTGCCGGCAGCCCTCACGCCGCAGGTCCCGAACAATGCGGTGTGGGTGTTCTACGGGGTCCACATTCTCACGTTGAACGACCCCGCAACGCAGCTCTATTTCGGTGTTGGCAACAACAACATCCGGAAGGCCAACTTCGACCTCGAAAAGCTGTACGATCAGCAGGAGACAAACGGCTACTTCACGAATCCTGTCGTCTACGGACCGCAGGACATCGTGAATATCACCCTGCTCTCCCGTATCGCCCTCGGGGCCGCGGTCGGCTGCCGCTGCGTCCTGGACTCGGTAATCGTCGAGCCCAACACAGTTTCCCAGGTGTAACCAGATTCAAACGCGGGACGGCCGGGTGCCAAGGAAGGGGTAAATGACCGCAGTCGACAGTGTCGCGGCCAGCCCGTCCCTCCCAGACAAATTTGACCTAGCTTCAACTAGGCAACCCGAAAGGGAAGGAGAAAGAAGCAAATGACTCGACCTGTTCTCAACAAAGTTCTGGCATCCAACGTCCAGGTGGCCTTCCGACCAGCTCAGCGGTATCTCGTGGCCACGGGCGCGTACACCCTGTTCACCATCAACAATGGGCCCATCGAGGTCCTTGAACTGGGTGGCATGGAAACCCTGGCAGCCACGGGCGCGACCACACTTCGGCTTACGATCAATGGCGTGAACGTGGACGCCGCCGCCATCGCCATCAACGGCGGTGTGGGCCAGGTGTTCTTGTCCTGCCTGAACGTGGCAGGTACCCTGGTCAATGCTGCGGGCATCCCACGGACGGACGCCTTGCTGCATTCCAAGGGCTTCATCAGTGGCATTCAGCCCGCTGGTCCTGGCCTGGTCGTCGGCACGTTCGCCGTCGGCACAGACTGGGTCGGCGAATTCTTCATGGTGTATCGCCAGTTGAATCCGAACTCACTGGTAGCAGTGGCATAGGAGTTGTGAAATGAGCGGTGGATTAAAACAACTCGTAGAAGCAACGTACCTGCAGGCAGGACTCGGCATTCGAGTCAACAGAGCACCCGCAGCGGATGCTGTCGGCCCGACAAACATCTTCACCATTGCGGGAGGCCTGGTCCTGGTAACCAGCCTGGTGGCTGTGGTCACCACGCTGCGAGCCGGCGCTCTGGCAACCACCCTGTTCTCCCATAGCACAGGGCCCACAGCCCTCTGTCTTGCCACGAACACTATCGCCTCGCCGGTTGGCACTACTATCACCCTCTCCGGAGATTTCGGTGAGCAGCTGATAGTCGGTGTCGGCACCGGCGTAGCCAATACCTTCCCGCCAATTCAAGGTGGAATGAAAGGAAGCGGCGCTGGCGAGCAGATGTTCGGTGTCATCATGGGAGTAGGCACCATCACAACCACCATCAGCGTGGTAACGGCCGGGGCAACCCGGTACAGACTGTCTTACATCCCTATCGACGAGGGAGCAACAGTAGCGGCAGCCTAATGAGAAATAGGGCGGGTGAAATTCCCGCCCCCTTAAAATAAGGAGGATTTAGGTTATGGCTTTCAAATCAGGTCTAGGCTACTTGGTGACTTCAGCACAGATTGCAGTCGCAGCGGCTCCAGATAACATCTTCGCCGTGACTGGTACTGTCATAGTCACCGCTTTGTGGAGCGTGATCGCCGTCGAGTCGGGCGCTAACGCCTGCAACTGGCAGTATCAGCCAACTGCCGGTACTGCCAACCAGCCGATGTGCGCTACCGGCGACATCAATGTGGGTGTGATAGGCGACATAGTGTGCATTACGGAAACCGCCGGTGCCAGAACCCTGACTACAGGCGGCGCCGTGGGCATGCTCACCCCCTGCTACTTCATACTGCCCCCAGGCAACATCTCGTTTGATGGAGCTGCAGCAGACGGCGAGCTGGTTCACAACGTTTTGTACATCCCGATCTCGGCAGGTGCACGCATACTACTTGCACCGTAACTGAATAGGCGCGGGCCGGCGTCATACCCGGCCCGCTAGTCCTTCGGAGAGCTCTCCGAAGAAAAATCGACAAAGGAGGGCTACCATGTCAGAGGTGGCCAATATCTTCGATTCAGGGCCCATTTCTCTTATCGCCCGGGTAAAGGACAAGATAGGAGTCTGGGGCAGCCCGGCAGCCAAGTACATTCCACTGAGAGTCGAGTACGTCGACAACTTCCCCGCTTCGGACCCGTTCGTGGTCGATATGTGCTTCCAGGGAGGCGTGTTCACTCCGCTTCCGGCCAACGGCCAGCTCACCAAGTCCGCGCCCCTGATTCTTCAGATCAACGCGCTCGAGCTGTACCACTTCCGCTGGGAGCCTATAGACCCCTGGTGTGAAGGACAGCTGTTCGAGGACGGTGCGATGCCCAAGTACAATGGCTACGGCGGGCAGGGGCGGACCTCGATTTTCACCCGGCTCTATGACCAGTGGCTCGCGACCACGACGTTCTTTGTCCTGGGCAAGGACAACAACGTGAACATCAATGCCGTGAACACCACGGGCGGCGCCCAGAACTCGGCGCGCTTCCAGTTCTTCGGCTTCCGCTATCTTCTGAGCGACAAGAACCCGGACACCGGCCAGCCGTGGGACTGCTCAGGCCCAATAACTTACCTGCCGGCGCAGGGGAGGTAAATCAAATGAGACCAATAGTACAACAGGGAGCATGGCTTGCTAACAACGCTGGTCTGGTCACTACTGCCGGCGGCGGTGTCAGCGACCTGGTGCATACAATAGGCACAGGGCACGTTGCACGGCTCGTCAAGATCATGTGGTCCAACCGCACCGGCGTTGACGGCACTCTCATCTTCGGCGACCTCGATGGCACGCCGGCCTGGGTGCCCTTCCTGCCCACGATAACCTGCCTCACCGGATTCGATGGCGAGTACGATGAAGAAGAGATCCCGGACGTTCCCTGGCAGCTGGTCCGTCTGGCCACGGGGGCGGCGGTCACCACTCAGAGGACGGGCAATGTTCGCGTTCTCGGCTCTGTAGCGGGCATCCTGGTACGCTGCACAATCGAAGAACGCTAAAGGCGGTGACCCATGGTTATGCAAGATTGTGGCCGGGCCCCCGGAGTGGGGCTCGGCATCGTCAGGGATATGCCCAACCTGCCGGCAACGGCAGTGCTGTGCTGGTCGCCCAGCGGCAAAGGAATACTGACGGCACGCGCAATCGTGCCGATGGCGCTGGGCATGCCGCCTTCACCGGCGATGTATGTGCGCCTGCCCAGTATTGCCATCCCTCAGGGATTCAGCCTGGTAATTAAGGCACTGCCGGTACCACTGAATCCTGTAGGGTCGTTGATCTTCGTGGCTGAGAGTATCAGCGTGCTGCAGTCAGGGCAAAGCTACCCCCTGGTACCCAATGAGCCACTGCCCTACCAGATTGACGATGCGGATGACGTCTGGATAGCCGCATCCGTAGCAAACGCAGGCGTGGCAATAACCTGTGAGAGGATGTAGCCATGCCGACAGCAATAGGTGTTCAACAGGTCCTCCGCGGGCTGGTGTTCGATGCTG
>Ga0265297_10012443_pt1 | contig 10211 bp, 12 predicted proteins | sample Munlanlwell13791_FD_192502 | JGI IMG/M metagenome (GOLD analysis project Ga0265297, IMG submission 192502) | Leachate microbial communities from a municipal landfill in Southern Ontario, Canada - Leachate well 137-91 | ecosystem: Engineered > Solid waste > Landfill > Unclassified | place...
TCTTTTTTTCATTCATTACCATCATTGAGAAATACCACTTCTTTGTTCTGTTCATCAACAGTTAGTGTAGTAATTGGCTTATCAAGTCTATATGTTATTTCATCTTCTTTGATGAGCTCACCATACTCTCCGTTCACGACCTCAAATTCTAAAAATTCTTCTGGAAGTGATTCAATCCACTTTTTTACTTCTTTTAATTTCATATTATTACATATTACAGTTTAAAAATTCTCTGAGTTTATTGCTTTTTCCGTAAGTTCTCAATTTTTTCAATGCGAAATCTTTAATCTGTCTTACTCGTTCATTTGTCAAATCTAGCTCCTCGCCAATTTCTCTGAGATTCATTTCCTGGCCAGTTTCTAATCCAAAATACATTTTTAAAATTTTACTTTCCCTTTTGTTGAGGCCAGACAACGCATTATTTATCTCATGGGATGCAGCATCTCTATTAATTTTGTTTTGCATTTTATCATATTCTTCACCCTCCAAATAATCAGAAAATGTTGCTTTCGAATCATCAGAACATTGATTCTCCAATTCCACAGAATAATTACAATCAGTCAAAGAATTAACTATATCAATTTCACAAACATCACAAAAATCACTGATTTCTTTAGGGGTTGGTTCCCTGTTGAGCTCTTTAAACAATATATCCTTTGTTTTATTGATTTTGTTATTGATATTTATTCTGTTAACTGGTAAGCGAACTATGCTTCCGTTTTCATAAATTGATTGAATGATAGATTGTCTTACCCACCATACTGCGTAGGAAATAAACTTTATTTTCTTATTAGTATCGAACTTTTCAACCGCCTTTATAAGTCCGATATTACCTTCGCTTATTAAGTCTTCTAAAGGAATGTTACTATATTGATATTCCTTTGCAACTGTAACAACGAATCTTAGATTACTTTCAACTAATCTTTTTAAAGCATTTTCGTCCCCAGACTTTGCTTTAATAGCTAGTTTGTTTTGCTCTTCACCACTGAGCAACTCTACATTCTTAAGGTCTTTAAAATAAGCCTTAAGAGCAATGCATATATCCATTAGCTATAATGGATTAATCTTCCCAATCCAATTGAGCAAAGAAAGCTTTGATTCTTTCAAATTCTTCTCTAGACTCAATGTTTAGGAAAGCTGACTGGGGACTTGGAGGGTCTTGTCTTACATCAAGACCAGAAAATACCATAGAAAGGTATCTAGTCTCAACACCTTTCTCTCTAAAAGTAATTAAATCAATCTCTAAATTGCCACCTTCATTATCCTGGTGCGAAAAATAAGTTTGGCATTCTTCATAAGATGGTTGTACAATTTGTTGTTGAACATTTTGTATAACTGGTTGTGCAACTGGTTGTGCAATTGTCTGTCTTGTAGATTGTACAACTGGTTTTTTTTCTGTTGCGGGAACCACTTGCGGTTGTGGTTTAGCTGCAGGCTGCGGCTGTGGTTTTTGTGGGCTCAACTGTGACTGTACTTGTTGTTCAGATAGCCCATTCTTCTTTCCAAATCTTTTCAGATTTTCTTTTTGTTCTGGTGTCATTTGATAAACTCCACCATCTTGTTTGTTACTCATAAACTTTGTCTTTGTATTTAAAATTTGTCCGTAGGACAAAAATACAAAATAAATATAAAAAAAACAACTTTTTACAAAGTTAATTTAGACTTTATATTTGTAACAAGATGTTTATGAAATTTTATCTCAGGAAATTTCTCAGTAATCTCTTTTTCTGCCTTATCTAACCAATCTGCACGGTCTTCAAAAAAATGAATTTCTTCCCATCCATTGGCAATTATGGTATCTTCTATTACTTTTACTTTGTAGGTAGAAATTCCACCACTTCCTCCTTGAAACAAATGTAACCCAAAATTGGGAACACCAATACCAAGTTCCGTAAGTCTACTTTCAATATCTTGCCGTATTTTTTCGTTTCTTCCAGTGATAATCATTTTATTCTTTGCAGATTTATAAATTGAAATAATCTCTGGATTTATTATAGTGCCAACAGTTTCTTTAGCATCATAAAATCCTGGGAATGGCTTCAGTACTAACATTCCATCCTTTTCCTCGATTGTTCTCAACAAATCTTTTTTAGTAGAATTTTTCAATCCTGCTTTCGACAACTTCTGTGAATCTAAGTCTTGAATAGAATCAATATATTCAGTCCCAAGAGGTTTATTTGTTGCACAATTTAAAATTACTATAAAATCATTACTCTTTTTAAAGCAAATTTCTTTAAAAAATAAAGATGAAAAAATACCTTTCAGTCTTTTTATATATTCTCTTATATTTTCGTCACTTGTTTTAATTTCTCCATTTTCAACATCAATAATATCTGATAGCCTTGGAGTTTCCAAAAGCGTATCATCCATGTCAAAAATATATAAAGTTTTTTCTTCCATTTTCAATTTTACTATAAATATCGTAAAATTATACGAATCCCCCAACAAAAAGTTAGGGGATTCGCAAAAAAAACACAACTTTATTTAATATCAACTTCGAATTTAGATTGTTTTTCTTTTACTTTGTCTTTGGGAATGACAATTTTCAAAACACCATCTTCATATGAAGCTGCTATTTTATTTTTAATAACTTCATCAGGTAAAGAAAAATTCCTGCAGAATTCTCTTTTTGAAAATTCTCTAAAATGGTATTTTTCAGAATTTTCTTCTTTTTTGTCTGAAAAACTAGAGCGAATGCTCAACACTTTGTTTTCTACACTCACCTTGAAGTCTTCCTTTTTCATCCCTGGGTAGTAAACATCTACCTTGTAGTTGCTATCATCTTCAGATGTGTTTACCCTTGGATACCCATGAGCCCAACTTTCAACTCCAGTTGAAAAATCATCAAACATTTCGGACATAATTCCGAATAAATCTTTGTTTCTTTTAATTAATCCGTACATAGCTTTTTAATTTTTAGGTTTAATAAAAACGCCCTGTCGAATTTTATGCCAGTTCTATTTTTTATTAAAAATTGAAAATTTTGTCATATTTATAAGCAAACAAATGACAACCATGGCAGAAAAAGTAAAATTATCAGACAAAATATACACAGCTTTGTTTCAAATAAAGCATGAATTAGAATTGACCGAAAAAGAAAAAATTACAATTGACGAATTAGTTGAAGAAGCTGTTTTGGAATATTTTAGAATAAACATAGTAGACCTAAATAAAAATGAATTTTACAATGATGGTGATGATAATGAAAAATTTTACACAAATTACTATTTGTATGTATATTTAAATCCTCTAAAAATAGGAGAATTTAATTATTCAAACTACACTTTTAATTGTGAGCCAGTATACATAGGTATTGGGCAAAGTTTGAGATACAAATCTCATTTAATAAATAGCCATAATCAAGAACTAAAAAAATTTATCAATTATTTAAAACAAGAAAACATAGAGCCTTCTATACAAAAAGTACATGAAAAATTATCCAAAAAAGAAGCGTTGATATTGGAAAATAATTTGATATTTCATATAGGCAAGAAATCACAAAATAAAGGTCCCTTGCTAAACATTACTGGGGGCAACCATTTAATTACAGAAGAAAAAACAAATATAGAAGCCAATCTGTCAAATCTCAATCTTGAGATGAATAATTGCATGACTATTTTAAAAACCCTTAATAAATACAAAAATTATAAAAAATCAGCTTCAGAGTTACAAATTTCTGAAAGAACTTTGTACAGAAAAATAAAATTATTTAATATAAAAAGAGACAGAAAAACAAAATCTTTTTTTGTAGATAAAAGTGACCAATTTAATATGACATTGGATTAGAATACAAATCTTTATATTTTAATATCTTTTCCATTTTTATAGAATCTAAAACCAAACCTTGGCCTTTTTCAAGAACTATATTTACATCTTTTGATAGAGCTGTTTCTAAAAATTCAAAACTAAATCTTGTTCCATTAATTTCAAATCCTCTTTCAGAAAAAGTAACCTGATATGGATTGGTACTTTTATCAAATGTAACCACAGTTTCTTTTGGTTTTGGTTTGCCTGGGGTAGATTGAATGATTTCCTCAAGACCTTCGTGAAGTGTTTTTATGAACTCTTTTTTTATCTCATTTTTCTTCATACAAAATCATTTTTTATAAATAGTAAAATTTTATAAAAAATGCCCATCAACGATGAGCATTTTAATAATTTACTGTTCTTTTTCAGCTTGTTTTTCTTTTTGTTTTTTTAGTTTCATGCTTTTCTTCCAGAAAACTAAATGAACATACTTGGTAAATGTTGCTGGAAATTGATTTGATAAATGTGTGCTATTAAACTCTGGGTCTCTAGATTTCAATATTTTTTCAATCTCTTCATTTTCCTTTTTCAAAAGCCTTTTCTTTTCTTCTATCAAAGCTGCTTTATTTCTGTTCTTTTGTTTCTGAGTTTTTTTTAGTCTCATACTTCTTTTAGTTCCTCTTTTAATAACAGCTCTTCTTTCTGCTGGTGTTAGTTTGTTCTTAATCATAATTTAAATGTTTTTTTAAATATAGTAAATTAATTGCTGCAAATCAAGTTTTACCCACATTTTGATGTCATTCCACAAGAATTGCATTTCAAACAGTTTTCTGCATATGTAAGTTTAGCTCCACAATGTTCACAAACATCACCAGGACTAATAGTTCCATCTTTAACATATTTTCTCAAAGTTCTCACAACACCATTCTTCCAAGTGTTCAACGTGTCACTCGGCAATTTTAATCCTGCAATCAAACTTACTGCATGTGCAATGGGCATCCCATGTCTTAAAATTGCTGAAATCAATTTTGCATAGTTCCAATATTCTTCATCAAATGAACGAGAAAGTCCACTCATTTCAATTGGATATCCGTCTTTATCAATGTATCTAAAATCATAAATTGATACATCTTTTCCTTCACCATCTTTAATTTTTCTTTTGATAATCTGTCCCTTTTCAACATATGAAGGAATTGGAAAAGCATCTAACTTACCAGTAAACAATTCATACGGCAATTCATTTTCTTCAATTTGTTCAACACCTTCGGGAGCTACTTTTCCTATAATTGCAACCCATTTTTCATAGTTGTTATTAAATGTATGAACATCCGCATTTACAGTTTTAGGTCTTTTTCTTGCGTTGTTTTCAAAAGTTTTTTTAGGTTTTTCTTCTTTTTTTGCAACCAAAACTCCGCTTCTACAACCATCTCTGTAAACAGTCAGCCCTTTACACCCAACTCTCCAACCAGTTTCATAAACTTTGGCGACTAATTCTTCTGTAACTTCACTTGGAAGGTTTACCGTAACTGAAATAGAATGGTCAACATGTTTTTGAATTCTTCCCTGCATTTCAACTTTTTTTACCCAATCCACATCAGCAGATGTCGCTTTGAAATAAGGGGATTTTTCAACGATTTTGTTTATTTCTGCTGCGGGCATTTTTTTAACTTCTTCTACATCATATCCATTTGCTTCAAGCCACACTTCAAATTTGTGATGGAATACCTGGTATTCTTGCCAAGTATCTCCTTGCTTATCCGTAAAGTCAACTCTCGCATCTTTTTCCTGTGGATTTATTTTTCTTCTTCTCATATAGTTAGGAAGAAAAACAGGTTCAATTCCAGAAGTGGTTTGCGTCATAATAGATACACTTCCTGTCGGAGCAATAGTAAGAAGCGCAATATTCCGCCTTCCATATGTCATCATCTCTTTATACAGAGATTCATCTTCTTCTTTTATTCTGTTAATGAAAGGATTATTTTTCTCCCTTTCCATATCCCAGATTTCAAAAGCACCCCTTTCTTTGGCTAAATTTACTGAACTTCTATATGCTTCAAGTTTTAAAGTTTTTTGAACTTCTACTGCAAAATCAATTGCATCATCAGTACCATAAATCAGCCCTAAAGCGGCAAGCATATCTCCTTCAGCGGTAATACCAAGTCCGCAACGTCTTCCAATTTCAGCTTTATTCCTTATTTCAACCCACATTTCTCTTTCAGTTCTTTTTATTTCTTCTGATTCTGGGTCTCTATCTATCTTACCAAGAATAGCATCAATTTTTTCAATTTCCAAATCAATAATATCATCCATGAATCTTTGTGCTTTTCTAACATGTTCTTTAAAAAGCTCAAAGTTAAATCTTGCATTTTTAGTAAATGGATTTTCAACATAAGAATATAGATTTATCGCAATAAGTCTACAAGAATCCATTGGGCAAAGTGGAATTTCGCCACACGGATTAGTACTAACTGTCATAAATCCTAAATCACTATAACAGTCAGGAATAGATTCTCGTATTAACGTGTCCCAAAACAATATACCAGGCTCAGCAGATTTCCAAGCATTGTGAATTATTTTTTTCCAAAGATTTTGAGCATCTATCTCTTTCGAATATGTTGGATTTTCTGAATTAATAGGATATTGCTGTTTAAATTTTTCACCATTTAATGCAGATTTCATGAATGCATCAGTCAATTTTACGGACACATTTGCTCCAGTAACTTTGCCATCTTGCATTTTTGCATCAATAAATTTTTCTGAATCTGGATGTATAATCGAAATTGATTCCATCAAAGCACCCCTTCTTCCACCCTGGGCAACTTCTCTGGTCGAATTTGAATATCTTTCCATAAATGGAACAACCCCTGTTGATGTTAAGGCAGAATTAAGCACTATTGACCCTTCTGGCCTCACAAAAGACAAGTCCAAACCAACTCCAGCTCTTCTTTTTTGAAGTTGTACCAGTTCTTGGTCCATTTTTAAAATACCACCATATGAATCAGAATCTTCTTTATTGCCTATTACAAAACAATTAGAAATTGAAACGTATTGAAAATCATTTCCAATTCCAGCCATTGGGCTCCCTTGTGGAACAATATAAGTGAAACCTTTGATTAAATCAAATATTTCTTCTTCTGCTAATGGATTTTTGTACTTTCTTTCTATTCTTGCAAATTCTCTTGCCAATCTCCTGTGCATATCATCAGGAGTAAGTTCATAAATATTACCTTCTTTGTCTCTCAGAGCGTATTTTTTAACCCATACCTCTGCTGCCATCACATCACCTTTAAAGTATTCCGTGCTAGCCTTAATTGCTTCTTCTTTTGAGTAAATCTTTTGAGATTTTTTTTCTTTGATTTCCATATTGTAACGCCTTTTTTTTTGTTTAAATAAATAGAAAAGAGTTTTTAATTTTGGTTGGTTTTTTAATCTTTTATATCTGGAGTAAATCCTTGATTTTCCAGAGCATCTTGAATTGTCTTTGAATTCCCACCTACCATGGCACTGGACATTATGCTGTTAATATTTTTGCTGTCATTTTGTTTTCTTTTTCTTTCCACTGAATTATCACCTATAATTATTCCTTTGTCAACAATTGAATATTCAGGAATTGATTTCATTTCAATCATTAGGACAGATGTGTTAAAAATCATATCAAATGTTCCACCTGTCGCACCATTTCTATTTTTCAATATCTTTAAACTTGCCTCATTAATTCTTAGTTGTTCAGGACTTCTTCCAATGCCAATTATAATATCTGCAATGTTTGCTTTTCCCCAAGCTTCAGCAATCATATCAAGACTAAGTTCTTGTTTGTTGTTTCCACCCCTTCCAGTTTGAGATGCTGTAAGAACGGGAACCCCATATTCGACAGCCAAAGCTCTTAAATCTCTATAAATACTAATCAGGTCATGTCTTAATTCCCCGTAAGTCTGCAGAGCTTTCATATTGTCTGCATAATCAACGATTATAACATCTGGAATGAAATTTTCATTACATCTTAACCAGTCTAAATGAGAATAGAAGTTATTTATTGTTGCAGCACCGTCAGGATACCTTTTAATAATAACATTTGCGCCAACACCAGAAAGGTCTTTTATAGTTTCTTTAATGGTTTCTTTAAAATTCCATACATCTTTCAATGGAATATTGTTCAAACAAGCATCAAATCTCTGACCTATTGCTTCTTCTGATAACTCCAAACTATAATAAAGAACTTTTTTTCCAGCTCTTAATGCTGAAACAGCATTTCTAACCAACATCATAGATTTTCCACCACCTGTTGGTGCCATAACAACAGCTAATTCCCCAGCAGAAACACCACCGCCAATTTGCTCATCCAATCCTGGTAAAATTGGAACTGGATTTCTGAAGTTTTTCTTCAAACGTTTTTCTACGTCAAGTAAATAATTGTGCCCAACATCTTTTGGCTCACCTGCTTTTAAAGCATCTTCCAATTTCACCTTCATACTATCAAAGGTGTTTTTCTTCCAATCAACAGCAAGTTCGATAAGCGTATTTTTCATCTTTTGAGACTTAAAATAATTATACGCTCTTTCTTTTACAGATTCTTTCTTTTGATGTTCAATATCCATGGACTTCACCTTATCTAAAAGTCCATAAATGTGTTCTTTTAAAAGCTCATCTTTTTCCTTGTCATTGACCATTTCTTTTAAATCGTCATAATCAGCAGGAACTCTGTATTTTTTAAAAAATGCAATCTCATAGTCTACCAATATCCTATGGTATCCATCAAAATAATCTGGAAAAACTATGTCTATTATTTGTTGAGCCCAATTGTTTTTATCTTCTATAAAAACTTTCAGAAACTTCGATTGATAATTTTGTTCGAAAGTATCTATGTTCTCATTAATAAAGGCAAGTAGTTCATCAGGTAAATTTTTTGTTTTTTTGCTGTTGGCAGTCATGTTAACTGTTTTCTGTATTTGACAAAATGATGTTTTTATGCTCTTCTGATATTCTACTAATCATCATTTTGCTTATTCTATCAAAGATAAAGTACAATTCTACCTCATTAATTGGCATATCTTCTTCTTCTATTCCAGTAACATCAAGAGAAGATTTGTGTAAGACATTATCTGAATATTTTACTATAAAGATAAGTTCATCTTTACTTTCCCTAAGTTTTAATTTGGCATTAATTGCATCTTCCAGTTCCACACCCATATCTTTAAAAGTGTAGAAGAAACTTGCTTTTTCGTTTTCAAGCGTTTCTTTTTGAAACTTCATCAACTCTATTTCGTGTTGATAAATTATGCTTCCTTTGTCTTTGTTTTCAATTTGAAAAATCAACGTTTCATTCGTCGAGTCCATAGTTTTACTTTTTAAAATTTGTACTGTATTCTTTTTCTTTGTTGATAATCCTAAAAAACGGTGCAAAAAACAAATCCAAGAATTCGTTTTTTACAAATTTATTAAATCCTTTGCTAATAAACAAATCCATTGCAGATTTTATAGTGAAATTTTTTTCTATTGGGTCATAAATAGCCTTTTGTACTTCTTCTTTTGCATCTTCGTTTATAAATGGCTTCTTAAGATTCATCAATTCAGCATTCCTATATAAAACACTTCTGCTTTCGATTATCTTATCGTAAATCTTTAATTTTTTTTCTCTTTTTTTATTATAGCACTCTTCAACAAGTCGATTATACATATATTTTTCTTCTGCCATTTGCGGAAAATTTTCCAAAAGATTTTCTGTAGTTACTCCTTTAACACCTTCAATCTTATCAGAAGAATCCCCATTAAAACACTTGAATAAAAGTGCATTTTCCACTGGATAACCAAATACTTTTTTAAAGTTTTGTATTGTAATTAATTCAAAACTGTCTGGATTAAGTATTGACACTTTTGGACTTATAAGTTGAAGGAAATCTTTATCACGACTATAAATGACAATTTCCTCATTAGGAATTTGACTACTTAATATGTAATAAGCAATAAGGTCGTCAGCTTCGATAAATTTCACATCAACATACCTAATATAAAACTCATCAAGAAATTCTTTTATTACTTCTTTTTGTAGTGCTATTTCGTACTTCTCTCTATCTTCTGGCGATTCCATTCCATCTGTGGAAAGTGCATTATATTCCGCATCCCAATCTTTCTTTCTATTTGCCTTATATGGCTTGTAAATTTCATACCTAAATTTTCCAGCATTAAACCCATCCCACATAACAACAATTCTGTCTGGAAGAATCTTACTTATTACAGACTTTAAACTATCAAGAAAGCCAAATGAGCCCCCGCAAAGGTGCCCATTGGCTTCATAACTTTTTCTTTTATGAAAATTTTTCTTGAGACACCAAGTCCCATCCACCAGAAGAGTCTTCATAAGGCTTAGTTATCAGACACTTCTTTCCAATATTTGTCGAACTCTAAGTTCCAGTCACCTCTGTATTTTTCTTTGTAAGCGTCAATTTCGCTTTCTAAGATAAATCCAT
>Ga0265297_10012444_pt1 | contig 10210 bp, 11 predicted proteins | sample Munlanlwell13791_FD_192502 | JGI IMG/M metagenome (GOLD analysis project Ga0265297, IMG submission 192502) | Leachate microbial communities from a municipal landfill in Southern Ontario, Canada - Leachate well 137-91 | ecosystem: Engineered > Solid waste > Landfill > Unclassified | place...
AATGGTGGCTGATTTGTTGTTAAACAATAGGTTTAAGGCTGTAGCTGAGAATATAGGCAGCTTCAAGGAGCATCGAGATTTTTCTGATAATTTTTCTGATAATAATGAAAAGTTTAGACAGATTAAAGAGTCGGTTTTAGATTTAAAATCTTTAGAAAAGGAGGCCGTCTTAGCTTTGGCGGATATTATCGCTAAAAACCCGTCTGTTAAACAGAGGCTTCATAATTATGGCATCGTCGGCGTTAGCCTTAATCCTCAAATTCAAAAGATATTAACTCAATATGATGATTTGGCTATTTCTCAAATTGCTGTCAGCCCAGCTGCTTTAGCCTATGAATATTTACATCATCTTTTGACGATTATTACTGATTCGGAAAATGGTCATGATAATCTTTGGCGTCAATTGGCTAATCTCTTTTCCTTTAAAGATGAGAGAGGGAAGCATTATTCTAGCGCCGATGTTTTCGGTGAAAAATATGGTACAGACGACCTTTATTTTTCTAGTCAGCATGATTATGATTTGGAATTTCTATCTGAGATTATTGAAAAACTGAAAAAAGTATTTTTAACTCTGCCAGAAAGGATAAAGTCCGAAGGGGCTGATATTGATCCTCAATTATTCATCGCTCGTTTTGGTCGGGATAATTATTCCGTGACCAAGGATTTACCTAAATTGTCCAATGGTCAAATTAGAGAAATTGAGTCAGTTAGAAAATATGTTAGCCGTGATGGTTCACTAGTTCCAGAATACTATCAAGACGAAGCTCTTTTTAATCAATTTGATGTTCAAAATAAACAAGCTGAAGATAAGTTGTCTCGCCTTCTGCATATCTCCTGGTTGGAAGAAGAGCTCAAACAAAAATATCAGAATAATCCCACGGCTTTACTGGCTTTAGAGAATAAGATAAGGTTAGTGAATTACTTGAAATTTTTAGAAAAAAATCGCGAATATCATGCCGGACAGTCAATTCAAATTCAAGGTGACGCAAATGGAAAAATTGAATTATTGGATAATGATAACCGCCGATCTGAAGTTGAAAGACAAAGGGAGTATCTTCAATTGGAGAGAGATTACAAAGAATATTTGAAGAAAGAAATAGCTTTAATTGTTTCTGAAATTAATAAGCCTCTTAAAAAAATATTTGAGAGCAAGGAGCAATCTGCTCTACTTAATCAGCGCTTGGCAACTTGCCAGCTCTTAAGTAGTCATAGTTTGGCTGATAGAATTTTCGGTCGAATTAAAAATTCTGATTTTCATTTTTTTAATGAGTCTTCTTTGACCCCAGAAGAAATTCAGGTGATCAAAAAATTCTCTGAGTTAGGGTTAGAAAATAGACGCGAGCAAGAAAATATTAGAAACCGTTATCGCGCCATGGAGAAAGATTTAAATCGCTATCCGGAAAGATTAGATATTAATTTTCTGAAAGGATATCATGGCCTGGTTGATAATATCTCAACTTATGAAAATTTAATTTCTAATTTGAAATTAATCAATGTTTCTCTCTCTAGTTTTCTGCGCGAGAAATATCATAATTTAATCGCTGATCTTACTTTAAAAACTAATAAATATCGAGAGTTGATTGGTGATTACAATCGTCGGTATCATCGTGAAGGAGATGGTCATCTTGTTTCAGTTTTCGATTTTCCCGATGATTTATCTTACTACCTTTAATTAACATTTTCTATGGTTACTATTAAAACAGATAAGGAAATAAATATTTTGCGTCAAGGAGGGTCTAAGCTAGCTAGTATTTTGCAGGCCTTAGCTAAAGCGGTAAAACCGGGAGTTGATACTGGTTATCTAGAGGAGCTGACTAATACTTTAATTACTAAAGCTGGCGGTCGCCCGTCTTTTAAGGGGTATGATATGGGTGGTGGCTTATTTTTTCCTACCGCTCTCTGCGCTTCTATCAATAATGAAGTTGTTCATGGAACCGCCTATCCAGCCCGAGTTTTAAAGTCAGGTGATATTATTGATTTAGATATTGGAATGGAGTGGCAAGGGCTTTATACTGATACCTGTTTGACCGTTGGTGTAGGTAAGATCAATAAGGAAGCTAAGCAATTAATTCGAGTTACTAAAGAAGCTCTGGATTTGGGCATCAAGCAGGTTAAACCCGGGAATACTCTAAATGATATTGGATCGGCAATTGAAAACTTTGTTGATCAATTTGGCTATGGTATTGTGCGTGATTTAGTGGGGCATGGAGTCGGCTATCAGGCTCATGAGGATCCCAATGTCTTTAATTATGCTATCCCTAAAAATTCTCGGGAAAACATAACTCTCAAAGAGGGAATGGTAATTGCTATTGAACCGATGGTTAATTTAGGAACTTGGGAAGTCAAGACTGCTAAGAACGGTTATACTATTATTACAGCTGATAATTCGCTCAGTGCTCATTTTGAGCATACAGTAGTTGTGACTAAAAAGGGTTATGAAATTTTGACTAAATAAATGAATATTAATTTAATTGGAATCGATTGGGGTGAGAAACGATTAGGAGTGGCCTTGGCTAATAGCGAGGTTTGTTTGGCGACCCCTTTCAAAGTGGCTGGAGATTTAAAAGAGTTGTTAAAAATTATTGAAACGGAAAAAATCGATGTTATTGTTTTGGGCGAACCGCAAAAAATGAGAGGAAGGACTAATGATATTAATCCCCAGTTTAAAGAATTTTTGCGGTTACTTAGTAGTCAGACTAATTTACCCATCAAATTAATTGATGAACGTCTTTCTAGTAAGAATGCTGATGCTCTGGTTGGTGGCAAAAAGACTAAAGCTCCGCGCGATGCTGTGGCGGCGATGATTATTTTACAGAGTTATTTAGATGAACAATATGGCCGAGACATTTAATACCCGAGCTTTAATTTTAAATCGATTTGTTTATCGTGAATATGATAGCCGGGTAACGGTTTATACCTTTGATTTTGGTAAGATTGATTTATTGGCACGGGGAGCACAACGATTGGGATCAAAATTAGCGGCCCATATTGAGCCTCTAAGTTTAGTCGATTTAATGATTATCAAAGGGAAGCGGACTGATTATATTGGGAGCTCTATTGTTAGTGATGCCTATTCCGGCATCAAGGGAGACTTGGCTAGATTACCATCGGCCGGTTCAGCCCTATTTGCTTTTAATCGTTTGGTTAAGCCAGGAGAAAGAGATGAAGAGCTTTTTAATTTATTATTAGAGTTTTTGAAAATATTAGACGAGAGACCAGATCGAGCTGATTGGCTTTTGTCGGCCTGGTCTTTAAAATTTTTGGCCACTCTTGGTTATCAACCAGAATTATATCATTGCCTGGGGTGTAAAAAACGTTTAGAGCCCGAGGTTAATCATTTTAGCGTTATGCGCGGTGGAGTATTCTGTGCTGATTGTTCTCGTGCTGAATCTGACTTAGAACTAGTGACTGAAAATAATATCAAAATGCTTCGTTTAGTTTTGTCTCATTCTCTTAATGACTTGGTTAATCTGCGAGCTGAGTCTAAAGTTTTTGATAAGGTTAATAGTTTAGTTAAAAATCTACTCAATTTCTATCTTAAGAATTAGGAAAATTAAAAAGACTACTTTCTTAGCAGTCTTTTTTTGTTTTATACTTTTGTTGGTTGTGGCCAGTATTCGATTTCGTAGATATGTACTTCCTGCTCTCTGTTATACTGTCTTTGTACAACGCGGGCATGTTTGTAGTTTATGCAGTGCTTATTCATGGCCTGTATTACGGCCCAGGACTTACTACATTTATCGGAACTGAAGTAATCCACTTTTTTACCCGTTCCCGCCTTGTATCTTAAATATCTGTTGATACAGCGGGGGATAAAAATACCACCGATGATTCCGACCACAATGACAATTACAATTTTAAATAACATTTTATTTCCTCCAACTTTAGTTTATTACCATTAACCTATCATTTTGATTAAATCCTGTCAAATTCTTGATAAAAGTAAAAAAATAGGCTAGAATTAAGAGGTATTTATTAATAGTATTGAGTGTCAAAAAGACCATAAAAATGGCCTATTTTGTGCCTAATTTAAATTATATGGGTATTGTGAACATTAAAGAGCTCCACCGTCATTATTCTGACTATTTAAATTCCGAAGTTAATGTTGTTGGTTGGGTGCGGACCGTCCGTTCCTCTAAGGATTTTGGCTTTATTGAGCTTAATGATGGTACTTTTTTTAAAGGAATCCAAGTTGTATTTGATAATCAATTGGCTAATTTTGCTGAAATTGAAAAGACTACTATTGGTTCGGCTTTAGAGATAGTGGGTACTTTAGTTGAATCTCCGGCTGCCGGCCAACCATTTGAGCTTAAAGCCTCAAGTATTAATGTCTTAGCTTTATCCGAGGCTGATTATCCGCTCCAAAAAAAGAAACATGGTTTTGAATTTTTACGAACTATTGCTCATCTTCGACCTCGAAGTAATACTTTTTCGGCAGTCTTTAGATTGAGATCTGTTTTGAGTTTTGCTATTCATAAATTTTTTCAAGAAAAAGGTTTTGTTTATGTCCACTCCCCAGTTATTACCACTTCTGATTGTGAGGGTGCCGGTGAGATGTTTAATGTTACCACTTTGGATTTAAAAAATCCGCCTAAAGATGAAAAGGGTGAGATTGATTATCAAGAAGATTTTTTTGGCAAGAAGGCCGGGCTAACTGTCAGTGGCCAGCTTAATGCTGAAGCGATGGCCTTAGCATTCAAAAATGTCTATACTTTTGGCCCAACATTTAGAGCTGAGAATTCTAATACTACCAGGCATGCTTGTGAATTTTGGATGTTAGAGCCGGAAATATTTTTTGCGGATTTAAATGATGACATGCAATTGGCCGAAGAGATGTTAAAATATATTATTTCTTATGTTCTAAAAGAGTTACCGGAGGAAATGGAATTTTTTAATAAATTTATTGATCCCACCTTGTTGGATCGTTTAAATAATTTATTAACCGCTGATTTCAAGCGGATGACTTATACTGAAGCGATTGAAATTTTAGAGAAATCAGGACAAAAATTTGAGTATCCAGTTAAATGGGGAATTGATTTGCAAACTGAACATGAGCGATATTTAACCGAACAGATTATCAAAGGCCCAATATTTTTAACTGATTATCCAAAAGACATTAAGGCTTTTTATATGCGCTTAAATGACGATGGCAAGACTGTCGCTGCTGTCGATTTATTGGTACCAGGTATTGGTGAGATTATTGGTGGTAGTCAAAGAGAGGAGCGTCTAGACCTCCTAGTTTCTCGTTTAAAGGAGTTTAATCTTAATTCTGATGATTATGCTTGGTATTTAGATTTGAGAAAATATGGCGGAACTAAGCATGCTGGTTTTGGTTTAGGATTTGAAAGAGCTATTATGTACTTAAGTGGTATGGCTAATATCAGGGATGTAATTCCATTTCCTCGAACTCCAAAAAACGCCGAGTTTTAATTTATAGTTAATATTAATTATATGACTTCCAAAATCAATTCGCCTAAGTTTGCCTTCTATTATCTCTTAGCTTTAGTGGCTTTAATTTTCATGGCTATTGCCACTGGTCAGATTATCTTTCAGCTTATCAACCAAAACCTACCGGATATCTTCGGTCAATATGGAACTGATTTTTCTTCAGAGATATTAAAATTTGCTATTTCGGCTATTTTAATCGCCACTCCGATTTTTCATGTTGTTTCTAATTTGATTTATCGCAATCTATTTACCGGAAAAATGGATAAGGATTCTGGCATTCGTCGTTGGTTAACTTATTTTATTTTATTGGTTTCGGCTATTGTCATTATTGTTTTTCTGATTGTTACTCTTAATAATTTCTTGAATGGTGAATGGACTAGCAAATTTTTATTAAAGATGTTGACGGTAATTGGAATCGCGGCGGTAGTTTTCAGCTTTTATCTTTACGATATCAGACGCCCGGAAATTTTAGGGAAGAAAGACCGAGTTTTGAAAATCTATTTTTGGTCTTCCTTGGCAGTGGCTCTAATTGTTTTCATCTCTGCTTTGTTTATCGTTGAGTCTCCAATTGAAGCTCGCAATCGTCGAGTCGATGAAAAGATTATTAATAATTTCTATAATATTGAGAGTGTTATCAATACCTATTATTCCACTAATGATAAATTACCTTCCAGCTTAGAAGAATTAAAACAAGAGTCGATTGCGGCTGATAGTTTAGTTGACCCTAGCACTCGTGTCATGTTTGAATATCAACCGGGGGTGGATGTTAATTACAAGATTTGTGCTGATTTTAAGACGGATACTAAAAATAGTCAGGACGCTGCTTATCAGTATTTGGAAGAAAACAAGCGCCATTTGGCTGGTCATCAATGTCTAAGTTTTAAGGCTTATTCTGATAATCCGAAAGAGATTATTCCAATTCAATAATTATGACGGAATTTAGAAGTGAAAAATTTAGTGGTCCGCTCGAGCTTCTCTGGTCACTGATCGAGAAAGAAGAGATGGATATCACCGAGATAGCACTAGCTAAGATTGCTGATGAATATATTGCTTATCTCAAAAATTCGGATTATATCGACCCCGAACAAGTGGCTGATTTTTTAGTGATTGCCGCCAAACTTTTATATGCCAAATCTAAAGCTCTTTTGCCATATCTGTCCACTCCGGCTGAAGATGAAGAAATTGAAGAATTGGAACATCAATTACGGATGTATAAAGAGTTTTTGGAAGCTAGTAAGGGGCTGGAGAAGATGTTGGCCAAGAAGAAATTTTCTTTTGGGCGAGATTTGGGTAAGAGCGGTAAGAGACGTCAATTATTTCTTTGGCAGAAATTTTCTCCTCCAAAGAACCTAACTGCTGAAATGCTTCGAGAACATTTTGATTATATTTTAGGATTTTTGACAGCCGAAGAAACAGAATTAAAGGAAGAAATTATTGAATACAAGATTAGTATTGAAGAAAAAATTAATTTTATTCAGAGGAAGCTGATTGACAAGATTTCTTTTAGTTTTAGCCAAGTTATTGAGCAGGCTGGAAATCGAACGGAGATCATTGTCAGTTTCTTGGCCGTTTTGGAATTAGCTAAACAACAGGAATTAGTTTTCGAGCAGGACGGACTCTTTAGTGAAATTATTATTAATAAATTGAATTAAATCTATGTCGATTAAATCCCAATTAGAATCATTATTGTTTGTCGCTAATAAGCCACTCGCTACTAAGGAGTTGGCTGATTTGTTAAAAATTAAAGTTAATGAAATTGATGCCGTGGTTGATGAATTAGTTTCTGATTATGCTAATATTAATTCCGGATTGCAGGTTATAAAGAATAATGGTAAGTATCAAATGGTGAGTTCGGCTGAGAATGCTGCTATTGTCCAGGAATTTATTAAAGATGAAACTAGTGGTGAATTAAGCCGTCCGAGTCTGGAAGCTTTAACGGTTATTGCTTATCGCGGTCCGATTACTAAAATTGATTTGGATCGAATTAGAGGTGTTAATTGTTCTTTAATTATCAGAAATCTATTGATTCGGGGACTTATTGAAGAAAAAGTTGATAAGGATAAGCAAGTTAGTCTTTATAATGTAACCTTAGATTTTATCCGTTATTTAGGGATTAATAAATTGGAGGATTTACCAGATTATGAAAGATTGCATCAAGATGAAACTATTGATAAGATGCTTAATCGGGAAGAACCGCTTCAGGAATTGGTTGATACGCTTTAAATTTAAATTTTTATGATTGAGCAAATCGTGGCCACCATTATTACTTCTTTTTTTCTGTTGAATATTAATCTCAATGGTTTTTTTTATTTTCTGTCTAATCCAATTAGTCCTGAGGCAGTAATTGAAAAGCAACCGACTATTCATTTACCTCAAAAGAAAGCTGATGCTTCAGAAATTGATATTTCAGCCTATAGTGCTGCTGTTTTAGATGTCAAAGAAAAGACTTTTATTTTTGAAAAGAATTCTAATGATCGTGTTCGTATCGCCAGTATTACTAAACTTATGACGGCCCTTGTTTTCTTGGAAAATAATCCTGGCTGGGATCAAATTTACGAGATTCGGCGTGAAGATCGTCGCGATGGTGGAAAAATTTATCTTTATCTGGGTGAGAAGGTGACTATCAAGAATCTTTTTTATGCCATGCTTGTTGGATCTGATAATAGCGCTACTATTGCCCTAATTCATTCTGCCGGTTTAAGTGAAGCTGATTTTGTGGCTAAAATGAATGAGAAGGCTCGATCGCTCGGATTGCTTCAAACTAGTTTTGTTGATCCGGTTGGTCTTGGAAGTGACAATATTTCAACTGCTCGAGAGGTGGTACTTTTGGCCACAACAGCATTGTCTCATCCGGAGATTAATCAAGCGGTTTCAACCAAAAAAGTCGAATTTTCTACTGTGGCTGGATTACCTAAAATTATTGAATCAACTGATATTCTTTTAAATAATTTTCCCGATAGTAATATTAGAACTATTGGTGGTAAGACTGGATATACTGACTTGGCTGGTTATTGTTTTGTGGCTAAATTTGTTAATGATAATCAACATGAAATTATTTCAGCCGTTTTAAATACCAAGAGCGAGACTGATCGGTTTGCCCAAACATCAAAGTTGGTGCGTTGGGTGTATAGTAGTTATGAATGGTAATTATTAATATTTTATGGTTATTTTTTTAAGAATTATTGCTCGATTAAAAGCGTTTGTGGAAAGACGTTATCCGCGACTATTTAAGCGGCTATTGCCTCACAAATCGATTGTCAAATTTCTATTATCTGGTCCAGTGGCCGGAGCCGTTGATTTGTTGACTCTTTATATCTTGCATGGATTATTTGGCGTCTCGGTTATTTGGTCAACTAGTTTAGCTTATATCTTATCTTTCTGGGTGAGTTTCTATTTGCAAAAATTTTGGACTTTTTGTAACCATAATAAAAAGCATGTCTATCGCCAATTAGCTCTTTATTTTTTGTTTGCTTTTATCAATTTGAATATTAACGGCTACCTGATGCATATCATGGTTAATCGTTATCATATCTGGTATCTTTTAGCTCAATTAATTGTTAGCTTGATAATTGGTTTGGAGAGTTATTTAATTTATAAGTTTATCGTTTTTAGAAAACATCATAATAATATTTGCTAATATGAAATTAACTGTTGACCGAAACAAATTAAGTGAGACTCCGGAGAGCTTTTTGCACCATTCTGGTTGGGGATTAATTCATGATCGTCGTCGTGGGGTAAGTAGTTTTGTTAAGCGCTTAGGCTCCGGGTTCTATCCTCGGCTTCATCTTTATGTTGATGAACGTGATAACTTTGTTATTTTCAATATGCATATGGACCAGAAAGAGGCTAGTTATGAAGGGAATCATATGCATAATGCTGAGTATGATAATGAGTTAGTGATAGCGGAAATAGAAAATATCAAGAGATCATTGGGGGTAGGCTCAGATCAACCTAGGAGCTCTAATCCGGTCCAGAGAGAGTCACAATCGACTATTAGTATTCCAGAACCTCCGCGTCAGTCCAGCAGTCTAGCGGCCGATTTAGCGGCTTTAAAGGCCGAGAAGCCCAAAAGCTTTTGGCAACGAGTATTAGGTATTTAACTCTAATCTATGAATCCTTCCGAGGAGATAAAATCTAAATTAGATATCACGGAGGTTTTAGGGGAATATCTCTCTATGAAACCGGCCGGAAGTAATTTGCGGGCTGCTTGTCCTTTTCATCAGGAGAAGACCCCGTCTTTTATGATTTCACCGGAAAAACAAATCTGGCATTGTTTTGGTTGTGGTAAGGGTGGTGATATCTTTGGTTTTGTAATGGAGATGGAAGGACTGAGCTTTAGTGAGGCCTTAAGATTTTTAGCTCCTAAAGCTGGGGTAGTTCTGCGTCAGGAAGATAGTACTGAAACTTCCAAAAGAAGTCGTCTTTTAGATATTCTGGAAATAGCTCGGGACTATTATCATCTGCAACTTTTTAAAAATGAAAATATTAAAAATTATTTAAAGACCCGCGGGTTAAATGAAGAGACAGTACGAGATTTTAAAATTGGCTATAGCCCAGATAGTTGGGATGATATTATTAATATTCTAAAACAAAAAAAATATAGCGCTGAAGAAATATTTTTAGCGGGGGTGAGTGCCAAAAAAGAGGGAACTGCTAAATACTATAATCGTTTCAGGGATCGAATTATGTTTCCGATTAATAATGTCTCCGGGCAGACAATTGGTTTTTCTGCTCGAGTTAATCCGGCCAATACTAATCCAGA
>Ga0265297_10012445_pt1 | contig 10209 bp, 18 predicted proteins | sample Munlanlwell13791_FD_192502 | JGI IMG/M metagenome (GOLD analysis project Ga0265297, IMG submission 192502) | Leachate microbial communities from a municipal landfill in Southern Ontario, Canada - Leachate well 137-91 | ecosystem: Engineered > Solid waste > Landfill > Unclassified | place...
CGAAAAATAGAAAAAAGCATTGGCTGGGGCAATTTAAGATTTTTACCGAAGCTGTACGCGCTCGTTACAATGCAGAAGCAAAATACGGCTTTACGGAATTCAACCAAGATTCAACAGCAAAACAATATTTACAGGAGGCAACACAATGATTATCAATTTAACCAGTGAAACACATCCCCAAGCGGAAATAATGGCAATTATTTTGGATAAGAAAACGGTGGACTTCAAATGGGTTGACGGCCCTTATAACGGCGTATGCAACGCTCCCTATGTTTCCGAGGCAGACATTCCCACAGAGAAAGAATTGCAAACAGCGATTGAAGCGGTGTTGGGTGAAGTATGATTTACAGCTTACGCTATACCGACGACATGGCAGCCAACACAGGCGGCTACGCAAAGGCTTGGTTCATCAGAATCCGCCCGAAGTACAAAGACGACAAGGGGATTTTGTACCATGAACTTTGCCATGTGAAGCAATTCTGGAAACTTGGAATATTCCACTTGGGGCTTTACACATGGAATCAGGCTTACCGTTTAAAGTGCGAAGTTGAAGCATATAAAGAACAATTAAAATTTCCTCCCGCAATATATAACTATGAATATTATAGAGATATGTACGCTGGATTTATTTGTGATAATTATGGACTAGATATCAGTAAAGGTGAAGTGTTAAAATTATTTTAAAATATTTCTTGACAATATATTAAATTACTATTATTGTCTCATCGAAATTAATAATAAGTAATAATTCATAGAACAAAGAGAGGCCACAATGGAAAATCAAATCGCCAATCAAGTCAATGTGTATTTTATTTTTTTTATCGGATTGTTTATTGGCGTTGTAGTTACTATTTTATCCGTTGGAATTTGGCAAATATACACAGAAGAAAAGCGTAACAGAGAGAAAATCCAAAATTATAATTGGCAGGATGGAAAATAATATAATTAATAAATTGTAAACCATAGACCGTAGAATTGAAAGGCTAATATGCGAAACTTTCTCAACAGCAAAATTTGTGCTAAATTTAGTCCTAATTTTAAAAACTCAGAATGCAGTTATTATCAATACGCAGAAGATTCCAATATGAACCAGAAAGATTGGGAATGTGGATATTGCAAATTTCCTGGTGCTTATAGATGCGTTGCAGATGTAACTCGCCCAATTCCATTATCGCATTCAAGTTCTGGCGATTTCTTGACTTGCCATTATTTGTATTATTTGAAAAAGATTCTAGGAATTGAAAAACGTCCGCAGTTTCTAGGCGTACCGTTGAAAGCTGGGAAGCTGTGGGATTCTGTTAAACAGCGACATTTGGGTGAGAAGATTAATATAAAGGATATTATTAATGAATACGAAATTGATGATATAACAGTTGCTAAGGTTCGTGCAATTTACAAAGCATATAAGGAATTAGAAATCCAAGTCCATCCAGATTACCAACTCCAGGCCAAAATTGATTTAAAATATGACATTGTAGTACCACCATCATCATTTATTCCTTCTGTGACAATGGGGAAAGAAATCATTAATCTCTGGCAGGAGTCCAGTAAGCAATCAGAAGATGAACGCACATGGAAATTCCCATTGAGTGTTACTGGTTTTTATGATCGGAAATATAGTAATTATTTCTGTGAGGACAAACTCAGTGGGCGACCGGAATTCTACTTGGACCCTTTCTTTATCCAGAGTCAGAACTCAACATATTTCCTTGGTGATCCAAATTTGGAATTCTGTGTGATGGAAGTTGTGCAGATGCCTCAGCAAAAAGAATTGAAGAAAGGTGAGTCGCCGGAAGAATTGGGGGTTAGAGTTTATGGTGATATTTTATCTCGACCTTCTAAGTATTTTATAGGCTTCGACAGAGAGAAAAGAATGTATGGGAAAAAGTTTTATCGTGGTGAATTTAATTTAGAAGTGATTGAGAACATGTATAAGCAAATGACAATCGAATTATTGGCGGCAAGGTGGTCAGGTAATTTTTACAAGAACTTCCGAGCTTGCAATAATATATTACCAGGGATTCAATGTGAATTTCAGGATGTTTGCAGGACTGGCAATGTAAGTGAAACAAAATATAAAGTGAGGGAGAGATAATAATATGAGATTAGTAAATTATAAATCGTTGAACGAAATTCAAGGTAACTTATTATTAGTCTACGCAATTGCTGGTGGACATAAAACCTGTACCTGTATTCAAACTGCACCTGACCCTATTACCTTACTAACTGCTGAGGGTAGGAAAATAGGAACCAGTATCGTAGCCATAAATCGTCCTGACTTAAAGATGAAAGTAGGCGTGTACTCTGGTTTTGATGATTTGATAGAAACTATCCATACTCCCGACAAATTTGAAGGCACCAAGACCATAATCCTTGACTCTCTTACCCATCTTATGCTTGTTCATTTAGCACAGGAAGTTTTACAGGAAAATTTTGAAGCTAAGTCAGATAAAGAGAAAGATGAAATATCTAAAGCACTGACTCAGCAAGTTAAATTATCAATGGAAGCCTACGGTACATTATCTGGTCAAATGAATCGACTTATGCGTGGATTGCAAGGTTTAACGATGGCTGGTTACGATGTAGTTTGTACCGCTAGGATGGCTGATCGACCAAAGTGGAACAGATCATTATCGGCGGCACCGGCTTTAATGGGACAGGAATTTTCAAAATCAATGGATGGGTTCTTCGATTTTATTGGCTATATCGAGCCTTGGGAAGTCCCAGAAGATATTGAGATGCCAAAGCTAGGTTCTACTACTGCTGAGACTTGGAATTACTACGCACCACTGATTTCATTTAATCCCAACGATGATTACTTAGCAAAATGGACAGGTGCTATGGGTCCCAAGGGGATCATCAAACGGAAATTTAATGTCAGGAAGATTTTTCAAGAGGCAAACGGAAATTTCACCTAGAAAGGAGGGCAATTATCACAAACTCAAAAATTCAACAAAAGGAGGCGTAGGTGACTGATGAAGTAAGAAAGAAGACAACGACGATTGAGGATGCGAATGTAGTGGCTTTTCTCACAATGAAAGGGTTTGTAGCGATCCCCTATATAATTGCTGAGGCTAGACCAGGACAGGGTTCGCGGGTAGCATGGGACATTGAAGGCGATATCGATGCTATGATTAAAAGATTTTATGCCAATGAAAAAATTGGTGTGAGAGATTTTGTTAAAGCGTTAAAGGAAATCAGAGCATCGATGTACACGATGAAGCAGGCTAATAACCAGTTAAGAGGCGAAGGGTCGTATAAATAATTACGATCATGATTTGAACTTTTAATTTAAGGAGATTTTAAATGAAAGCAAAAGCGGAAGAGAGAGGTATTATTGAGTCAGGATTTAAACGAGCAGAAGACGGTTGGCATGTTGTCAAGTTTCTGGAGGGGATTGATAACTTAAAAGACAAAGAAGGGAAGTTGTCGACAAATAAAGGTGGCGACAATCTGTACAAGTTCCCGCTGGTTGTCGATGATGTTGAAGACGAAAGCCATGAAGTAACAGTTGATTCAATTGCCGCTGAGAACAAGAAGGGCGAGCAGATGGTTACAAATTTTCTTGGGGCTACCGGCTTGGCAGCGGCGTTTGAGAAAGCATTTCCTGGTGATGTTTCTGTGTTTGAGGGTAAGGTATTCGATAAGGTCAAAACAAAGTTGCCCGGTACTTACATGCGGATCAAGACCAAGCAGAATGAATACAAAGATAAGACTGGTCAGGCTCAGATTGCTGTTAATATCGTTGGATTTGGTAAGATGTCCGATACTGTTGATGATCTGGAAAAAGCACTATTTCCGGTGAAAGAAGGCAAGTCAGATAAAAAGGCCGCTGGCAAGGATAAGGGTCATGCGGCTACTGCATCGGCTGATGAAGATTTTTAACAAATAACCAATAATTTCCGGTGGATTTAAATGGATAATAATCAGCGAAAAATAAAGTTTTCTCAATTCTTGATGAACCTAAATGGAATTGATAGTCGTTATGCTGATGAATTTTTAATGGATAATGATGTTGATTTTATGCAAATTAATAAATCCATTAAGTCCACTGGAAGCATTTCAAGTTTTGGATTAGATTCAATCATGTTGGAGTCGGGTGATTATCTACTTAGCCAGTGATAGGTAAATAGTATCCGGTAAACCATTAATAATTTGGTAGGAGATTTGTTGGATAAATGATTAAGCCTAAGCAGGTATGATAAGGGTGTGCTGGCACCCTAAATTAAAAAAAACGAGAAGAAAGGAAATTGAAAATGCAAATACCAGAAATCAAAGAAGTTGAATTATTATTAGAAATGGTTGACCCTTATTTACCATTGGTTGAGAAAATAACTGATAAACTGGCCCCCGTTTTGGATAAATTAGTTGATCGAATTTCAAAATATAATCGTCAGACCAATGTCGATGCTTTCAAGTTTTATCTGAGCCAAGGGATGACAAGAGAAGAATCATTGTTGTTGGTGATTAATGCTCAGGCAGCGATGGAAAAAGCAATACAAAACATTAGCGCAAGCAAAAAATAATAATCGAAGAAAGGTAATGGTGAAATAAAATGACAAAGAAGAAAGAAACAAGAGCAGTTCCCACAAAGTTACCAGATAAAACATGGAAAGAAATAACTCATTGCAAAGAAGATATTTCAACGAAAATCATCTACAAAAAACTTCCCGGTAACATGGTTATGATTGTTGGATTTAAAAATTTCATGACCACTAAAGAGATTAAGAATAAATATGGTGATGATGTTGCCAAGGCATATGTAGTTGTTAGCGATGATAGTATGGTGATGACTTTTGAAAGCGATGGAAGTTGTGCGCTTAAGGTTCCCTTGGGAGATGGGTTGATGAGTCATATTCATATTGGCGATTTCTATAGCGACGATGAATTTTCAAAGATTGTCGCCAGTGTTAAGAAATGCGGAAATGTTCTGCATGAGATCGTTGTAGCATTCAGTATCGATAGCAATGTGAAAGAAATTAAAATCTAAAATAATAAAGAAAAGGAGATCACAATGGATAATAATAAACTGATGGAATTAACTCGGCTGGTGCTGGATTTGAAAAAGGAAAAGAAAGAATATTGTAAAGAAATTGGCGAGCGCATTAAAGAGGCAGAAGCGGAAATTAAAACGCTGGTCAAAGAAAATAAGTAAAATAATAAAAAAGACTTGACATCTGATTTATTATAATATATTAAATTGTCGAAAGTAAAATAAACCAAAGAGGAGGATGTATGAAGAAAGAAATTTGGAAATATAAGCTCGGAATAAAGACGGAAATTAAAATGCCCAAGGGCGCAGAAATTTTAACAGCGAGAGAGCAGGGAGAAGATGTTTGCATTTGGGCACTAGTCGATCCTTCTGAAAAAGTTATGGAAAATCGTAGCTTTGAAGTTGTCGGAACTGGCCTCAAGATGGAATACGAAGGAAGCGTTTATATTGGAACGGCTCATCTTTATAATAGTACCTTAGTGCTTCATGTTTTTGAATATAAAACAACTTAAATAGTTAATCATAGAAAGGTGGTAATTTACGATGGCGATCAAAGATTTAATAGTAGGACGTTCTGATTTATACCGTGTTGATCCCAATATTCTCAATGAAGACCCAGGATGGAATGTACGCTCAGAAGGTGCTGAGCTTGATGCACATATCAGAATGTTGGCTGATAGCATCAAAGAAGTAGGGGTAAAAGAACCATTAACCTGTTACATCAAAGATGATGTATTGTTTGTCACCGATGGACATTGCCGATTACGAGCTACTATGCTGGCTATTGCTGAAGGTGCTGAGATTCAATCAGTGCCCATGAAGCTTGAAGACCGCTACAGCAATGATGCTGATCGTACTCTATCAATGATCACTCGTAATTCCGGTAAACCTTTAACTCAATTGGAAATGGCTGAGGTTATTAAGCGGTTACTTAATTTCGGTTGGTTAATTAATAATATCGCTATTAAGACCGGATTTTCAATTTCCCATATTCAAAACATGCTCAATTTGTCATCTGCACCTGATGAAATTATTAAAATGGTGCAGGACGGTGAAGTATCAGCTACTTTGGCACAGAAAATTGTCAGGGAAAAGGGGTCTGCTGAGGCCGTGGAGGCTTTAAAAGGTGCCGTTGAGACATCCAAGAAGGCGGGAAAGAAGAAAGCTACAGAGAAGGATTTAAATGGGGTAAAGGAAAAGAAGGTCAATTGGAAATCAGAGGGTCCGAAATTATACACAATTCTCAAGGCTATTTATGAGACTCCGGCAACTGATCGGAATAAAGTATTCCAGAAAATTGCTGAGGCCGGAGAGTTGCTTGCCAAGATCGAAGAAATTCAGGGCGACGGAGGATTATAAAATGAAAGACGGTAAATTTGAAGTTGGGGATAGGGTAGATCATTATAAACCAGATTTGGGATCAATTCGCAATGGCGTTATTAAAGAAATTAACAAAGATGCTATTTTGGTATATTGGGATAATGGTGCTAGGTACTGGTGCAGGAAAACAGATTGTTCACTAGTTCAATCTATTACCGCTACAATCACAATCAACTCCACCAAATACAAAATTCTCAAAGAAATCTCCGGTAAGTCAATATGGGATGGTGGAAAGTATTCAGGATGTAAGGAATGGTGCGAAGGGTTTGATATTTTTGTGATGAAATTTGGATTTAATATTGTTATAAGTACCGATAATCGTGATTCATCCCATGCCAGACTTAAAGAATATTTACAACTACGCCCTAATCATCTCCAGTGGCTTATCGATAATAAATATCTGCGAAAAGTCGAAAAGAAAATGGTTAAAAAATCAATTAGTTTTGATGGTTTATTTTTACACAGAATAAAGCATACTGACGTGGATAATAATTTTGAAATGGAAATAAAAGGTATGTGTTCCATTGATAAACATAAATCATTAAGCGAGACAATGATGACAAGAAATAAATTTAAAATGACACTGGAATGGGAAGAGGAGGAATAAAATGGAGTTAGTATCTTGTCAAAGTTGTGGCGTAGTGATTGATTTTAGCGTACCAGCTATGGACAGAGAAGATGCCTATAGTCATGATGGGGATAGGACATGCGAAGCTGTTAAGTGTCCTATTTGTAAGGAATTGATTCTTGACGAAAAATGGAAGGATGTAGGATAATATGGAAAATTTAAAAATTTCAGCAAAAAACTTAGGCGCAACAGCATTGGAAGATTTCTGCCCTAGGTGTTATTGGATAAAATTAAAAATGGGTAACAGACTCCCATTCCAGAGCTTCCCAGGCATCTTTAGTTCAATAGACTCATATACCAAAGCATGAGTTCATCATATTATTGATCGAGCAAACCATATTCCTTCCGTCCATACTTTTGAAGATGGGATAAAAGTGCAGACAGAACTTTCTTATCATTTACCAAAATGGATGAAACAAATTGGTGATATTGTTGGATATGAACCCGTTCCTCACTGGAAGAAGAGTCTCTATGAAGATCAGAAATCAGGAATAACTATTTCTGGAGTTCCTGATGATTGGTTTATTCGCTCGGATGGAAGTAAGGCGATCATAGATTGGAAAACAGCAAAATATTCTCAGAATCAAGACAAACTGATGCCTATGTATCGTGTCCAGATAATTTGTTATTCGATATTAATAGATAAAACTGCTGATCTTTATCTTGTGTATATGGAACCACAAACGGAGAAGGGTAGTGCTGGAAATAATATTATCGACTGTGGGTTCAGGATGGAATTTTCTGCTACAGTAGTTCCAATCGAAAATGATAAGAAGAAAGTCAGAGAAGCGTTATCAATAACAAGAGAAATATTTGAACTTCAAAAACCACCTGTTTCCGTTGATGGATGTAAAGAATGTTCTTCCCTTGAAAATATAATTGAATTATTAAAATAACACTTGACAAGACTTACCTAGAGGTGATACCTAATGACCATGCAAACAAATGTAACAAAATTAAAATGTGTGAGGTGTGGTCATGAATGGTATCCCCGATTGCCCGAAATCCGAATCTGCCCCCATTGCAAATCCGCTTACTGGAACAAAGAAAAGAAAATCAAGGGGGACATGGGGAAGTCCAGAATATCGAACTTGGATAAGGATAAAAACAAGATGTGAAAATAAAAATACTCCATATTATCATAATTACGGTGGACGTGGAATTTCAGTATGTGAAAGATGGAATAAATCATTTAAGAATTTTTACGCTGATATGGGTAATCGTTCATCAAAGAATCATACAATTGAAAGAAAAGATAATAACGGGAATTATGAACCAAATAATTGTATTTGGGCAACAAGGTTAGATCAGCAACACAACCAAAGAACTCAAGTGAATAGTCCCACTGGAGTTCCCGGTGTTAGAAAAATAAAGGGTAGATATATTGTTAGGATAACCGTTGATTGGAAAGAAAAGCATATTGGGTGCTTTGGAACACTCGAAGAAGCAACGATAGCAAGAAAAGAAGCAGAAAATAAATATTGGAATAAAGAAAGGTAGGCACAATGAAAATCATATCTCTATTTGCTGAAAACATTTTAAAGCTAAAAGCAATTTGTATTATTCCCAAATCAGAAGTTATTGAAATCAAGGGTGACAACGCTGCTGGGAAAAGTTCTGTTCTTGATGCTATTGTATTCGCTTTCAAGGGTGATCGTGAATTACCTAAACAACCTATCCGCAAAGGTGCAAAAAAAGGGATCATTAAAATATCCCTAGACGGTGATGCTGCCGTAGGCATTCCACCTTTTACAATCACCCGTACCTTTACTGATAAATCAACCAGCATTAAAATTGAACCTGAAACTATTCATCCTGGCGAAACGCCACGGTCATTCATGGATAAGTTAATTGGTAAAATATCATTTGACCCATTGCAGTTTATTAATCAAGAAGGCAAAAAACAACGTGCTGTGTTATTAAATATGATTGGTGTCGATGTTGATTCATTGGATATTAAAGAGAAGAAAATATTTGATGATCGCACAATTAAAGGTCGTGAGTTAAAAACTCAACAAGTAAAGACTGATACTGCTGCAAAGTTATTTGATCAGACTATTATCGAAACAGAAGAAAAGAAGATTGCTGACTTATCGGAACAATTAACCAGTGCAATTAATTTCAATAATGAGATTTCTAAGAGGCAAGCTGCAAATGCATTGATCCCTCCGGCAGCAATTAGAATTAGAGATGAATATATCCCTAATTCTCAAGCAAAAATATCCGAATGGGAAGAGTTGATCAGATTAGAAAAGATTAAGATAGCCGAATTAAACAAATCACTGGAAGATAAACGCGCTCAACATAAAAAAGAAAAAGAAGCGTTGGCGTTGATTGAACTAAAAGATACCGATGCTATTAATTTACAAATATCCACCATTGAAGAAACGAATATTAAAATCAGAAATAATAGTGCATATAGAAATGAGAAACAATTGCTGGATGCTATCCAAGCAGAATACGATATTTTGGAAGGTAAGCTTGAAAATGTTCGTAATGAACGTATTCAATTGCTTCAATCAGCCAACATGCCGGTGTCGGGGTTATCGTTTGACGAAGATGGGTTGTTGTATAATGGCATTCCTTTGTCTCAATGTTCTGATGGTGAGAAATTAATGGTGTCGATGGGAATATCAATGGCACTCAATCCCACAATGAGAGTATTGAGGATTAAAGATGGATCATTGCTTGGACCTGCCAACATGGAAATTCTTAGAAAAATGGTCAAGGATAAAGACTATCAACTCTGGCTGGAGCGCGTGGAGTCTAAGGAACAATATGATAAGAATGGTGGCATGGGGATACTGATCGAGGAAGGAATTGTAGCGGAAGAAGACGGATTGCCGGTTGCTGAAATTAAACCAATTAAGGAAACTGAACCAGTAAAAAAGACAGTTGAAAAATCATTGGGAATTGATAAGAATAATTTACCGGATGATGATTTTTAGGAGTATTGATAATGTCAATGAATATTTCCGATAGCAAAGTTCCAATTGGTGCTGAGTTTAAATTGAAACTCAATAAATGCTCTGGATGTAAACAGTATCCATATTTATATTCAGGCAAAGAAGGATTGACCAATAAAAATGTATTTGTAATCATGTGTGTAAATAAAGATTGTAAACGCCAACCGTCAACTGGTAATTGTAGTGATAAGCATAAAGCAGCAGATCAATGGAATACTGGAATGGTGTCAGATTCATTGTTT
>Ga0265297_10012447_pt1 | contig 10209 bp, 2 predicted proteins | sample Munlanlwell13791_FD_192502 | JGI IMG/M metagenome (GOLD analysis project Ga0265297, IMG submission 192502) | Leachate microbial communities from a municipal landfill in Southern Ontario, Canada - Leachate well 137-91 | ecosystem: Engineered > Solid waste > Landfill > Unclassified | place...
TGACAACGGCTCTTAAAAAGTAGAAGGACGGGCAATGGCAAACAGAAACCCGAATATGAGGAACGACCTGGGGAAGTTGGTCGAACTGAAGTCAGACCATGTTCGGATTTCGACTGCCGGGGCCAAAGCCAGGAAGAAAGCCTCAGATCCCGATGCCAATTACGGTCTTGGTATCTGCAAAGTCATCAACATCGATTACGTTGAGTTCTACGTCACTTTGAGAACACTGAGCGGAACTGCTCAGATGTTCGACCGGATCCCCGTTCCCATAACTTTCCCTGGGGCGGGGAACAGGCATTTCTTCGGGGCCATGCCCTGCGTGGGGGACTATTGCATCGTTGGATGGATGCCTCACACGGCTTCCTCCACAAACGGACCGGGAACCAAGACCCCCGTGATCCTGGCCTGGATGATTCCAGGTACCAAAATGGGTGCGGGTTGGATCACCACGGCCGACTTTGAGAGAAAGGAATTTGATCAATCCGTTCCCTCTAACCAGCAGTTTGTCGAAGGATCTCATAACTTCATCCGACACAAACTCCATCATATGCAACCCGGGAACATCGTCGCTTCCTCATCACAAGGATCCGACCTCGTACTCGATGAAGGGGTGACCCTCGCAAACCGTAGGGGAAATGAGTTCCGTCTACGGGATCAGGACCAAGCAGTCGTGACGCGGGCTTTGCAGCGTTTCGATGCTCTAGCAGGGTCCCGAGTGTATGCGGGCATGGTTCAACGCGATGCGGGGTTTCTCGCAACCACGATGGTATCCGATGGGACTGCCTGGGACTCAACCCCCCAATCTGTTGGGAGTTCCCCTGAGACGGACAACCCGAGTGATCCGGCCATCCCGAAAGGAACCCTGTCGCCTTCCAGGGTGTTCCAGAAAGGCTTAACGAATGATCCTAACGTTCCGTTCAAAGGACGGAGCATTATGGGCCAGGATGACTACCTGGACCCCTACGAATTCCTGAAGTCGGGTGGGTTCATTGATGAGTCGGGTTTCTTTCAGAATCCGGAATCCGACGCTGTGTACGGTGGAAAGCCCATTTTCAGGGTAGCAAAACAAAGCAAGGAGAACGCCACCCTTGATCCCGATGCCCCCACCCTGACCGAGTACCGTCTCGAGATGATGCATACGGCGGATGGCCGTTTGCCGGTCACTGAACAGACCGATATGTTCGATGCCGAAAGACTCCCGGATCAGGAACTAGGAACCTCGACAGGGAAGGGCCTCCCATCCAATGTGCCTTTCATTGAGTGGGTCCTGGGAAGCGTCGTAGGCAACGACATCTACTCCGAAGATGGTCGTCGCAAGTACGGAATGCCTCTTAGAGCTGTTATCTTTGATGGCAACACCGTGAACCCCCGCTTGGATCCCGCTGTGGTCAGTGGACCCCTGCCGACTCCTCTCAAAGATCATCTTGCATCATTGTTCCGGCTACGTCCTCCTTTGGATGATGGTGGTCAGGAGACCTTCTGGGGGGTGAACAAGAGTGGTCAATTCAAGGCCTCCATCGGTGGAGACCCCAAGGAACACTCCGCTGAAATTGCCCTGGCGGGAGGCCTGAAACTAGCTGTTGGGGGCAAGTTCCAGTGTGTCGGGGACGGGCACTTCGGGATCAACACGCAAGGGTCCAATAGCATTGATCTTCGTGCGGAAGCAGGACCTGTTAGACTCTACGGCGGGGGCAACCTGAAAGATGCATCCACCGTCGTATCCAACCTGTCCGGAACTGGCAGAGGATCTGCTGAACTACCTTCCGTTGATATTCAGGGACAAACAAATGTATGGGTTCATTCCCAGAAGCAGCTTTGGCTACGGGGATCTGAAATTGTAGCGGATGCAAGTACCATCAATTTCACTGGTCAAGATGGGATCGCCCTCAACGGTGTCCGGCAGGTCAGTGTGAACACCGAGAATTTCCAGGTCTCGGTTTCAGGGAAATGTTCGGAGTCTTTCGCGGGTCCCAAATACATGCTTCCCACCAGTGGCCCTCTCCATGAGAGGACCTACACACCCATTTTCCCGGGCTTGATCTGTGAGAAAGTATCTTACACATGGGGGGACCGGGAGGAGGAGTTCAGTCTCGGAAATCATAAAACCGAGATCACAGTCGGGAACATGCTCTACTCCACCAAGTTGGGGAAATGGACAGCTCAAGCGGTCAACAATTCTATCGAGATTAGCCCTTCTGGGATCCAAGCTACGGCTACGTTGGGATCCGTTGCGATCTCAGCCTCGGCCGGATCCACCTCCATCTCTGGATTCACTGGGGTTCGACTGACATCTACGGGTGGATCCGTTGTGATTCGCGGGGGGGCTGGGGTTAGTCTGTGTGCTCCGGTGTCGGGGACCGAGATGGGACCGATCATCACAGGGGGATCTCGAGATCCTTTGACCAACCTCCCCTTCTCGACTTTCGGGATGGGGGCTCCAAGTCATCGTGTGTTGCCGTAGGACGATAAGATGGCCCTGACATCCGCAAGCATCTACTCAGCTTTGATGGGGGCCAGGGCCTCTCTGTTGGGTCCCAATTTCAACACCTTGGCTTTGGGAATCTCGCAAGCGATTGTTCAGTGGGGAATCAGTCAACCTCAAAACCTCTCTTTAAGAGGGGTGGCTGTGGGGACCCTTGGGTCCGGAATCATATCGGCCCCAACAACCCGTATCATCGTCCCCCCGAATCCTGGGATCATGACATCCTCTCTGAAAGGGGCTGGGGTGCTTGGACCCGTAGGTTCCAATCTGGCAATCGTCGTATCGAACGCCATTTCTTTTGCCTTTTCTTCCTCAGGCCAGTACTCAGGGGTATCATCCTCCGTGGGAACGGGATCCGATACATCGAAGGTCGTTGTTGCCAATGCGACCTCTCTTGTAGGTATCCTGAAAAATTCCCTCACATCGACAATGGGGGCGGGTCCGACTATCGGGATGTTGTCTGTCGGTCTCGGCAATGGAATTGCTATGCTGATTCTACAGGGTACAGGCGTGGGTGCTGTGACAGGGGTTTCATCCCCCTTCGCATCATCGGGTGTGACTACTTCAGTGGTGATGTAAAATGGGCCGTTTCACGGGACAAGTTCTTAGGGGAACCAACACTTCCCCCACGAATGCACTGACCACGGCAGAAGCGACAACTGGGGTGCTGCGGGATGTTATCCCGGTTCCCAGTTCCTATAGCTTGCTGCCGCCTCAGCAAGCCCCTGAATTTGTGGATGCCCGTGCCGATCAGTACCGGGCGGCAGTGCTCCTAGCCCCAGGCACCACCACTCAGGAGTATCTGGTATGGGCTGAGAATACATCAAGCCTCACCATCATTGATGATCCCGGTGATCCGGCTTGGCAATCCGATCAGGGGATCGGGGTTTTCCAGCCGGGTAGCTTGCCCGTGCTGGATGATTCCCTAAATTCCTACGATGATGGGGCCGACCATTTCGTTGTCACCGATGAAGGTGGTCGTAGCATTGGAACCATCGTATCGGTCAACATCGCTCGTGGGGATCGAGATTACGAGAACACTCCTTACATCAATTTCACGATCAGTTCTTCTGATCAGAACCCTGTTTCGGGGGTCGTCAACCTTACGGCAGCTCAACTCGTAGTACTCGATGGGGGCTTGTCCGGGAATCGGGGCGATCAGATCATGTCGGTTCATTACACTGTGGCCCCTGCAAAATGCTGGTGGACCCGGAATGACCGGTACGAGACCCGATTCGGATGGAATGGGAAGAATCAACGATGGGAACCCTACAAAGGGTCTACCCCTAAAGATCTCGGGTCCCTCCTGGAAGATGTGACCTATAGGATGAGTCCAAAGGTCATCAATCTTCCCATCGGGTCTATTCTTCCGGGAACCGAGTCCCAATCTGATGAATACTCGATGATCCGTCTGGGGTCCGACCCTGGAGTTACCAGTTTGCCCGTGGGTCCTGGAGGGGCTTTTGTTGGGATTCAAGTCAAGCCTGACCGAGATGTTGCGAGTTTTGATTTCACTGCATCTATGACTCTATCTGGGATCATGGGTCAGACCAGTGGTGAATTGAGGTTCAACCCTGACTTTGCAGCCAATCACCTCGGGAAAACCATCTGGTACATCCCCAAGATTTTCACAGATTCCGAAACTGGAATCGTTGGGGAACTGCTAACGGCAGTCACACAGCCGATTTTCATCTGTCCGATCCCCGGTCCTCTGGATTGTCCCTTGCTTCGTCTCGGCAACCGACATTACCTGTCCGCTACCACCTACATCAATGATGCAGCCCTCAACTCAGCCCCTGCACCCGTGGAAGGTGCTGTGCAGGTATCCTTGTCCACGGGTCGTCTTCGATTGAGTCAGGCCGACATCGATAAGTCAGACCCCGCCAAACCCACATCTTTCAGCAAGCATTTCCTTGGGGAAGACGTGATCTATGATGGGGTCGCACTCAACGCCATTCCCGAACCCACGCAAAAACCTGTTCAGTTGGTGGATGCTGCTGGGAATCTGGCCACTGGAAACAGCACCTCTTTCTACATTCCCGATGCGATTACTCTCCCTGACGAGTTCACGTCCCTCACCAACGAGTATCGAGGACTTGGTGTCTCCGGAGTCCTCGATGCACCCGATGGCACCGGTGCATTGCCGGCTCAACCGTTGCTTCCGGCGAGTGTTCGTCCTGGGGGGGATTCATCGGCATCCGATAATGTGGGAAGGATCCGTCAAGTAGATGACAAGATTGGGGATGTAATCCTCTTCTCTAGTAAATCAGCGGTTTCCGAGGTTCATATTGTTGACCGTGAGACGGATCTTCCACGGAACGCCAGTCGGGGGGAAGCTTGGGTCGCCCTTGAAAGAGGCTTGCAAGGTTCGAAGGTGATCTTTAACCGGGAGGATCTATCTGACATTGGTGCCAGTGGGGTGTTCTTCCTTCAGGCAACCTTCCTTCCTGCGATGTTTACCCGAGTCGCCAGAATCTTGTCTCGGAATCGGGATGTTTTCCGTTTCACGGGGGATGAAATCCTTTACTTCGCCGTGGATGGGATGCCCTATCAATGGGCCTCTTCTACTCTACTGACGGCTTTGCCGAACAACACTTTTTTCACTCCTGCCGAAGTAGCGGCAAGTATCGACTTGCTCTCTCCTGGAATCTCTTATGACCTCAGTGGTCGTGTCGTTATTGAGGCAAATGATCCCGATACGGGAACAGTTGAGATTGGGTTCGGGGATTCCGATAAGGATTTGTCAGGGGCGGCTGCTCTTGGTTTCATTCCCGGATGGAAGGTCAAAGGTGGATACGGGAATTGGCTTCCGGACTCGGGAATCGGGGTCGGGATGTTCCGAAGTCCTGTCAACTTGGACCGCTCTTTGGGTTTGCCTGACATCTGTAGCACCTCTAGGGTGACGGATGGGGTCGTTCAATCGAGCATCCAACCATCTCCTTTCGTTTTCCTGGACAACCCCCCTCTTCAAGACGTGGCAGGATATGATGACGGGGTGTTTTTCTCGCTGACATCTTTAGTGGATGATGGTGAGGGAAACATCACCCCTGTCATCAAACCCTTGGAGAACTTCCAGGATATCATTTACAGATTCGGTCAGGGGAAATTCGATTGGATCACGGAAGGAACCTCCGATGAGGAATTCCTGCAACCCGTATCCGTGATTCAGTTCCCGAATCAGAATGTCGTTCCCGAGTCCCTTCTCGGGGCCCCCGGTATCGGTGGAGGGCTTTACGTTTCCCCGGATGGGGGGGCCTCTATTTTCCAAACTCAAGACAGTGACTACATCTTTCCCGAAGACGGGTCCCCTGGAACAGCCCTGCTGACACATCGCTACGGCAGTAGAGTGATGTACGGGGCCAACGGGCGTACTTACACCACCGGAGAGTTCTCGGATTCCAGTTCGGATTTCTCTGGTATCCAGGCCGGCTACCGAGTCAAAGTCACCTCGGGTTCCTCCGCTGGATCCTACATTGTCACTGGAATCGTGAGTCCGACAACTTTATCGGTCATCCCCGCCCCCCTCTTCACAACCCCTTCGAACACCCCGATCACATGGGAACTCTTTGAGGGGTACACCGAAAGTGTCTATGATCCTGCCCTTGTAGCAGACATGTTCTACGAGGAATTTAGTCACCTTCCCAGCGAGCCTTTCAAGGTCAGGATGCTTTCCCCCGTTGGGATCATCCCGACTGTCCCAGGGGGAACCCGCCTCAAAGCGAACATGGCGGGGGCTTTGGCATCCAGTCGAATCATCAACCTGCGTTACGGCCTGGTAGCCCCGATGGTCAGTAATACGGCCACTTTGGTTGGCCTGACCAATACCTACCTCGGGATCATTGCCAATGGATCCTTGAGTGTTCCCATTGTGGATCCCCGGTTTAGCACGGGATCCTTCAGTATCCAGATTGGCTCCGAGGTGTTCACTCAGGCTGGGAATTTGGTAGGGGTAGCGAACTTCACTGTTCCCGTACCAGCCGGGACAGTAGAATACCTGACGGCAGATACGTTGGATTTCCCCAAGGGATCGTTGAAGTTCGCAACCGACCTCCTCACGGATTTCGCTATGGCGAGGGTTGTGTACCTTGAGGATTTCCTCCCCGCCGCCAACATGGCCCCCCTGACGGTCGAATACGATGGGCCAACAGGGGAACTGAACTTCTCGCAAGATGATATGACCTTGTGGGGTGGCTCGGAAGCCTATTTCGTTGAGCAGATGGTTACTGAGAACCGGGAAGATGTTTCCTTGAGCCCTCTCATCGGATCCTTCGCATTTACTACCCCCGTACCCCAAGGAAGCTCGGTCGAGGCCGAGTACTACAAAGCAGACCTGGAAGGTCGGGTAATCGGGGATCTGATCACTGAGGCTGGCAAGATCACTGAATTCCTCCCTGTGTTCGTCCACAATGAAATTGCTACCCGTGTGAGTGAACATATCTACACGTTTAACCCAAACGGACTAACTCCGGATCAAACCGTCGATCCGATCATTTACACCGGGGCCATCATGAAAAACTTCGGGCAAAGAGACTGCGTAGTCTCTTACCCGATAGGTTTGAATGGGTTGGGTCAAATCACGTTCCTCAATGATCTCGTGACTATCGATACCGTGGTCAAGATCTCTTACGGGGTTTTCGAGTCCCTGGGGGGGGAACGGGCTTACGAGACGAGTCAGAAGCCTGTGTATCGCCCGCCTTTCTACATCAAGGCGAACCAATCTAGGTTTGGACTTCGTGGCGATAGATCTGCTGATTTTGTTCCTGGTCAGATGCTTCGGTTCGGGGAAGATTGTTTCTACATCAAGAGCACTGTCTTCTACCCGACTAGTGCGAATGGTCCTGTCACTGGGGTGAACATCTTCCCTTCCACCCTCGATGAGGTTGGAACCCGTTCTCCGGCCAATGATATCCTCTCCTTGGTCACATCGCGCCCCATCACCACTGAGGTGGACCCGGATGGGGTGGCTCCGGTAGCAACGACGGCTCCTGCTGGGTTCATGCAACCCCTCGACCTGACCCTGTTCCCTTTCGAACCTGTCAGTCGGGGTCAAAGCACGATCACCTTTGCTGGAAACCTGACTCAGTTCGCCGTAGCTGGACACATCTTCGAGATTGGGGGCTACCCTCACAACGTATCCCAGGCCAATCTGTCGGATGATGGCACGAGGACTTCCATCACAGTCTCGGCACCATTCCGTGCGGGCTTCTCTATGGATCATCCACCGACCATCAAACTGTCCTATCGCCCCGTCTACCCCCCTCAGACAAGGGACCTCATCGGGGTCGGTCCACTGGTGGATACCGAGGATTATGAACTTGTACTCTTCGGTCAGCGGGAGGACGGGGTCGAAGTCCCCGGGAAGACTCTTGTTCCCGGGGTTGAATACAGCATTGATCCCGGCACGGGGACGATCCAACTCCTGGGGCCCGCTCAGGACGCCGTGGGGGGCGATCAGAAACTGATCTTGTCTTTTACACAGCTTCGGGTTCTTCAGCCGATCATTCACAACGGAATCATTATCACCCCTCGGGTCACCGAGTCTTACCTCTACGTCAGCACCCCAACGTCACAGAACGGTCTTCTTGGGGGTCTTCTGACAGGGACTTATACCTTCCGCAACCCTGATGCCTTCTATTTCCGGGCGGTTCCTATGGGAACTTTCCTCGGGGAAATGGCCCAGGAGGCAATCCTCGAGATCACGTCCAAGCAACCGGCGGGTGGACCGATTCAGCCTACTCAAGCTACACAGAATTGGCAACAGGGTCGTATCGGCCTGAAGTCTCAGCGTGGGCACCTGGTGGATAAGGATCGGGCAGCTCGAACCTTCTTGGATTTCTACAACCGAACCATCCTGGCTTTCGAGCAAATTGAAGAAACAATCTCCGGTGGGTTCATCGGGGATCGGGATGGGAAATTCCGCTTCTGGATGGGCACTGGAAGGGATTATCCAACCCCCGGCTACGAAGATGCTATCACTGGAATCCTGACGTCTAGGTTCGTTTGGGGGGATGCTTTCAACGGGTTGACGGGAACATCCAATTTCGTCACGGTCCTCCCAGGGGATTGGGTTGTATCCCCATCATCCTTCTCCCTCTCTGCCGGTGTTGTAGATGGTCAGATCCCGAACCCAAGCCTCATGGCTCATCTCCTAGATGAGCAATGGAACATGGTGTCTAACGACATCGATGATCTGATTGCCGTCAATCTCGGCAAACCCAAGGCGACCCGCACGGCCATCTATCCCTTTTACCACATCAAAACGAAAGCCCATGTCGCCCGTATGGTAGACCAACACCGGTTCTCCAGACTTTTCCCGACGGTCACCAAGGCGTTTTTCATGACGTTCCCTGGAATCGACAGCGTAGACGAGTTGACCCCCGGTTTTTACAGTGCCGGCCGGTACACCAGTTCGGGGAATTACGAGAAGACTCGGGGTGAAAGCATCGGACAGCTTTACAACCCCGTCATCGGTGACATCGACAACGTTCGTACTGCGAAACTGTCCAAACGTCGGGCCCGGGCGAGGATCTGGGGTTACTTCCCCCAAGGAATTCCAGCAGGGGCTTTTGATGGGGGGGCTTCCCCGGTAATCCTATACCCCTGTATCGTGGGGGCACCCGCTCTACTCAGGGATGTTCTGATCGATCCCGTTTCGGGATATCCCGATGAGGATCAATTCATCTCTCAGTCACCTACGGGAACCCTTCCCGATCTAGAGGCCGGAGACCCCGACCTCATGGTTCCCGGTTTCCATACGGGGGATGAGATCGAGTGGGGCAAGCCGGATGGAACCACCTACAGGGCTCTGTGTCCTCTAGGGGTCGATATGTTCGGGACCAACTCTTTCACAGGGTTGTTCGTAGAACAAATCCTCTACGGATGTGTGCTAATCCTGAGGGACGGTCTTGGGAACATCATCACGAGTCCTTTCCAGGTCCTTGTTGGGACAGGAGCCGCTGCCGGAACTCCCGCACACTTGTTCCCCATTGAACAAGGGGATACCATTTATGCAGGTCCCCTCATTGGGACCACATCAGAGCCGTCAGACCCGCCTAGCAGGACAACCCTGCAGACGATGGCATCCAACATGGATTCCTATCGGAATGGCTTCGATCTTGAGGTGAACTCGGACGGGTCCATTGAGGATAAATCGTATCCATCGGAGAACGATCCGACCTATCTTCCCATCAAAGAGATCCTTGGGCAAAACACCCCGGACCCTCTATCTCAGTTGGAAGGTCCCGTATCGTTCATCTACAGTTCAGAGAATCCTTTGGAATTCCCCGCCCTCAAAGGTGAACTCACAGATGACTCTGGCGACTATCAAATTCCGTACATTCGGACATCAAACACGGAGCTGGATCGGTTCGGTGAGATCTTCCCGGGGATGACCAACTTCATGAACTGGGACAACATCCTCGCAAACGCTGTATACCCCGATGAGTTGGTCAGCAGTGACTGCGATGTAGATGGAACAACGAACACCCTTCATATCCCCCTGGACATTGTTCCGGCCCCCGCCCCGGGCGTTGGACCTGTGGCCCCTTACGACCTTATGCTGGTTCAAGTGGAAGCCCCGGGACCCTTCACTGCCGGAGTTCCCGCTCTGCCAACTGTCGGACCCATGGGAATCTTCTCGGTGGCAAAGCACAGCACCGTAGGAACGGACAGCTACGTTGAAGTTCCTCGGTTCGTGACTCAGACGACCCCGCCCGTTGCCGTGTCTA
>Ga0265297_10012449_pt1 | contig 10206 bp, 10 predicted proteins | sample Munlanlwell13791_FD_192502 | JGI IMG/M metagenome (GOLD analysis project Ga0265297, IMG submission 192502) | Leachate microbial communities from a municipal landfill in Southern Ontario, Canada - Leachate well 137-91 | ecosystem: Engineered > Solid waste > Landfill > Unclassified | place...
AGGAATGACATCTAAGCAATTATCTTCTTTATATCGTTTATTGAGTTATACAAGGCCGTTGAAACAATTTCTAGATAGATGTCGTCAATTTGGATAAACTTGGCAGGAGATCTAATAGCCTGCTCGGTTAATTTATTAAGGCTATCTTCCACTAATTTTAATGAGTTCAATTCTAGACTGATCTTATCGATGATATCTAGGCAGTTACTGCATATTTTCTTTTTCCTTGCCATGCGTCTCCTTTTTTACCGTAATCCCTTTATGTCATTACATCTACTGTATCTATGCTATCAATAGATAGCGGTATTGTCAATATATTATTGCTACCTATAAGTAGTCGACTTGTAGATAGCATTTGTTATAATAAACCCATGGTGAAACTATGGCAGAAATAAATAAGAAGGTTGGCCAAAATATAAGAAAGTATAGACAAAAAAGAGGTTGGAGTCAGGAGCAGCTTGCTCTTGAGGCCGATTTGCATCGTGCTTATATTGGTCATATTGAGCGGGGAGAAAAGAATATTGGTCTGAAAAACCTAGAGAAAATAGCAAAAACTCTAGGAGTTAATATAAAAAATTTATTGTAAGGAAAACTATGAATAAAGTTTCTATGCTAGATGTAGTAAAAAAGCTGGCTTTTGATAATAAGCATACTGTATATAAAGAAGGCAATACAGAAGTTCAAATATTTCGTCCTTCAGTTTTGTCTAAGCGTTTTAAAACTTACGATGTAAAGAAGAATTTTCAAATATGGCTAAAGGAAGGGGAGAGAGAGTTTAGGCCGAACCACCTAAGAGTTATGATCGACTTGAACCTAAGAATAAGAAGCCGGAAGGATTTGAAGAAAAAGCTATTGGCCGCTTTTGATAATATTTTCTATGGTAAGGACCCTCTGAAAGAGCTCAAGGACTTAAAAGAAGAAAGGTTTGAGCATTATCTTAATTCATTGGCAATAATTGGTGTTCTTAGCCAATTGTTTATAATAGAGCAGGAATATTGTTATCATAGAGTGAGCAATTTTGACCCGCCGACGCTATTCTATCAAGGCTGGGTTAGAGAATTTATTGACAATCCTAAAGAGATAGACAATCTTTGTATGAGCGTATGTAGTGGGCAACCACCACTAGCAAAGTATGTTGCTTTAGAAAATAAAAAGAATAGAAACTTTAGGAAGGATTTAGAATCTCTTTGGTATTTACAGGAAAACGAGTAATTACGCTTCGACTAAATCGGGCAGGGTTTTTCTCTGGTAGTTGAATCGCTTAATAGACAAATCTAGATATTCTTTTTCAAGTTCAATCCCAATATAATTCCTACCATATTTATAAGCAGTCAAGCCAGTCGTTGAGCTCCCGCTAAAAGGATCCAAAATAATATCGCCTTTCCGAGTTGAAGCTAAAATAATACGCTCTAAAAGCGCAATTGGCTTTTGAGTGGGATGTTTGCCGAATATTTTTTCTTCTGGACCTGGTGCCATTATAGGCCAGATACTTTTCATCTGTTTATTGTTGTTCATTCTTTTCATGAGGTCATAATTAAAATAATGTTTACTTTCTTTATTCTTCGCAGCCCAGATAATAGTTTCGGTTGCATGAGTAAAGTATCTGCATGATAAATTAGGGGGCGGATTAACTTTATCCCAGGCTATGTCATTTAGGATTTTAAAGCCTAATTCTTGCATAGCAAAGCCAATAGAAAATATAACGTGTTGAGTTCCAGAAACCCAAATTGTGCCATTTTCAGTTAATACATCTTGGCAAGCTTTTAGCCACTTTAAGTTAAATTCGTGGGTTTCTTTTAGTCCTTTAGATACATCCCACTTGCCTTTATTGACAGAAACAACCTTTCCGGCATGACAAGTGAAGCCCCCATTGGAAAGGAAATAGGGGGGATCAGCAAATATCATGTTAATTGAGTTGTTTTGTAGTAGGGGAAGGAATTGTAAACAGTCGTCTTGGAAGAGGAAGAAGGTACAGTCTTCGTCGCTAAAGTAAGGCTTTCTAAGAGGCCTTTCCGTTATAGTGATGTGGATTTCTTTCTTCCACTTTATAAAGTCATTCTTACAGATATGTCTTTTGATTCTGTGTTCCATGATATCTCCAGTTTGCTCAAACATATATTACTCCATCTTTCTGTTTTTATCAATAGAAATTAAATTATCCTTCTACCATAATAGACGTGCCAAAGAGTAAAATCTAACACTATTTTTGATTGTAAGGAATAAGTTATTATTAGCTCGTGTTACAAAAAACACCCGCTTCATGGATAATCTAAATAAACCATATATAGAGCACTTAAAACATAACTACACAATATATTGTATTTTTCTCTTGACAGGAAATTCTTTTCTGTTATAATTAGCACTCAAGGAGAAGGAGTGCTAAGGGTTTATATTTTAACCAACTAGGAAGACTTTCTTGATGATGGTTTTCAACGTTTTTACAATTATGATCTGATCACCAAGATGTAAGTAAGCAGGAATACCTGTTTCTTAAGTAACTTATAGGCCTTCGTTTGGTTAAATACATAAACGAAGGCTTTTATTTTTTTCTGATTTTTGAAAAGTAAGACGGCTTAAAGTTTGTAGTATACCAAAAGGAAAGAAGGTCTATATGGCAAAAGAAGTCACTAGAAATCTAAAACCAAAGGTTGTGGTTGAGCTGTGGGCTCGTGCTGCTGGTCGATGCGAATTCAATAATTGCAACCGGCCTCTTTATAAATCGCCTATCACTCAAGAACAAGGAAATATTTCAGAAATAGCTCATATTTGGTCTTTTTCAGAAAAAGGACCTCGTGGCTGGGGCTTATTCAAATCAGTGAAAAAACAGCTTAATGAACTACCAAACTTGATGTTACTTTGTCATGATTGCCATAAGATAATAGATTTGGATAAAAAAGGAGAGCGCTATTCAGCAAAGTTACTAGGCCAGTGGAAGGAAGAACACGAACGGCGAATAGCTATTGTAACCGGCATAGACCCAAGTAAGAAATCCCATGTATTACTCTACGGAGCTAATATTGGTGAAGAGAAATCAATGGTACAGCCGGAACATGCCAAGGAAGCTCTTTTTCCGGAATGGTATCCCGCAGATGAACGGCCGGTTTGTCTATCTATGAATTGGGAAGGGGAAGACGACAAGAATGACTATTGGGAAACCGAAAAGAAAAATCTCCAAGAAGCTTTTAATAAAAAGATCCGTCCCTTGATCGAAGAACCTAATCCTTGTCATTTTTCAATTTTCGCTTTCGCGCCCATACCATTGATGATACTTTTAGGTTCGTTAATGACCGATAAGATTCCAGCTCAAGTTTACCAGCTCCACCGGGAACCGTATCCTACTTGGCATTGGTTGAGCGAAGAGGGAGATTTTGGATTTCAGATTAAGGCCCCAGATTCTTTTAAGTACCCGCCAGCCTTGATTATCTCGTTGAGTGATGCGATTGCTCACAACCGAATTACAACAGTCCTCGGTAACGAAGTGGCTATTTGGGAACTCACGATACACAAACCGCATAATGACTTTTTGAAATCGAAAAAACAGCTGTCCGATTATCGTGAGGCTATTCGTAAATTAATGGTAGAGATTGGTAAGGCCCATGGTAAGAATGCGCCCTTATCAATTTTTCCCGCAATGCCCGTTGCATGTGCGGTTGAATTAGGTCGGGTCAGAATGCCAAAGGCAGATATGTCCTGGATAATTTATGATCAGAATAATAAGGCAGGAAAATTTATTAAAGCAGTCCAAATATAGGAGGTTAAAATGAATAACCAACAGAAAAATCAGCTTTTAGAGTCTATGGTTGGGATTCTGGAGTTACCAGATTCTGCATACGAACAAGCAAAATTGCGGTATGAGGATATCAGCAAATGGCTTTGCCGTGCGGAATCGCGATGCAGGGATAACAGGCCTTATATTTTCCCGCAAGGCTCGTTTCGTTTGGGTACGGCTATTCCTCCAATTAAGGAGAACGAAGAATACGACTTAGATTTAGTATGCAGACTAGAGTCAGGCATTGTAAAAAGTTCATATACTCAATACGATCTTAAAATGCTTATAGGCAATGAAATTGAAGCTTACCGAGTGGCAAAAGTTATTGAAGCCCCAAAGGAGGAAAAGCACCGTTGTTGGAGACTTAACTATGCAGACAAGCTAAGTTTTCATATGGATATTCTTCCTTGCATTCCCGCCGATGAATCAAAAAGAAAGCTTCTTTTTGAAGCAATGAAAACTGCAGGTGAGGATGAATTAATTGCAGGCTCCATGTCAAAGTTTGCTATTTCTATTACTGATGATCGTCACCCAAAATACCGCCAGATTTCAGACGAATGGCCAATTAGTAATCCAGAGGGATACGCGCAGTGGTTTGTCTCTCGTATGAAGTTAGCAAAACGATTACTGGCTGAACGAGTAGAGATATTTAAGGCTGCAAATATTGATGAATTGCCCGTTTATAGATGGAAGACTCCGCTGCAGAGGTGCGTGCAGATGCTAAAGCGTCATCGAGATCGAATGTTTGAGCACGATCAAGATGTTAAGCCGGTTTCGGTTATTATTACGACATTATCGGCTCGTGCATATCAGGGGGAAACAGATATAGATTCTGCCATGCGCACTATTCTAAATCGCATGTCTAGCTTTGTAAATAAAACCTTCCCGCGAGTGCCTAATCCGGTTGACCCAAGGGAAGATTTTGCAGATCGTTGGTCTAGGGAAAAACATCTGAATCTCGAGCAAAACTTTTGGAAATGGCTAGAACAGGCTCAGGTTGATTCTAACCTTATTGGTTCATCAGATGATGTGAGCTTCGCCGCAGAGCAGGCTATGAGGAAATTCAATGTACGTTTGGACGAATCAGATTTGAAGAAGAGACTCGGCCTATCGGTAGCCTCTGTTTCGGTGACACCAAAAACACAAACAATCACTGGAAAATCTCCCTGGTGTAAAGAGGAATAAGTGATAAGGTGGACAAATATGGCTTACGACAATTCCTGATAGATTATCCCGGGATGTCTATTGTGCCATCCCGTAGTGATGGTACTATTTTAAAGGGGCTTTTTTCATTTTCTGCGAAACCAAAAGATAAGATTGAAATAAGTGATTCTTATCAACTTCAGATCGCGATCCCCCAATCCTTCCCAAGAGAAATTCCAAAAATAACCGAAATTGGCCATAAGATCCCTCGAGAGGCTAAGTATCATGTTAATGGGGATGATACGCTTTGTTTGGGTTCGGCGTTAAGAGTGCGTCAAAGCCTATCACAAAATCCAAGTATCCCTGGATTTACAAAAAATTGTCTTCTTCCATATCTATACGCAATTTCACATAAGCTTAAATATGGGGGCGATTTTCCTTTTGGCGAGCTTGACCATGGAGAACCGGGCGTAATTGCGGATTATTTAAACCTGTTTTGTTTAAAAGAAAGTTCACAAGTAAAGCAAGCACTTTTGCTTCTTGGAATGAAAAAGCGCATTGCGAACAAAAAGCCGTGTCCTTGCGGTTGTGGTAAGCGACTCGGAGCATGTCCATTTCATTATAAAGTGAATAATTTTAGGAAACTAGCTTATAGATCCTGGTTTAATGCTCATGTAGTGAATCTCGGAACTATGACGTGAGAGTTTTGATCGCAATCTTCCTTAAATATTCCTTGTGTGGGCATTTGAGGGAGTTATAATTATTGTATTAAAATCATGGGGGTGCTAATTATGGGAAAACTCAATTGTTACATTTCTCAAGCAATTACATTGTTGCGACAATTTGACCAGAAAGATGTAGATGAATATTTAAAATTTTATGAACATATTGAGAAATGCCTCAAAGTTAACCATCGAATAAATATCTTTCACCCCATCAAAGAAGATTCAAATAAGAAATCCGATGAGATATATTGGAGAGATTTAGCAGAAATTGATAAGGCGGATTTCTTAGTAGCAGAGATTTCTGTAGTTTCTTGGGGCGTTGGGCAGGAGTTGACCTACGCGATCATTAAAGGGAAGCCAATCCTTGCTTTATATAATACAAAATCAAGATTTAAACTTTCCGAAATGGTTTCAGGTTCTGGTTTAAGAATTCGTACTTATAATGGTAAAAGTGAAGAATGGAAAGAGCAAATCGCGCGGCATATTGCAGGATTTATGCCGGAAGTAAAGCAGTACTTTTACTTAAGAGAAAGGGTATGTGCCAAAATACCATGAAACAGAAATTGCTAGTTAGTATTCGTGGTCCAAAAGAAGCCCTATCTGCGTATAAAGGCGGTGCACATATAATTGATGTCGAATATCCGGCATCTGCTTTGGGAACGCCCTATCCTTTAAATATAAAAGCAGTTCGCTCTGCAATTCCAAGAAGAATAGCAATAGCAACAAACATTGGAGAAGAGCAAAGAGAACGAAAAAGTACAGCCTGTCAGGCAGTATTAGGGGTTGCAATAGCAGGTGCGGATATTATTAAGGCTGGGTTAGCAGGATATTCATTTAAAGACGCTAAATACTTGGGTGCAAGTATTGTAAGAACAGTAAAATGTTGGTTTCCAAAAAAGAAAGTTATACCAGCTGTTTTTGCTGATAAGAAGTTAAGGAAAATATTTGATCCAATTAATGAAGGGCCTAAATTAGGTAAGCTGATCAAAGCAGATGGAATTTTGATTGATACTTTTGAAAAACAAACTCAAGGTAATAGACTAACTCAAATATTAAGTTTTAAGGAAGTAAAGAAATTTGTCCAGAGATGCCATTATTATAAATTAGAAGCTTGGATAGCGGGTTCCGTAAATGCTAGTGAGCTGCCTAAGCTTTGGGAGACAGGTGTTGACGTAATTTGTATAAGAGGAGCTGCTTGTATTAAGGGCTCAGGAAGAATGGGGAAAGTTTCTCGTAAAAAGGTCGAACAGCTAGTAAGAACGATCAGAAAACAAAATGCCTAAAGGTCTTGCTAATAAATTAATAAAATATCATTTCCCACCAGTTATTGGACTCGATCAAAATATTTACCGTAATCCGGTTAGGCAACTTTTGTTACCCGCAGAAAATAAGCGTGTCATTATAAAACCGTTTAAGTTAAAAGAAATTGATGGCCTTATTTTGATTTCAAATAAAGATAAAACATTGGTTATCAATAGTCAAATTTCTAGATTGCCTAAAATTTTCAAAAACGTGCTTAAGATAGATTCTAAAGATAGCTTGCTGAATTTGAAAACTTTAAAATCTTCTAAAGCAACTTGGCTTAAACACAGTATTTTAGATAAATTTCAAACTAGCCCTCACAGTTTTGATTCTAATGAAGTAATCAAGTCTTGGGCAAATAAATTTGTGTTTAAGACCGAGATTAGATATAAAAAGCAAGTTGTTGAGTTTGGCCTAAGGCCGCCTCAAATAGGAGCATTACATGCTATACTTGCTAATTGGATTGTTTCTGATAAGCCTGCTACGGTTGTTATGCCTACAGGTACTGGTAAAACTGAAACAATGATTAGTCTACTAGTCTACAAGCAATGTAATCATGTATTAGTTATCGTGCCTTCTAATATCCTCAGAGAGCAAATAGCAGAAAAATTTTCTAGTTTGGGTATCTTACAGCAATTTGGAATTGTTGGCAAAGATATAAAATTTCCGCTTGTTGGTATGCTAAAACATAGACTAAGAGATGTGAAAGAAACACAAGATTTCTTGGGTAAATGTAATGTTGTTGTTTCTACAATGGCGGCTTTAACGCAATGTAACCCAAGAGTACAAGAGGAAATATCCAAGATATGTTCACATTTATTTATTGACGAAGCACACCATATCCCTGCTAGGACCTGGGCAAAATTTAGACAACTTTTTATAAATAAGCAAATAGTACAATTTACGGCAACTCCTTTTAGAGTAGATGGAAAACATGTAGATGGCAAAGTTGTCTTTGATTATTCTCTTGCCAAGGCACAGGAGGAAGGATATTTTAAAAAAATTAATTTTATCCCCATTGAAGAATATGGAGAACTGTCTTTGTCCGATGAACTAATTGCTATTAAAGCAATAGAGCAGCTTAAGAAAGATTTGAAGAGTAGATTCAATCATGTTTTGATGGCGAGAGGAGAAAGCATTAAGAGGGCAGAAGCAATTTTCAAAATCTATAAAAAATACAAAGAATTCTATCCGGTTCTAATCCACAGTAAAATTAAAGGGAAAAAAAGAAAACAAAATCTTGAATTGGTTCGTAATAAAAGATCTAAGATTATTGTGTGCGTCGATATGTTTGGAGAAGGATTTGATTTACCTGAATTGAAGATTGCAGCTTTGCACGATATTCATAAATCTCTTGGAGTAGTCCTGCAGTTTACAGGCCGTTTTACGCGTAATTCAAAGAAGATTGGTGATGCTACATTTATAGCTAACGTAGCTGATGCCAAAGTAGATGAAAGCTTAAATGAGCTTTATGCTGAAGATTCTGACTGGAATTTTGTAATTAAAGAAAAAAGTATAAACGCAGTAAATGAACAGGTAGAATTCACTGATTTTTTAGACAATTTTGATGAGAAATTAGTTAAAGAAATCCCAATTCAAAACTTATTACCTGCGATGAGTACTGTTATATATCGATGCATAGATGCAAAATGGAATCCCGCTAATTTTATTAAAGCTTTTCCTGTGGATCTCGAACATATCCATTCATTAAATAATAACTCAAAGATTCTTATCATTGTTACTAAAGAAAGAGAGAATGTGCCTTGGGGAGACATAAAAGAAATAAGTAATCTGATCTGGAATTTGTATATTACTTTTCTCGATGTAGAACAAAAACTATTATTTATTCATGGTTCCTCAAAGTGGGGGCACCAACGTTTAGCAGAGGCAATATGCAAAGGTTCAACTCTTATAATAGGACAGGATGTTTTTAAATGTTTCCATGGCATAAATAGAATTAAACTACATAATCTTGGTCTAAAGAAGGCCCAAAGGAATCCTGTTAGTTACTCAATGTATACTGGAGAAAATCTTGAATTAGGGATTTCCCAAGCAACCAGAAGGACCGCGATTCCTTCAAATAGCTTTGGGATAGGATATGATAGTGGTAAAAGAGTAAGCTTTGGTTGTTCGACAAGAGGTAAAATTTGGTCAAAAAAAGTTGGGAGAATCCCTAAGTGGATAAAATGGTGTAAGGAGGTAGGGAAAAAAGTATTAGACCAGAATATTCAAGTTCCTGAATTATTGACAGGTTGTTTAGTCGGGAAGGAAACTAAGATTCGACCTCCATATATTCCTGTTATTGTTGAATGGCCGCAAATAATTTTAGATCAACCAGAAGAAAATTATGGAATAATTATAAATGGTCAAAAAATTAATCTCGAAGAAGTTAGCTTAGAATTACTTAGTGTTACAGATAGTGATCCTATTAAATTTAGAATATATAATTCCGCTCAGATTTTTTCTGATATTCAGCTAAATTTTGCAGATAATGGATTTGACTATAATTTTCTTGGAGCTCAAGCGTCCATAGATATTAGAGGAAAGCAGTATTTGCTTACAGATTGGTTTAAAGAAAATCCACCTACTATAAGATTTGTCAATAATTATTTTCTTGAGAATAACTTGCTCTATGAAGATAAAAGCCCGAAAGCAGTTTTTGACACAAACAATATTAGTTCGCTTAATTGGCAAGGAATAGATATTAAGAAAGAATCACAAACTACTTCAAAGTTAGTAGATTCTATTCAATATCGGGTTATTGATGAATTAAAAAAGCAAACCGGTTTTACAGTTATTTTTGATGATGATAATCCAGGAGAAGCAGCTGATATTATTGCTATTAAAACTGCTGATTCGGAAAATATCAATATAGACTTTTATCACTGTAAATTCTCTTCAGATAATACTCCAGGTGTAAGGGTGAATGATATGTATGTTGTTTGTGGACAGGCTCAAAGTAGCATCCGCTGGAAAGAAAACTTAAATTTTTTGTTTGAACATATGATGAATAGAGAGAAAAAAAGAATCAAGAATAACCAGCCTACTAGATTTGAGTGCGGAGATCTAAAGACGTTAAATTCCATTAAGAGAAAGTTTAATCATTTTAATTTCCAGATGAGAATTTTTATAGTACAACCTGGTTTATCCAAATCTCAAGTTACCTCCACTATTTTAGAATTACTTGGAGCGACAGAATGTTATTTAAAAGAAACTTATAATATTCCATTTAACATTATCTGTAGTCCCTAGGGCATATTTTTTCGC
>Ga0265297_10012450_pt1 | contig 10206 bp, 6 predicted proteins | sample Munlanlwell13791_FD_192502 | JGI IMG/M metagenome (GOLD analysis project Ga0265297, IMG submission 192502) | Leachate microbial communities from a municipal landfill in Southern Ontario, Canada - Leachate well 137-91 | ecosystem: Engineered > Solid waste > Landfill > Unclassified | place...
GATCAAGTACGAATAAGAAATACAGTTATTTAGCCAAAGCCACAGGTCGCAAGGTCATGCTTGCGGCCTGTGGTTTGTTTTTTGCTGTTTGTCTTTTGGGCATGAGCCCGGCTCCTAAGGCCAAAGCCTATATCAAGAAATTAAAGAACAGCAATTACCAGTTAATCGTGAATAATAAGCCTTATGTTGTTAAAGGCGTCTGTTACAATCCTATCCCTATCGGGAAAAACCACGAGCATGACTGGTGGTCTGACCCCAATAAGCCCTGGCTTGTAGACGGAAAGTTGATGAAAGAGATGGGCGTAAATACTATCAGGCTTTATCAGACCCATGAAAACGCGGATGAGGTTAAGGCTGTGATCAGGGACCTGTACGAACGTTTCGGCATACGCACGATCTTAGGCGATTGGCTGGGTTTTTGGGAATACCCTTGCCCGTTCTACGGAGACAAGAATTTTCAGGAGAAAGTAAAAAAAGATGTAATAGAAATGGTGCGTCTTTATAAAGATGAGCCGGGGGTATTGATGTGGATCCTCGGTAATGAGAATAATTATTCCTGCGTCGGCACGGTAAACCCCTGGTCTACCGATGAAATAGATAAAGAGCCGGACCCGCAAAAGCAAAAAGCCATGCGCTCGAAGATTTATTATTCCTTTATCAATGAAATTTCTCAGGAAATTCATAGGATCGACCCCAGCCACCCAGTGGCTTTAGGAAACGGTGAATTAGTGGGATTGGAATTTGCCAATCAATATGCCCAGGATATAGATATCGTCGCCTGCATCATTTACCGCGGCAAAACATTCGGCAACCTTTTTAATTCTTTGAAAGCTACCTTTGACCGCCCGATACTTTTGGCTGAATTCGGCGCGGATAGCTACGACGCGTACTTAAAGAAAGATGACCAGAATATGCAGGCCTTCTTTCTGGAATCGCAGTGGCGCCAGATCTACGAGAACTTGGCCGGCAATAAAGAAGGCGCCGGTAATTGTATAGGCGGCACGATCTTTGAGTGGACAGATGAATGGTGGAAGCATAATGAAAGCGCCTCTGACGGATGGAGCGCGCATGACACGGAGTCCAACTGGACAAACGGCAGTTATTATTTTGATATTAAGGCCGCGGGTAATAAAAATATGAATGAGGAGCATTTCGGGATCATTGCTCTTGCCGAAGAAATGGAAAACGGGTTGAATAAACGCGTTCCCAAAAAAAGTTTCTACATAGTCAGGGAATTCTGGAAGAGCCCGGATATAAACAAAAAAGGAAAACATAAGAAATGAAGAAAATTCTTGTAGTTTTGATAGGGATAATTTTAGCTCATAGCGCATATGCCCTGGATAACGCCAGGTTAACGGCCATATCCAAGGACATTGTGCAGTCTAAGGATGACCTGGAGGTTTACGCCTCTCTTGAGGAAGCGGCAGGCTTGTATTTTAAGGAAAATAAATACAATGAATTTGTGGATTTCTTAAAGTCGCTGGGTAAGCAGAAAAAAACGGCAGAACCTGTGATCAATTATTATATCGCCTTTACGCGCTACCATCAGCTTAAGCACCTGGAAGAGACACAGAACTGGGATGTATATTTTGATAAAGGCAACAGTTACCGCGATGAGATAACCGCCTCTTTGCAAAAAACGATTTCTTCCGCGTTACCGTCTGACGCGCTTAGTATTTATTCCCGCATGATGCTTTGGAAATTCCATAAAGACCAGAATGATAACTTTAGCGAGGACGCGTTAACGGACATGATGAACTCAGCCCAACTTTACGCTAAAGATAACGCAAACCCCCTGCCCCTAAAGGACGTAGCCGCGGAATTGATGTCTTATGATGAAAAAGGCAAGGCCAAAGAAGCTTACAAGCTTTACGTAGATAAGCTGGTCGCGGCGAACATCAGTGACGATGCATTAGATAATACGGCCTTTGAATTCTATAAAGAAGGCAACCTTGATTTAGCCCAAACGCTTTACGACGTTTACGCCTCCAGGATAGAAAAAACTTACGAAAAAAATAAATTAGTTTCCCGCCTGATAGATATAGCCAAATTATTCACCTATAAAGACGACGGCGCAAGCGATATGCTTTACGCGGAAAAGACCTTTCAGAAGATAGAAGAAATAGGGGGTATTGAGGCGTTTGATGAGCCGCTAATGTATTTGCGCGCCTTTAACTTAGAAAAAGCAAAAGAGTTCAAGGCGGCAAAAGAGATATACGCGCAGTTAGTGAAACGCTATCCCGAAAGTAACCATGCCGATGAAGCGCTTTTTAAGATCGGGATTATTAATACCTATATATTAAGAGATAAGGCTTTGGGTATTAATTCTTTCTTAGAGTTATCCGCGAAAAAGCCCAGCCCTCAGGTAAATTCTGCCTTTTATCAATTAGGGCTTCTCGCGCAATGGGAAGGGGATGCGGCCAAGGCCAAAGAGTATTATGGCAGGTCTAGTAGTGCCGCGGCCAAGGAAAGATTAGAAGAAATAGAGGCCAATCAGCCATTAGAGTACAATCTCAAAACATTTTTAGACCTTTCTTTAAAAGAGGAAAACGCCTTTTTTGATATGAGCAAGTTAGACTTAAGGGCGCATCCTTATAATGCTGCAACCGGCGAAGAAATAAAGTTCAGCTCTGCCGCGTATGCCGCGCAAAGCGGCTGTACGCAGGTAGAATTACAGTATTTATGGAGCCAGGATGCCGGAAGCCTCACTCCTGCCGCAGTTGATTCCGCGTTTACTACCACTTTTAACGAGCCCGGGACCAAGGTTTTGGGCCTGGTGGTAGTCTCTCCCAACGGCTTCCTTGACCGAAGCATCGATTTCGTGGATATTCATTAAGTTCTTAAAAACACTTGACTTATACTTTCTTTAGTAGTATAAATAATATCAATAAGCATTTAATAAAGTCCTTAATAAACTTTTCCTAAACTAAATGCGCGCATTAGATTTCCAAAAAGAAGAGTTAAGTGAAAAAGAGAAGCGTAATGTTGAGATATTGGAGATCTTAAGAAGGCGCGGGCCTGTCAGCCGACCGGAAATTTCCAAAGAAATCGGCGTTAATGTCGTTACCATCTCCCATTATATCGATGATTTTGTAAAACGTAACATAGTCCAGGAAAGAGAGTTTGATGTTTCAGAAGGCGGCAGAAGGCCGCTCTTAGTAGATATAAACTCTCAGGCAGGTTACGTTGTCGGCGTGGGGCTGAACCTAATGAACATGGTAGGACTCTTGGTGGATTTAAAAGGCAACATCATCACTAAGACCCAGATCGCCCGTCCCAACGCGTCAGTAAAAGAGATCGCAGAATGCCTGTTGGAAGTTGTGCGCGAGATCTTAAGGCGTTCTAAAGAATATATGCCTAATATCAGGGGGATCGGCGTGGGAATCGCGGGGCTCATCAATAAAGAAACCGGTTCCATCCACTGGCCGCAGAAGATGGACCATTATTATACATACGCTTCAGTGGACCTGCCCTTAAAAAGTTTGATGGAGAAGGAATTTAACCTGCCTACTTTAATTGAAAATGACGCTACCAGCGCCTGTTTCGGCGAACATTGGCTGGACCTGGAGCGCGGGTATAAAAATGTTATTTATATGTTTTCTGGCGTAGGTTGTGGTATAATGATTAACGGTGAAGTTTACCGCGGCACATCAGGTTATGCCGGAGAAGTCTCCATATATAACTTTAAAGAGCAGGATCTCTTCAGTTGTAAGCTTGGAAATGATTGTTTTGTCAAGCGCTGGGAATTAGATATCGGTATTGTTGAAGATACCCGGATGATGCTGGCAAAAGATAAACCAAGCGCGGCCGATTTCTTTAAATTGACCTCAAGTAATATAGATAACGTAGATTTGAAAAGTGTATTTATCGCTGCCAGGAGCAAAAATCAGATCGCGCTTGGCGCCCTGGATTTAGCCGCAAAGCGGCTGGGCATAAAAATAGCCTCGCTTGTAAATTTGCTTAATCCGGAAGTAGTGGTAATCGGCGGAGGCCTGGAAGAAGCAGGGGAAGATTTCCTGAACAAGGTCAATATAACGGTTAAAGAGTGGGCTTTTAGAGAAGCAACAGAGAATTTAAAGATCACTTTCTCTCAACTGAGGGAAAATGCAGTAGCCCTGGGCGCAGCAAGCTTAGTGATGCAAAAGGCATTCGCCCAATTATGGTAGAAGGGGGGAGCATGGAGCAAAAGACAAAATTTATTTTAATCGGCCTTATCGGCGTATCGGTAATTATGTTTTTTCTTTTTATCCAAGCCTTAACCTCCAAGCAGACGGTGATTCGGGAAAGAGATAATTACAAAGCCGAGAATTTATCTTTAAGCAGCAAATTGGAAAAACTGGATAAAGACCTGCGTGACAAGCAGCTTAAAGTGGATTCTTTGCAGACAGATTTGAATAGGGTTGCCCAAGAACGGGATGAGATGGCCAAACGCTTTGAAATGGTCAATAAAACCAGGGAAGAGCTGATTGAAAAAATGAAAGGCTCAACGGCAACCAGCGTACCGGCGACCACCGATGCTTACTGGGCAGGGGTCTTAAAGGCAAAAACAGATTTAGAGTTTCAACTGGATAAGATGCGTAGCGACCTAAAGAGCGCCCAAATATCTAACGAACAGCTGCAGAGGGATAAGAATACCCTAGACTTTGATATTGCTAGCCTCACACGCGAGAAGGCAGACCTTGGGCGGCAATTAGAATATAACCAGAAATTAATGGATAGCATCAGCCAGGAATTAGTCAGGGAGAGAAACGATAAGACACAGATCCAGGGGACATTTAAATCCCTAAAGAATGAAAACTCGGTCTTGCGCCGGCAATTAAAGAGCCTGAACAACCGCAAGATCTCTTTGGAAAGAAAGATGCAGGATATTGAGCAAGGCAAGAACTCCGTGGAGCGCAGGCTTAATGAAATGGAAACGATGCTGACCGACAGGATCTCCCAGATCAATAAATTAAGGGATGAATTAGATATGATCCGCAGCGGCGCCAAGCGCGGTACCCTTATGGACAGGAAAGAATCCGTGGAACTGCCGCCTATCGTGGTGCGCCCTTCGCAGGATATCCCTACCGTAGAAAAACCGGGGACAGAATCTACGGGCAAGGTATTGGCCGTGAATAAAGACAGTAATTTCGTGGTCATTGACCTGGGAGAAGATTCCGGAATAAGGATAGGCGATAGCTTCAGCATCTTCAGAAAAAATGAATCCATTGCTACTATTCGGGTAATCAAGGTAAGCAAGAGCGTATCTGCTTGCGATATAGAAAGAGAAGATTCCCTGATCCAGATCGGGGATATTGTTAGATAAAAAGTAACTTGTCTTCATAAATGACACGTACCAAAAAAGGGCCCTCCAAAACTGTTTCCATTGAAGATGTTGCGCGCCTGAGCGGTGTATCCATTACTACAGTCTCGCGCGTCATTAATAAAATCCCTACCGTAAAAGAAAGACACCGTATTAAGGTTCTGGATGCCGTTAAACAACTTAAATTCCAGCCTTCGGTTTTTGCCCAAAGACTGGCTACCGGAAGAAGCAATGTTGTGGCGTTGATCATCCCGCGTTACGAGGGCGTGTTTTATTCTTTTTATGCCTTGGAGCTTATTCGTGGGATAGGGACATTATGCGAGGCCCTTAAGTTAGATTTATTACTGCACTTAACCGATGCACGCACCAGCCCTAATTTAAAAGGCGTAGGGGGGATAATCTTTGCCGACCTTATCGGCAACCGTCAGCAGTTGGAAGAGGCGATAAATAATAATACTCCTTGCGTCGTGATCAATCATTTTGTAGATGACCTAAAAGTCAGCTACATAGCTATTGATAATGCGGGGGGCGCCGAGAGCGCGGTAAAATACCTCATTAGCCTAGGCCATAAAAAAATAGCACACATCACGGGGGATTTAGTAACGCAGGCAGCTTCCTTGCGTTTTGAAGGGTATAAGCGGGCCCTGAAGAAAAATAATATTGCCTTACGCGAGGATTATATTTTCAAAACGGATTATTCCCGGGGCCAGGCACGTACAGCCGCGGAGAATTTGCTGAAGGCCAATGATCCGGCTAGCGCCGTATTCGTGGCATCTGACTCCATGGCCTTGGAAGTAATGGCAGTAGCACGGGAAACGGGTAAACACATACCCGATGATCTATCTATAGTGGGTTTTGACGATAACCCGTCGGGTTTATACGGCCCGGTTGCCCTTACTACGGTCAGGCAGCCGCTGATTAAAATGGCGGAAGAAAGCGTAAAGGAATTGAACCGCCTGATGACCAATAAGGGTGTAGCGATAAAAAAAGTATCTTTACCCACGGAATTGATCGTCCGGGAATCCTGCCGGCAGATTTAGCTCTTAGCACAATTTATTGTATATGAAATTCAGCTCTATACCATATATTGTATTTTCTTGTTGACAAGCAATTGAGCCGATGTTATACTGGCAACGCTTAAAAAATCAATCCTAACATATTGCAAACCAAAGGAGTGGCTAGATGACGCTTGAGCTATCCGACAACGCCTTAAAGGTTTTAGAAAAACGATACTTAAGAAAAGATGAAGAAGGCCGGGTCATTGAGACCCCGGAAGAAATGTTTCTTAGGGTAGCCCGTGCAATAGCCATTGCGGATAAAGATTACGGTAAATCCGAAGCTGAGGTAGAAAAATTGAAAAATGATTTCTACCGTATTATGACCGCTTTGGAGTTCCTGCCGAACTCACCGTGCCTGATGAATGCCGGTAAAGATTTAGGCCAGTTAAGCGCCTGCTTCACCCTACCTATCGAAGATTCCATGGAATCCATATTTGAAACCTTAAAAACCACAAGCCTCATCCATAAATCAGGCGGCGGAACGGGATTTTCTTTCTCGCGCCTGCGCGCAAGGAATGCCGTGGTGAAAAGCACAGGCGGTATTGCCTCGGGCCCCGTATCTTTTATGAAGGTTTATGATGCCGCAACCGAAGCTGTTAAACAGGGCGGAACGCGCCGCGGCGCGAATATGGGGATACTGTCAGTTGACCATCCCGATATCATGCAGTTTGTCACTTGCAAGGAAGACAGCAAACTTATTACGAACTTTAATATTTCGGTTGCCATCACCGACGACTTTATGCAAAAGCTTAAAAAGGGCGAAGATTACGACCTTATTGACCCGCATACCAAGGGTTCGGTAAAACGCCTGAATACCAAAGAAGTATTCGATTTGATCGTTAAGCAGGCGCATAAGAACGGAGAACCGGGGATCATTTTCATTGAAAGGATTAACCAATATAACCCTACTCCGAAACTCGGCAGGATCGAAAGCACTAACCCCTGTGGAGAGCAGCCGCTTCTGCCTTACGAGAGTTGTGACCTGGGTTCCATTAACTTAGAGCGGATATGCAAAAAAATAGGCACGCGTTACGAGATCGATTGGGATAAGCTAAAAGAGGTAACGCGACTGGCCGTGCATTTCCTGGATAATCTTATTGATGTCAATAAATTCCCTCTGCCGCAGATAGAAAAAGCTACTAAGGCAACGCGCAAGATCGGCCTGGGAGTTATGGGTTGGTCTAGCCTGTTGATCCGCTTAGGCATACCTTATAATAGCGAAGAGGCAGTGGCGTTGGCAGAAAAAGTAATGTCTTTTATTCTGGAAGAATCCACTAAGAAATCATTGGAATTAGGCAAGTCCAAAGGCACCTTTCCGGCATTTAAGGGCAGTATTTATGATAAAAAAGACGGTTCGACGAAGATGCGCAATGCCACCTTAACCACCATTGCCCCTACCGGTACCATCAGCATTATTGCCGGGCCTTGTTCTTCGGGCATAGAGCCGTTATTTGCCATTTCCTACTACCGCAATGTCATGGATAATGACAAGCTCGTAGAGGTAGACCCGCTTTTTGAAGAGATCGCCAAGGAAAGAGGTTTTTACAGCCGTCAGCTGATGGAGAAGATCGCCGAAAATACCTCCATTCAGGAGATGAAAGAGATCCCCGAAGATGTGCGCAAGATCTTTGTTACCGCGCACGACATCAGCCCCGAATGGCACGTGCGTATGCAGGCGGCATTCCAGAAATATGTGCATAACGCTACCTCTAAGACCATAAATTTCCCGCATGACGCGACATTAGAGGATGTGCGTAAGGCGTATTTATTGGCATACGAATTAAATTGCAAGGGGATCACCATTTACCGCGATAAGAGTCGCGAAGAACAGGTGCTTAATATAGGTAAGCCTAAAGAGGCAGTGAACACCCTGGTCTTTGATTTTAAGAAAGATATCGCTCCCCGTCCCCGTCCGGAAGTGATCATCGGCACTACCACCAAGGTCTCAACCGGTTGCGGCAATCTTTATGTAACTATAAACGTGGATGAAGAAGGGAATCCTTTTGAGCTTTTTACCCAGATGGGAAAGGCCGGCGGCTGCGCGGCATCTCAATTGGAAGCCATCGGTAGGCTTGTTTCCTTGGGTTTTCGTTCCGGCATTGAAGTAAAAGCGATCATTGAGCAATTGCGTAATATCCGTTGTCCTTCGCCTTCATGGGAAAAGGGCCAGCGCATATTCTCCTGCGCCGATGCTATTGCCCGCGTAGTAGAAAGAAGGCTGGTAAACCAACAGGCGCTCAATGTTCCCGCGGAGGTGTCGGCTCTACCTATGAAACACTCCCATGAAGATGAGCGTCCTAACGCGGACGCGATAGGCCACCATGCGGATATCGTAGGCGTGTGCCCGGATTGCGGCGGGGCGCTTCGCCATGAAGAAGGATGCCAAAAGTGCCATGCCTGCGGGTTCTCTAAATGCTGATATGAAAAAAATACTTTATATAGTTTTGGATGGTTTAGGTGACTTGCCGATAAAGGAGCTTGGGCTTAAAACTCCGCTTGAGGCGGCACTCACCCCGAACCTTGACCGGTTGGCGCAAAAAGGAAAAACCGGTTTGGTATATCCTGTGGCAAAGGGTATTGCCCCGGAGTCTGACATTGCCGTAATTAGCTTGCTTGGCTATGACGCGCATAAATATTATACCGGCAGAGGCCCCTTAGAGTCTTTTGCCGAAGGTTTAGCCGTAAATGACGGGGATGTGGCTTTTCGCGTAAACTTTGCTACAGTTGCTCCTGACGGTAAAGCTATTAAAGACCGCCGCGTAGGAAGAAATCTTACTACCGAAGAAGCCACTGGGTTAGCTAAAGAGATAAATTCTAAAGTCGCGCTTTCTAATGCCACCTTTGAGTTCAAGAATACTATCGGCCACCGCGGCGTATTGGTGATTAGGGCAATGCGTTCTAAATTATCCGGTTGGATCACTAATACTGACCCGGCTTACGACCGCGAGGGTGTATTTGGCGTAGCCAAGGAAAAGTTCGAGAACTTTGTAGCTACCTCAGAGCCGATGCCCGGATACGAAAATTCCGCAGAAGCTAAGGAAGCAGCCTCGCTATTAAATGAATTTACCCAGAAGTCAAATAAGGTTTTAAATGAGGCCGCGATAAATAAGAAGAGAGTTTCGGAAAACAAGATGCCGGGAAATCTTATTCTTTCGCGCGATGCCGGAGACCATTTGCCTGAATTCCCCAGTATCACGAGTGTTTATAACTTAAAATTCGGCTCTTTTGTGCAAATGCCGGTAGAAAAAGGTATCGCCCTTTTGACCGGGATGGAGATCATTGATATACCCCAGTCAAGCGGCCATCTGGATGTGGATTATCCGGTGTGGGCAAAGGTGGCGCTGGACTCTGTTGAGAAATACAACGGTATATACGTGCACATCAAGGGTCCGGATGAACCGGCGCATGACGGCGATTTCTTAATGAAGAAAGAAATTATCGAAGCAATAGATAAATACTTTTTTACTAATCTCCTGCCTAAATTAGACATCAATAATACCATTGTGGCGGTTACCGCGGACCATTCTACTGTCTGCGCTATTAAAGCCCATTCTGCTGACCCTGTACCGCTTTTGGTCTCAGGCGGAAATATTAAGCCTGACGGCTCCTTAAGTTTCTCGGAGAAAGCCGCAAAACTCGGCTCTATCGGCGAGATCAAAGGCATGGATATTATGCCCCTCCTTGTAAAGAACGCGAAAGAATAACAATTCAATTCCCAATGACCAATTTTCAATATCCAATGAAATCCCAATTCCCAATGTCTCAATTGGGCATTGAATAATTGGACATTCATTGGGATTTGGATATTGGCTAATTGGAAATTAAGATGGCTGATTATGATGTTAT
>Ga0265297_10012451_pt1 | contig 10206 bp, 7 predicted proteins | sample Munlanlwell13791_FD_192502 | JGI IMG/M metagenome (GOLD analysis project Ga0265297, IMG submission 192502) | Leachate microbial communities from a municipal landfill in Southern Ontario, Canada - Leachate well 137-91 | ecosystem: Engineered > Solid waste > Landfill > Unclassified | place...
AGGAACTCTCATGGATAAAGTAAGGCTTGGATTGAAGAGCCAATAATTTAACCGCAGAGCCAGATGCTAACGAGATCTCTGCGGATTCAAGTATCTTTAATACCCTCAAACCTTCAATGCCATCTGTCAACGGCCTTTTCCCCTGCATTACACATTCAATAAAATGATTCAATTCCAGTTTTAAGGGTTCCTTGCTGTCCACGGGAATAATCTGATAATCTGCCCTTTGGGTAAAAGGCTTATCTCCGTTATTCCACTCTACCCTGTGTGGATAAAAGAATAATTTTTCTTTACTTACATCATCAAAAACAATCATCGCCTTTGAGCCGATAATAATAAGTTTTTGTTCCTTGTAGGGATGAAGCCAACTAACAAAGATATGCCCTTTCACCCCGCTTTCAAAATCAAGAGTAGTTAAAGTCGTATCATAGATATTTTTATTCATATAATCCCAGCCAAAGGCAGAAACACTGGCAGGCTCTTCAACAAGAAGAGAAAGTATTGCCGAAATATCGTGGGGCGCGAAACTCCAAAGGATATTCTCTTCACTCCTTAGCTTACCGATATTCAGCCGGTTTGAATAAATATACTGCACCTTTCCTATCTGTCCCGAAGAGATAATTTCCTTAAGTTTGGCGATTGCGGGATGATACTGAAGTATATGACCTACCATTAGAATCCTTTTCCGCTTTTCTGCTAGCTCTACTAGCTCTTGGCCGTCCTTAACTGTTAAAGCAAGCGGTTTCTCAACAAAAACATCCTTGCCTGCCAAAAGAGATTTTTTTACAATCTCATAGTGAGTAGCCGCAGGAGTTGATACTACAACCGCCTTAATCTCTTGATCTCTTAACACATCATCCAGAGAAGCTGTGCAATGAATGTCAGGGGATTTTTTCTTTACCTCCGAAAGAGTATTTTTATCCGTATCGCAAACAGTATGCAAAACTTTCAATTCATAAAGGTTACGAAAAATATTTTTTCCCCAGTATCCAATTCCTATCTGAGCTATAAACTTAAATTTACCCATTTCTTCCTCTAATGATTTAACAATTTTAAAATATTAACTATCCTTTTGGCAGCTTTCCCGTCGCCATATAGATATTTCGCATTTTTGGAGGAATTATGAATCCCCCGATAATCCCGATAAAGCACATTCCATCCGCTTTGTATTGTTTCTGTCCATTCTGTCTGTTCTCTGAGCGTTACACATGGAACGCCAAGCCAATACGCCTCTTTCTGCAGCCCTCCGGAATCAGTCAAAAGAAGCTTGCTGTTTTTAACAAGCCACGCCATATCGAAATAGCCCAAAGGTTCTATTACCTTAAGCTTTCGTAGGAGGCTTTTATTCAATCTTTTAAAAATCTTTTTTGACCTCGGATGCATAGGAAATATAACAGTATTATTTCCTGATATATCATTGACAAAACCAATGATTTCTTTTAGTTTTTTATGATCATCTGTATTCTCTGCCCGATGTATGGTTAAAGTAATGTATTCGCGAGGATTAAGATTGAGGTCTTTCAATATGCTGGATTTTTTGCTAGCGATCTCCAAAGCATAAAGCAGCACATCATACATCGCATCTCCGACATTCAATACTAACGGATTATTAAAATTGATGGCAAGATGTGATAAATCAAATTTATCGCTAATCAGTTTGCCGTTATTAACTATATTCCGGAATCCCTTGTCCCTAAGATTTCTAACCGCAGTTTTCGAAGGGCATAAAAGTACAGTTGAGCAATGATCGACCAGTATCCGGTTTATCTCCTCAGGCATATATCTATTGTAACTCCTGAGGCCCGCTTCAATATGAATAACCGGTATATGCAGTTTTACGGCTGCCAGAGCAGCACCAAGGGTAGAATTTGTGTCGCCATATACCATAACGGCATCAGGCTTTTCTTTTAACAAGGCCTTCTCTGAGCGCCTGAGAATCTGGCCGGTCTGTTCTCCATGGTTTGAGGATCCTACCGCAAGAAAATAAGAGGGCGCATGTATTTTAAACTCTTTGAAGAAAACCTCGGACATGGCGTAATCATAATGCTGCCCCGTATGGATGAGAACGCTCTTAATTTTGCTCCGAGATAGGTGATTAAACTCGCCTATTGCGCGGTAAATAGGAAAATACTTTATAAACTGTGGCCGCGTACCTATTATCTGGACAATTTTCACCATATTTTTTAGACTTTGATTGTTTTTCTGGTGTGTATGTCTTTACAAGTCATTAGGTTATAATTATACCACAAATTATGGTGGGCTTCAACCTAAGACCTAAGGCGCTTTAGCGGGGTTTGTTGAGAGATACCCCTCAACATAAGATTGTATTTTGGCGTTTTGAGGGTCAAGCAGGAGGGCTTTTTCAAATTCATTTTTCATCGGCTTTTCTTTGCCTTGGGAACCGTATAACCAACCTAACCTTAAATGATAATCTGCTTTAGTAGGATTAAGTGCGATTGCTTTTTTATATAAATCTTCCGCTAAATCCAGAAGCTCCTCCGGCCCTTTGTTAAATTCCCCTAAACCATAAAGCTCGTTCTTTGAATCTTCTCTTAAAGCAAAATCTGACAATAAATCTGCCTTTCTATTAAAATAAGAGCTTTTTAATGAATTCAAAGTTATTGCTTCATCGATCTGCCTTAAAGCTTTTTTGTATATAAGTACTCCCTTAATGCCGGATTCGGAGATTTTTTTATCTTTAATCTTTTGAAAAATTACCTCTGCCTGATAACGCCTGAAAATTGAAACTTCGCTAAAAACTAATAGTGCGCAAGAGACAACAATAAAACAGATTCCTGCGAATCTAGGCAAAATAAATTCGCTTTTAGGCACCGGCAGCAGGTCCTGTGGTTCTTTTATATAAGCCACCCGGCATGCTAATGCCAAGATGATAAAAAATAAAATAGAATTGGCAGGCACATGGAACATAAAGTCAAAAAAACTTAAGGAAATCATAGAAAAACAACCCGTCAGGCATCCAAGAGTAGTATAAACCGCAAAAGGAGAATGTCTCTTTAGGTACATCGAGAAAATGTTTTTTAAGAAGTTAAACAAGAAAATAAAAAAGAGTAAGAAACCGATAAACCCAACCTCAACCAAAAGCTGTAGGGGTTCGTTGTGGCTAAAAACATAGGTAACTTGCCAATTCGTCATTTTATATTTTTGCGCGATCTCTGAGAATGTCCCCAAACCCGTGCCCCATAACGGAAAATCTTTGAAAATCTCAAAGCTATCTTTAACTATCTCAAGCCGGCTAGAATATACTCCCAAGGGATTACTTAGAGAATTCATCCTAAGCATAAGCGGCTCTAAACCCACCATTCCCACAAAAAGAGAAAAGAATAAGATTAAGATTACAGCTATTGCTATAGTTTGTTTCAATGGCCTCTTTATATTCAACAAAAAGAAAAAAACAAGAAAGCTTATAAATAAACATACTTTGCCGCTCCGCGAAGAAGTCAAAAATATAGCCAGAATCATCACGGAAGCCATAAAAAGGAGTATTACGCGGATAGTCTTGGAAATATTAGCCAGAGAATATCCTATGCATAAAAAAACAACCATTGCTAAATAAGCTACAAAATGATTGTGGTTGGTAAAAGTGGCAAAGTGCGGAGTCGGAACAGATAAATTGCGCGACAGCAGTCCATAAAGAGAACATAAAAAACCCCAAATAACGATTGTCAAGATAAGCCGCCTGGCCTTTTTTTCTGAATCAATATAATTTAAGGTGATAAAAAATACAATCAAATAAGTTATAAATTGCAAAAGAATATTAATGCTTGCTTCATTATAAATACTCAAAGTAAAATTACCGTAAGAAGGAATACTGAAATCTCTATATAAACGGGCCGTCGAGGGAGAGATAAAAGAAAGTATATCCTTGGATAGTGGCAAGAGTTGAAATATTAAAAGGGAGATAAATAAAAGAAGTGGTATTGCGGGTATTCGAACGAAAGAAATACTTGTTTTCGAAGGAGAGATAAGCGGCCGAACAAAAAAAATAAAGAAAACCAGAAAAGCCGTTGCCTCAATTAATGAAAGGGGAAAGATTGTTATGCTTCCATAAATAACAGGGGGGAATAAAACAAGAAAAAATAAGAAAAACTCAATAAAAAAATCTTCAGGCAGGTTCCATCGGAAATCTTTCAACATTCATCTTCTCTTTAGCTTCTCTTCTCTTTAACCTGTTTTCTCTTCGATTGCTTGTCTTCTTCGCTGGCGTAATAATGATAATAATAATACCTGTCTTCTTTTTCCGGATCAAGATTATTGATTATTACGCCGATAATCTTAGCTCTTGCTTCTAGTAATTTTTGTTTTGCGCGCACAACCGCATCTATTCTTGTACTGCCTCCCTTAACCACTAAAATAACTCCATCTACCATATTAGCCAATAAAGATGTGTCTGCTGCGCTTAAAATGGGCGGGGAATCAATGATTATACGGTCAAATTTTGCTTTTAGGTCTTCAAAGAGCAAACGAATCTTAGCCGAAGTAAGAAGTTCGCTTGGGTTAGGAGGAATAGTACCTGATGTAATCATAGAAAGATTTGGGACAGAAGTAGTTTTGATAATTGAATCTAAGCTTATATTCCCAGTAAGGAAATTACTTAAGCCGTTCCCCTGCTCAAGCCCGAATAATTTATGGATCTTAGGCCTACGCATATCTATATCCAATAAAATAATGCGTTCATTTACCTGAGAAAATATTGTTGATATATTGGAAGTAGTAAAACTTTTTCCTTCTTGAGGAAAAGAGGAAGTAATTAAAATATTTTTTAAGGGCTTGTCTTCCGGAGAAGCAAACAGAATAGAGGTACGTATTGCCCTGTAGGCTTCGGTAATGGGGGATTTGGGATTACGGAAACAAAGTAGGCCTTTCTCAGCCTCCGTCTTAGCCTCTTTATCAGCGGTAGGAATATAACCTAAAAAGGGAAGGTTGAGATATACACTGACATCGTCTGCAGTGCGGACAGATGAATCCAAATATTCCAAGAATAAACTTATAACTATTCCTAAAAATAAAGAAAAAAATAAGGCAATGATTATACTCTGTAACTTCTGAGGCTTAAAAGGCGCGCGAGGCGGCCTTGCATCATCAATAATACGAATACTCGAAGCCTTGAGCTTCTCCGTAACTACGGTTTCTTTTGCGCGGGTCAAGAGAGAAGTATACAACTGCTGGCTTGACTGTGCTTCTTTTTTAAGAAAATTATACTGTACCATCCGCTGATTTAAATCCAGCAAATCGTTAGTTTCTTTTTCTATGCCCTTCTCAATATCAGCAAGCTTAGCCTTTAAAGCTATCATCCTTGGATGTTTCTCTTTATAGCGTTTTGCCGCCTCTGCAATTTCTGTTTCTATTCTTGCTTTTGACTGTTTAAGAGACTCAAGCAGATACTGAGCTTTCTTCTCCATATCAGCCGCGGTAACAATCCTGTTTTCTTGGACATATTTATTTAAAGCTTCTTCTGACTGTTTCATCTTTTCCCTGATACCGACTAATTGCGACTCTAACCACGCTGCTGCTTCTTTACTGGCGCGGTTCCTAGTTTCTATATCCTCTTGGATATAGGATTTAGCAAACATATTGGCGATGGAACTAGCCCTTAAAGGATCGGTATCTTCAACGTGCAATAAAACAATCTGGCTATTCCTGACAGGTTCAATCTTAATCATACCATTCAATTTCCCGACAGGGTCTTTTGATTCGCTAAACTCAGGGTCTTTGCTTAAACGTAAGGCCTCAAACGTACGCTCTGCCAATGCGCGCGAGGTTAATATCCTGTATTGAGTTTGATAAAACTCCTGGCTCAAATTATACTGTGCCGGAGTGACCTCTTCGATCTTAGTCACGCGAGGAGCGGTTTTCTCCATTAGTACGCTTACGGTTGCCCGATAAACCGGCTGGATAGTAAAGGTGTAAATAGCGGTGACGGTAGGAATAATTACAAGGATAGCAAGAATTAATTTTATCCTTTTTTGGAAAATATTAATGTAGTCTTGTAAGGTTACTTCTTTGACTTCTGGATTAGGTAGCATATTTATTTAAAGGTTATATTAAAAAAACGACTCCGGCACAACTATAATATCGTCGGGCTCTAAAGGAATATCGCGCGACTTTCTTGTGCCTTGTAATATTGAACCTACCGGTACGATAAAAACCTGTTTCTTACCCTCTTTTTCCCGAATAATCTTTGTCCCATTAGCTGCTGCAATATCGGTAAGGCCGTTAGCCATGGCAATAGCATCTATCGCTGTCATGCTTTTCTTCCAATTATACCTACCCGGCCTTTTTACCTGGCCAAGGATTGTCACAAAGTTAGACGCCTCGCTTAAACCTCCTACTACCAAAAGATCGCCCGATTTCAAGATTACATCTTCTTCTTTCTTTGTTATTATATCATTGGCGTTTATATTGATAGTTTCCTTCTCTTCTCCCTTTTTTATCCTGACCAATTTAATATCATCGCTATTAGCTTGTCCCGTAAACCCCCCTGCCAGAGAGATCGCATCCATAACGGTAAGGCCTGTTTGTAATTCATATGTGCCCGGCCGCTGGACCTGCCCTAAAACAGAAATCTTGGCATGTTCTCTAACAAAAACTGTTACTTGCGGATTAATCAGATAATCCCTGCTCAGTAATTCAGTCAGTTTCGCTCCCAGTTCCGTTGCGGTTAAACCAACAACAGAAACGTTCCCCAAGAAAGGATAATTAATCTTGCCGTCAGCGTCCACCCTTACTGTTTTACTCAAATCACGCTCTTCGTATACGCTTATCTCCAACAGGTCGTCTTGGCTAATCTGATATTCGGATTCAGAATCCTCCTGGTTGTCTTTATTATTTTGGGCAGAACAAACGCATATTGAATTTAAGCTAAAGATCATAAGGCCGAAAATTATGATTGTTAAGATCTTTCTGTATTTTCGTAACATTTTGCTCCTTCTCAAAACTTGGCTTGAGTCTTAAATGCTATTATATTGTTATCATATTCTATATCTATATTAGATTTAACGTTCTTATAAGTCCAGCCTAAACTAAAATCCAACCATTGCCGAAAGGCATAAGTCAGGCCTAACTCAAGAGTATAGTTGGTATTATTCTTACGAGTAGGCCAAGTTGTTAACTTAGGAAAGATGTAGTGATCGATCTCCCCCTTTGCCGAAAAATTGAATTTAGGGTTAGAAGCAAGGCGATGATTAGCGGATAAAACAAAATCTTCTTCTGCATAACGGCTCGCGCTATCGGGAGAGTCCACATGTGCATATTTAAAAGAAAAATTGATATCGGAACGCGTAGTAGGGGCGTACCCAACCTGCGTAGTATAGGTAGTAGTATTAGTATCAGGGCTTACTTTAAGATCTAATGTTTTATATCCAGCTTTAAACGAAGCTGTAAGTTTTGGCGTTAAGATGCTACTTAACGTCAAATCCAAATTATTATAATGAGAATTATCGGGACTATCCACATTATGATAATTCAAGCGATCATAACTATATTCCAGCAATGCCTTGGTCTTCTTGGTAATTCTTACGTAAGGTTTGAAACTATATGTTTCTTCGGTTTTGTTAACAATTGAAAATGCTGATTCGGTAACGCTATTAATAGGCGTAGTGGTAGGTGCGTAACGGTTATCTACTCTTTGATACTCCGCGTTAAATCCTGCGCGATTAAAATTACGCCCTAAAATAGTAGTAAAACTGTTTTGCCAAGTTAACTGATGGGCATTAAAATCTGAGGTTCCAAATGTTTTGGCAATATGGTAATTCCTAGTATAATCATCGAAAAAAGAAATATTATACTTTCCTAAACCAAAATTACTCAGCAGGCTTGCTTCACCGCCCTGGAAATCGGCCTTATTACGTTGATTGAAAAATACATTATTCAGATGCACGTCTAAATTTACGGATTTTCCTTGGCCTACAAAATTCATTTTTACTCCCGGAGTAAGCGAATTAATAACCGACCCTTGTTGTGGCCTGGTTATATCAAGATTATCATTGTAGGCGGTCTCCTGATCCACATACGGATGCGCTTGAGGAAGAGAAAACCCGGCGAAACCCTCTTCCCCGCTTATTCTCTTTTCTCTGCTTTTTTTCTTCGTTGCCACTTTCATCGCCTCGCCTATCGCCTTTTCTCTGCCCGCGCTTCCCTCTTCCTGCAGAAAACTAAATGTATTAGAAATTAACTCCTCCCGGGAAACAGAAGAAGCCTCTTCGGCAAACAATTCACTTAAATATAAAGAGAGAGCAAAAATTAAAATAATAAAACAAGAGACAAGCTTCCTCTCCATTATGAATTATTAAGCGCCCACAACTCAAGTAAATTCAAAACAATGCAATTATCCATAATTTTATTATTTTAAAATCAACTCCTTGTATTTATTATACGGGAAGTAGCTATCCTGAAAAACAATATTGCCATTTCTATCGATAAGAACATATGTAGGATAGCCCCCAATTCGAAAAGCCCCCGCTACCCTGGCCTCTTTGTCTAAAAGGACGCGATAGGCCAAATTAAAACTTTTGACGAAATCTGCTACTTTATCCGAAAGCTCCCCTACATCTATAGATAATGCCTCTATATCATCTTGGGCTAAAGCAGCATACATATCGTTAAAAAGCTGTATTTCCTTTTCGCAAAAAGCCGAGGTTGTTTTCCAAAATAACAAAACTACGGGCTGATTTTCTTTATAGCTACTAAGAGAAATAACATCTTGCCGTATATCCTGTAGTTGAAAATCCGGAGCCGGCCTAGACGCTGTTATAGACTCCTGCGCCCTTGTTAATTTCACCTGAGAAAACAATACTATAAGAACCAATAAAAATATTCTTATGTTACTTTTTTTCATCTTTTTCCTGATCTTCCTCGGAAATTACATCATTTACGTCTTTAACGCGCTCAATAATCTCTTTACGCGCTATATCTTCTATTTCGATAAACTGCGCTCCCACCTTATACCTCTTAAGATTTCTGAGATATTTCTTCCAAGCTATCTTTGCTAAACATGGAATGGGTTCTCTGATTCCGGGGAATTGGATATAAACCTGTATTACGCTGGAAATAGGTAAATCTTCGTTAATCAAAAGGCATATTCCGCCACCGCCAATGTCTTTAATGGAAACGACTAATTTTTCGCCTTTTTGGTTCCCCGAAAGTACCCGGTATTTTGCCAAATGGTAGACTTTAAGCCTAGAATATATTCTCTTTTCTTTTATCATATTGCTATATTGTAAGTTAGATGGTATTCCTTGTCAAGAAAAAATACGCTTTTTTTTCATTTCTCAAGGTTAAATAATAAAATTCAGGAAAGAATTCTGCCCGCGCCTTTAAATTTTATCTATCGTTAATATTTTTGGTTTATTGCGCACCCTCAACCCATCTCCTAACAATTTGAAAGAATAATAAATAGATTCCGCGAGAAAAGGAAGGCAATCATCCAAATATAAATCATCAAATCCGAATTCATCAAAAGTAAAAAATTCTTTAAGCGGCTCAAAAATATTCTTTGTATGCGTCATTTTAGAAACCGTTGCTTGAATGTCTCCTAAGAGCCACCTAACCACAATACCCTCCCTATATTCGGAGGTAAATTTAATATCCCCTTCTGTGGCCATTTTGTATAGAAGATACGGAAAATCAATTCCTGCGGCAATAGGTAAAGCCAAGGAACCCCAAAATCGAGGGTTTACATCCAGAAGATAAACCCTTTGGGAGTTTTCATTATACTTGAATTCTACCATTGCTACGCCGTGGAAATTAACTTTTTCTAAAATCTTGACGGCATACTCACTAAGAATTTCATTCCGAACGCTTATTCTTTTTGTGCTGGTACCTCCCCTGAACAACCTTTCCCTCAACCTTTTATGCGTAAAGATTGCCCGGGTCTTGCCGTGATTCATTAAAAGCGACACTCCATACCCGTTACCAGACACATATTCCTGCAAAATGAAAGGCCGGTGATGCGAAAATTTTTCCGAAAATTTGCTTTCATATTTCTTAATGAGTTCCTTCGGAGAATAAATATAATGTACGCCTATGGCTCCGCGGGTGTCCGAGTCTTTTATCACTAAAGGAAACCCCGCTGTTTGGGCAAAGCTTTTGACATCTTCCAAAGATTGCGGCTGTATCGATAACGGAACGGGTATATTAAGATCCTTTGCTGTTTTTATTAATTCGCTTTTCAAATGTAACAACCTGAGT
>Ga0265297_10012452_pt1 | contig 10205 bp, 14 predicted proteins | sample Munlanlwell13791_FD_192502 | JGI IMG/M metagenome (GOLD analysis project Ga0265297, IMG submission 192502) | Leachate microbial communities from a municipal landfill in Southern Ontario, Canada - Leachate well 137-91 | ecosystem: Engineered > Solid waste > Landfill > Unclassified | place...
TTCCATTCCGTGCATACTCCATGTGACCCCATCAGGCAGCATCGCATACCATTCCAATGCTCACAGTTCCCGCACTTAGCGTGTTCCGGCAGTCTTTCCGCTTTTCTAACCCGGCAGGCAGCACACTCCCCATCGTGCAACGGCCATCCGCAACGGCAGAGGGGCAGATTAATCATGGCTTGCCTCCTTCATGGCTTTCGCCGCTTTCTTTAACCATGCGGCTTTCCACTCCCTTTGTGCCGGGAAGGTAAAGTTGGAAATCTCGACTACTTCCGTCGCCCCGTCAACAAGCTCCCTCAGCCGCTTGTTCTCGGCTTTCAACTTTGCTATCAGCTTTCGTGGATCTGGGTACCCGCAGACATCGCATGGCGCAGCCTCGAACCCGGTATGTTTGCAGGGGTTCATAAGTTGCAGCCGCATGTTCTCGGCCTCAAGCTCCGCGATGCGTTTTTCTGCCATATCAAGGCCCGCATTCGAGAGCCGCCATTCTCGTTTCCACGAGTCACGGGACTCCTCCAGCTCCTTCACCCGCGCCGTCAGCTTGTCCCTCTCAGCCGTCAGCGCATCCACCGTCTGCTGGGAGTAGCCGTATTCCCGTTTCCGGTCTGCGTCGCGCTCAGCCTCCAACTCTTCTATTCGCTTAGTCCATCCGTTTTCCATCGTGGCCTCCTACCATTCCGTTACGACTCTTGCGGCGATCTGTCGTTCCGCAAGTTTTTGCGAGATAAAGCCTTGCAACTTGTACGCTTCCGGCGCGGCCTCCTCGATCGTAATCAACCACTCGCGGCAGCCATCCTCGTGGTAGCACCACGCAACATCTGCGACTCGCAGACTTCCGGGGGTATAAATGTCTTCAATTTTCGATTTCTTGAACGATTCGAGAGCCTCTTCTGCGGCCTTGCGGACCATCGGAAATTTCTCTATCTTCTGCTGCCACCAGTCCATCTCATGCCTCCTCTTCACACCCCTTGCGCTCTCGGCACCGCTCACAGTAGTCCTTGTAAATCCAATCATTCGGCCAGCGCGGGCACTTGCCACGGCGAAGGGTGGGGCGGTCCTCACTCCCACACCGGACACCCAGGCCTGGACTTGCAGGCAGCACAAACCGCTTCTGTCACGACTTCCCCTGTATTCGGACACGGACCGGAGGCCATCGCCTCCACTTCCGGCTCCGACTTCTTCTCCTCTTTGAGCTTGGCCTTCTGTTTCTGCATACCGGCCCACTTATCGTAGGCCGTTAGGAATCCCGGCAGGTCTTTGAGCGCCTCGGCCTTAACCTCATCCGCTGGTTTCTTGAAATGTCTGGATGCGGTTTCGATGTATTTGGGCATAAGCGGCTTGTCTTCCGTCACCTTGTCAAACTCAGCCACGGCTGCGGAATAGTCAGGCTTTTGATCCGGATCCTCCTCGATCAGAAGGCCTGGGCCTCCAGCCATAAGATCTACCTGCGTCTCGCCCAGGTTCGCCCGATCCTCCAGGGCCACGGCCTGTTGGAATTCCACCGATAGAGGGGCCAGCTTTGCATGACGCTTGATGACCGTCTTCTTCGCCATCTCTCCGTAGTCGGATACCCAGGGTCCGGAATCCGCGCTCTTGCTTCGCTTTCGGATCGCATCGATGTCGGCTTTCGGCATATAGTCGAATGAGTATGACCCGTCCTTGTATCGGAAGATCACATAAGCCCCCCTCACTTCGCCCCGGTCTCCTTCAGCCGGCGAATGATCGAGCCTCTCGTTAAGTCCGTACTGGAGATCGAAATGGTCATTCTGATAGACCACCTGGGCGGATACGCTCTGGACTTCCCCGGTTCGCCTCGCCAAAGCGATGTATCCCCGATAGCCAGGGATCAGTTGCGCCTCCATGCACTTTTTCTTCTCGTTCCAGAACGGGACAAGGTAGGCTTGCCCCAGGAACTGATCCGGCTCCAACCCCAACGCCGCACAAGTCATAATGCACCCGAGGAGGCTCTGCTGGGAGCAATCCAACAGCTTCGGGCTTCTCTGGATCGATGTCATGGCGACACGGATCAGCTTGTCTGCCGTCATGTGCCGGGGCAGGGCCTTCATGATCTCCGATTTCACCCGGCCGTCATTGAATAACGCCCGGATGCTCTGAGCCTTTGCCTGTGGCGCGAGCGCCCTTTCCTTTACCTCTTTGTCTGCCATATCCCTCTCCTTTCTATGGCTTTAAGTGCGAAACCTTGTCTCCGTGATCTCCTCGATCACGCATCCCTTAATCTCTCTGCACCCCATCTTTACGGCGTTATCCAGCAGCCTCTGGACAGGCTCGCAGTATTCCCTGGGGACCTCATCCGGATTCACGATCCGGCAGACCGTCCGCTTCACCTGGTAGGCGGACCCGGCCTCGGTTCTTGTGACCCTCGGCTTTTCCTGGACAACCGGAGTAACCACCACAGGGGCCTCGATGCCCTTTTCCTTCGATTCCCGGTTGACGGCCTCCTGTAGCTTTGCGGCCTCCTCCCTGGCTTTCTTTTCGCGTTCCCGCCGTTCCATCTCCACTCGCGCCTGGTATTGCCCGATCTTAACCTTTGCCGTGGACTCGGCTTTGTCCAGGCCGTCTGTGATCGCCTTGCAGATAGCATTTACCCCCCGTATGAAGTCCTGGGGCTCGGCGATCACCTGCTTTCTTTGTAGTTCGATGGACTTGATGATCTTCTTCGCGTTGCCGCCCAGGATGATTGCTATGTTGAGGCTTTCATCATCCTTGACGGTGAGCGCCTTCGTCTCGGCCTCGATCCTTTTGGCCTCATCCCGGTACTCCTCAAACTGAGGACGCACGACATCCAGGTCGAGAGGACTCCGGGCCTCTTCCGTCATTGCCGTTGCCACGTTGTCGAAATCCAGCATCACGCCACCCCCTTCCCGGCGGTTTCATGCTTGTCAAGAAACCGCCTGATGTAGTCGATCTGATCACAGATCAGCCTCGCCTTCTTGATCCCAATGATGAAATAATCCGGCTCCTCGCTCTTGTATTTCTTCCCCATTGCGATCTTCAGAACGGGATACCCCTTGAAAACGTCCTCCTCCGGCGCCTGGTAATTCAATTTCCTCCTCCTTTCATGTAATTAAATCCGTTGAGCATCCCGACAAAGGCGTTGAACGCCTGGGCAGGGTTCTCGATCCAGATCATCCTGGGGAGTGAACCGTCCTTCTTCAGTTGAAGAGCCCCGGCGATCTCCGCCCCATACTTGTCTTTCGATGCCTCCAAATACGCCGCCACCTGACAATTCCACCCCCTGCTGGCCGCCGCCGGGCTTTTGTAATCGATCACCGCCACGGCTTGATTTGGGCGAATTCCGGCCACTTTAGCGATGAGATCGACATGGCCGACATACCGCCACGCCGGATGGATGACTTCCTCTTCCACCGCCAGGACTTCCACGACGTAGTTGTTGAACCATGCCTTGAAAGATTCATAGAACCCCGCGATGTCCCCGGATACCGGATAATAAAGGCCCAGGGCATAGGCAGCACAGGCTTTGTGGAGATTCGTCCCCCTCTCGGCTGCGGCCGCCAGGGTTTCGGGCGGTATTCCCGAGAAATCCTGGTATGGTGACAGAATGCTTGTGACCCTGGGCATATCCATGATGGCTATCCCTCCGACGTGTCGCGCCTGACCCGGCTTGTGCAGTTCGGGCATCTCCCGTAAAGGCAATCGTCCGACATCCCGATCCAGTCGCAGTAATCGCACCTGACCGGATAGATCCGATCCTCCGGGCGTGATACGCTGTATTCATAGAGGCCGTCTTTGATCCGCCGGCAGTTGAGATGGATTCCGTGGAGCATGAGATACTCCCGGATCTCACTTAGGCGTCCGGTCGAGTTAAAGATCCCGAGATCCCGTACGACATGGCTGTTGGAGATCGGCCCCGACTTGAGGCTCTCATACAGCCTGTGCTTTTGGGTATCCGGTTTGTAGGGGTTCGGCGGGAATATAGGGGCATCAAACGACAATGCGGTTTGCGTCATGGCTTCTCCTCCTCTCTGCTTCTTCTCGGTCATACCTTGCCGCGATCAGCAGGGCCATCATAACCAAGGCCACGTTCGCCCCAATAAAAAGCCCCGCAAGGAATCCCCACCAGAATGGAGTCATCATTCCCTCCCCGTCAAAATGATCCGCTTCTCCTCGGGCACATATGGGATGATCTCTTTCAGGCAGACCTGTTCGTAACGCCGCCGCTCCCGCTGAATGAGCAGCCGGATCGTCGCGTCCTCGTGGTTCTCCCTGGGCGCATCCCCAGCAAGGACCACATACCTGATGGAGCTGCCTCGAAAATCTATCGTCGTCTCCATAGCGTCCTCCAGATCGTATGAATGACATGGAATGTGCATACCGCCAGGACCATCACCGAAATGATGATCAGGCATTCCGCGAACAGACAGACGTTGCTTTCCATGATTCCCTCTCCTTTTTAGGTTTGCCCCGCCGGGGACCGAGTGATGGTTCGGCGGGGCAGAATACAAGATACTCCCACGCGCCGTTGCCGTTCCGGATCGCTCCGCGGTGAGGCATACCGTTTCTGACCGCCGCTGCATCCCCCCTTCCTCTTGGAGTAGATACAAACGCTTCGTAACCTCGTCACGGGCAGGCTCCTTCGTCAAAAGTTGGATGCTTCGAGAACGTCCTTCAGTCTTTCCGGTGACGCATCCATCCATAAATCCGGCTTTGTCCGGGTCGCCGCAGCTAATCTCTTAGCTGTTTGCCATCCGGGACGCTTTTTCCCATTAAGGATTTGCGAAAGAAAAGCCTCTGAAATCTTCATCTTGCTGGCGAATCTGGTTTGTTTTCCTCTTTCCATGGTTCGCACCTTAGCCTATAGTAAAGTGAATGTCAAGCATTATTTTACTGTCAGCTAATAATATTTTATTGATTTTAATGTTTCCGTATAGTTAGAGATTCAAATAATGGATGAAATAGAGTGCTTTCGGGTAGCATTGAAACATCTTAATAGGCGATACTGAAACACGAAAAAGTAACCTTGATAAATTGGCCCGTTATTTCAACAGGCCCGTTGACCAGCACCCAACCCCTCCACCGCAATCTCCCGGACCCGGTCCGTATGATATGCTGTTAAAGGCGCTCATGGACCGGATTGAGGCCCAGGGCGAGAAATTAGGGGTGAAGCCCTTTTTGTTGGGTATCTACGAGTCTCTCATTTCTACGCCGAAACATAGGTATTGACATAGTAGGAATTGAGGATGGTTGCTGAACCGCTTACGCTGCCGAACGCATGAACGATTGATTCCGGACCAGTTCCAGGGCCTTTGTCTGCCGTATATGACAGATTCCCGCTGTTACTGAACCATCTCAACTTGAATGATCCGTTCGTTGGAAGATAAATCGGGCCTCCGGCTTGCAGGGCGGTTTTCAGCCAGTAATACTTGCTACCTGGATCATCAAAATCTCCGCTTGTTCCATCCAGCGGATAGAGCCATTTTGTTACATTAATCGACTGTCCGAATGTGACCTTCAGCGATGCAAATCCCGGTTCATCGGATATGAAGCCGCCGAACGAGATTTCGCCCGGATCGACGCCAACCGTGAGCGGTGCATCCCATCCGTGCGAATTATGGACATCGAATCCTGCGGCCTCGAATGCTCCGGTGTAGGAAGGCGCACTATATGGGCCGTAAGTAGTGACAGAAAAGCTGTAGCTTGCGCTCCATGGCATATCCTCGCCTGTTCTGTCAACCGGGGACACATTAGAAGAACTGATGCTCGTTGTCGATCCCCAATTATGGAAAACATATTTCCCGCTCGGCAGAGCGCCATTGATAACATAATCCGCATAATTCATAAAAGTTTGCAAGCAACAGAAACGCGATTCAATACTTATATACAACGGCGATGTATTAGGGATTGGGGAGCCGTAAGAGGTATAAAGCGGACTCACAATGAGCGTGCCGCTGTTAAATACCTTCGTGCAAGCTACGTCCCAAAGCGTTCCGTCTGGATGCAGATAGTAGCAAAGGACGGACGGCTTCCGCGTCGGCGCATAAGGCCCGGCAAAGGTGAAGGTGTAGCCGACATTCCGGGGGTTGCTGACGAATCCGACAACCTTCGGGGATGATTGGCTTTGACCGACAAATTGAACGACTACATGGTCGCCGACTTGGAAGATCAGGCCGTCGCAGGTCATGTATTTGATCGTGACGTTCGTGAGAGCATCTGCCTGGTTGATGTCAAGGGACTGCGCCGAACTCAGGGCCGCATCCAGGGTGACATTGCAGTAATTTCCGCTGATCGCCGTGATCACGCCGGTCCGGTACGTCGGCATCCACTTCTGCCAGGCCGGGAGCTTGGCCGAATTGACGAATACGCCCGATGGGGACATGGCCAGGGGATGCTGGAGGAGCCCCGCGCCCGCCGCGCCGCCGGGCATGATATTGATTTGATCGTCTTCTCCGTTGATCTCGATCGTTCCGACCGATCCCGTCAATGTTGTGGAATAATCCGTACACCATACTGTCCGCGTCTCAACCGTAAGGGCGGTTTCGATCTGCTCCAGCCTTTTGTTGACGGAAACAAGCTCCAGGCCCAGGAGATTGATCTCGGTCTGTTTTTTAGTCACATTGGCTTGCGCTGTGATATAGGCTTTTTGGGCATCCGTGACGGCTTTTCTGAGGGCCTTCGTCGGGGGATCGGCAAGGGCATAATTTCCGACCGCCGTCTTCAATGCCTCGTATTTCTCGTTCATGGTCACATTCAGCGCGGCAAGCTCGATCTCCTTTGCGGCTATCGCGGCTTCGATCTCGGTCTTGCGTGTCGTGAGGGATGTTTTTTGGGCTGTGATAGCAGCTTGGCTTTTGGTCAGCTCAACTATGTATTGGCCTTCCCCGAGATTGGTCTTAACCGTTGCGGACCCCACATCATGCCTCCGTGACTTCCATGATGGTCTGATTGACGCTGACGGTGTAGGTGATGTAACCGACCGTCAGATAATCGCTCGTGCCCGTTCCATAGACGCAGGTGTCCCCGATCCGAAGGAACAGATCCAGCAGGGCGCGGACCCGTCTTTTTCCGTCTGCCTGGAGGCAGTAGTAGGACACACCTTCCACCGTGACCGTTTTCACGGACGTGGAGGATATTGTCTTGTGGCCGCTGATCGTGGCTGATGCGCTTTTCGATCCCTGGTCTATGCGGACGGATTCGAAGTCCACCCTGGCGATCTCTTCGAGCTGTGTCGTACCGTCCTGAAACCGGTATCCCTTTTTGATCACGATGTCCCCATTCTGCCTGGCAAGAATATCGTCCGCATAAACCATGCAATTCGGGATTACTGCCGAGATATACGATGGATCGCCGTCACGCATCCGGCCCTGGAACGAAGACATCGGCAAGGTCAGATCCGGCACGGCCGGGGATTCCCCGTCCCCGGTCAGCGTGCAGGTATAAATGACCTGGGCCGCCGGGCGAAGGCGTGCCGGGATAGACCAGACATAAGAAGGCAGTTGAGCCGCGAGCGTCAATTCCGCGACATCCGGGTGCTTGGGCAGATGGACGAGATAGGATGGCACAACCGATGAAAGGGAAAGCTCCGGGGCGTTTGCTATTTGGGATAGCAGCCCGGCGGTCGGTGAATACGGGGTGAGCGTCAGGGCCGCGACCGGGGTGAAGATCGGAAGGATCTGGATGCCGGACGGTGCATACAGCATGAGATCAGCCGATGGGACCTCTATCGTTTCGGATTCGACCGTGTAATTGATAGTCAGGGTTGCGGGAACGGTGGAGACATCCTTAAAAACCCTGTAATGGGTTCCGGTTTCCTCCGTGTCGATCAGGATCATGATAGCGTTGCCGCTTGCCCATTCCGCCTGGTCAAGAATCTCCTGGACCGGATCTGTTATATCAACTTCATAGTCCGTATCTAATGCAAAATTGGGGACTGTCCACTCCTTGTAAGCGGTGGTTTTCGCCTTGCCGTTCGCATCCGAATAGCTGGACGGTGCGGTCGCATCGCCGACCTTGTTGCAATAAATCCTGACAACACAAGTCGTGGCATAAACCCCGTTGGACTGCAATTTCAAGACTGCCGTGTCTATCTGCTGGCCCTGGTTTATGGCAACGCTTGGAAAGCGGATGAAGGCCATTCGCTCATAGGTATTGACGCCGAACTGGATAACACCCGTATTGTAGAAATAGCCGCTATCCGCCCTATTTATATAGCCGTCGTCCCCGGCGACTGCCGGATTAAGCACTACCTGTGACATCGTATCCCTTTGCTTATCAGCTCAGCGTGACAATGCCGCTTGCCGACCATTGTATCGTGAAGTCGATCCCTGTGATGGTGATGTCCGCCGGTGTCGTGTCAAATAAGATATACCCGATCAGCGGATTGACGATCGCCGGGGACCCGACTGACTTTTCTGCATAGACAATTCCATACCGGAACGTCGCTGTCAGGCTTGTCCATGTCAGATCGTTCGCATCGAACTTGGCTGCGGACGGCGAATCGGTATGCGTAACCGCCGCCCCGGACAGGGCCGCCCCGCCGTCCGTATAACCGTTGCTGGGCGATGCAACAGCAACGACTTCCGGATCCGGTGAAGCCATGACATCCGCCAGAACATCATGCGTCACGTCCGGCGTGTAGTCGCTGGTTACAAGCGCAACCTTGATCGTGTCGGTGTCCAAGTCGATCGTTCCGTCCAGCAGGTATTTTTTGAAGCTGTTGTAAAGCGTGAATGTAGTAGCCATTTTACGAATCCTCCCCGATGTCTTCCGTGATCAGCAGTTCCAGGTTGGCCGAGCCGTCGTCACCCATCGTGAAGCGGTTCGGAACGGCCTTAAACGCCCCCTCCTTGCTCATCACCTGTATGGTTGCATACGTTTCAATCACATATTCCAAAAACGCCACGATCTCGCTCGGCGCCTTCGGCACACGGACATTGATCGTCCGATCCCCGGCGGCATAACCGGTGTCATAGATCGCCACACCGCCGTCGAGCGTAGCCGTCCTGGACACCCGCCTGTCACGCTCCTTGTTCTTCGCATTGACCCCCTGATCCAACTGCCGGTCATAGATGTAGAGCGCGCCGTCTAAATCGAATACTTCCGATGATATGCCTATTCCACTCATCTCATAGCCCCACTAAAAATTTCTGCCCTTCCGCCGTCGCCCGGACCTGGATGGCCGAGAGGATTTCAAACATGAACGCCTCCAGCTGCGGCTGGAGGCCCGTTCCGTCGATCCGGATCAACGCATCTCCCCGCTGCATCGCCTCTACGCGGGCATTCATGTAGTCGATCTCCGCCTGGGTCAGCTCTTTCTGAAGGTTCAGCGCATCCGTCTGGATTTGCACTTGATCCTTGATCATCTGCTCGATGTCGCTTTTCCAGAAACCGGCCTCGCGTAGATCGCTGACATTCCCGAACAGGGCCGAGAGAACCGTTGTTGCCCCTTTCGCGGACTCCCCGATAGAATCCACGATGGCCACAACCTTGGTCGCGTTCGCCTCGACCTCTGCAATGTCCAGCTTTGCCTTCCACTCGATTGCGGTCTGGATGATTTCGGACTGTTCCTTGATTCTTGTCTCGTCCAGTTTCGCCTGGATCTCGACCGTCTTTTTGTCGGGAATTGCCGTGTCCAGTTTTGTCTTTTCGGTAGCAAGGTTTGTTGAGTCGGTAGCGACCTTCGCGTTGGTCAGCAGTATCCGACCATCCGGGAAGGTAGTGGTGATGATGCCGTCCGCTGTTTCAATCGTGCTGCCGTCCGCCTGGACTCCGACCGTGACGGTCTTCTGCCCGGTGACATCAGCAAGCGCCGTCTTGAAGTCGCCGAGCTTGGTCGTTGCCTCCTCATGGCTGAGGATGATCCCCGGCTTCGTCTCCTTCGGCACGTTGTTTAGTGCTGTGCTGAGTTCTGTCGTTTTTGTCTTGCCGGTTGCCGCATCGGCAGTAAGCTGCTGAATTCCCTGGTAGAATGTCTCCAGGCCCTTCGCCGCATCCGCACCGTTCTGCTCGAACGCAGGGCCAATCTCCTCGCCCCACGTTGTCAATTTTTGTTTTGCCGCGTCCAAGCCGGGGAAGTAGCCGAACGTGAGCTGATCGATGAACTCAACAAAGAAGCCCGCGATCAGGACCGCCGCACCCTTCAATCCGTCCAGCAGGATTTGGAAGCCGTTCCAGAGGATCGTAGTTCCTCCGGCGATCACATTGAACAGCCCCGCAATGGAAACCTGATA
>Ga0265297_10012454_pt1 | contig 10205 bp, 12 predicted proteins | sample Munlanlwell13791_FD_192502 | JGI IMG/M metagenome (GOLD analysis project Ga0265297, IMG submission 192502) | Leachate microbial communities from a municipal landfill in Southern Ontario, Canada - Leachate well 137-91 | ecosystem: Engineered > Solid waste > Landfill > Unclassified | place...
CGCACGCTGACTTTTCGTTTAAAGACCCTGAATTCGCGGGTAAATTTTACCCGAAAGACAGAAAGGCGCTTTTGGAAATGATCGACGGTTTTTTGGATGAAGCCGATCCTCCGGTTATTTCCGAACGTGTCCTGGGGCTGATCAGCCCTCACGCCGGTTACGGGTTTTCCGGCCCAACCGCCGCCTTTGGTTATAAGCTTATCGAGGGGAAAGATTATAAAACCGTAATTATCCTGGGGACCAGCCATCATCGTCTTTTCAGCGGCGCGGCTCTTTACGGCGGGAAATACTTCATAACCAGCCTGGGGCGGGTTGACGTCGACGGAGAATTTATTGGCAGGCTTGTGAAAAAGGAAGGCGTGATTTTTGAGGATCCGGACGCTTTCGATAACGAACATTCCGTGGAGGTCCAGATTCCTTTTCTGCAGAGGGTTTTAGGGCGTAAAATGGATCTTCGCGAAAAAAAGAAAAACCTGCCGGATTCTTCTTTTAAGATTGTCCCGGTCGTTGTAGGGGATTGTTCCCTGGAGGATTGCGAAGCGATCGCGTCTTCCCTGGCGGCGGCGATCGGAGAGAGAGAGGATGTTCTCTTGGTGGTTTCAAGCGACCTGTATCATGGATATGATTTCCGGGAGGCGGAAGAGACCGACGCTGTTACCCTGGGGTTGAACAAAGAGATGGATTACCGCAAGCTGTATTACGCTTTGCGGGAAGGCCGTGCCCAGGCCTGCGGAGGGTTTGCGGCGGTAATACTTTTAAAAACCGCGAAAGACTTAGGCTGCGGCAAGGCCGTAATATTATCGCATACCAACTCCGCGGAGGTTACCGGGGACCTGGTTAAAGGAAATTGGACGGTGGGTTATGCCAGCTGCGCGATTACCGCAGGGGAAGGAGAAAATATGTTGAGTGCCGCACAAAAAGACGAACTTTTAAAGATCGCGCGCGAATCGATCCGGGAATATCTGGCAAACGGCAAAAGAAAAGAGTTTGCCGTAACCGATCCGGCGCTGAACCGTAAAGCCGGGGCTTTCGTTACTTTAACTTTGAATCACCGGCTGAGGGGTTGTATCGGGAGCCTCACGGCGAACGAGCCGCTGTATTTGACGGTTTCTCACATGGCGGTTGAGGCGGCGGCAGATGACCCCCGTTTTCCGGAGTTGACCCTTCCTGAACTCGGGCAGGTTAAAATAGAGATTTCGGTCCTTTCCGACCTGAAGCGCGTCTCGTCTCCGGATGAGATCGAATTGGGCAGGCACGGGGTATTGGTAAGAAAAGGGGGCCGCAGCGGGGTATTTCTGCCCCAGGTTGCTGTTGAAACCGGCTGGAGTAAGGAAGAGTTTTTAAATCATCTTTGTGAAGATAAGGCCGGGATGAGTAAGGATGCCTGGAGGGACGGCGATACGGAAGTTTACATCTTCAGCGCCGACGTTTTTTCCGAAACCGGCAAATAGTAAGGAGAAGCTAAAAGATGCGGCGTTTTTTGGTTGAGAAGATTATATTGGAAGGGGAGATCTTTTTTCTAAAAGACCGGGAACAACTGCATCACCTCCGGAATGTCCTGCGGATTAATCCGGGAGATGAGGTGGCGGTTTTCGACCGTTTTGGGGTGGAGTACTTATTTACAGTCCTGGAATCCGATGAAGATTGCGTTAAGCTGAAAGTCAGGGAAAGAAGGCCGCTTAACGGGCTGGAGACGGAGATTACCGTTGCCTGCGCCCTGCCCAAGAATGTGAAGATGGACGATATTATCGATAAGCTTACCCAGCTGGGGGTTGCCCGTATTATCCCTCTGCGGACTGCCCGGGTAATAGTGAAGATAGATAAAGAGAAGGGGGCGCGGCGTTTAGAAAGGTGGGAGAAGATCGCGCAAAGCGCCCTTAAGCAGAGCCAGCGTAATAAACATATCAGGATCAGTCCGCTCACCGCTTTCAGCCAGGCTGTCCGGGAAACGCAAGGGGCCGCTCTAAAATTAATCGCTACCCTTGAGGGCGAAAGGAGAACTCTTAAAGAAGCCCTCGGCGGCAGCGGGAGGCAGTTTAAAGAGGTTGTCCTATTTATCGGCCCGGAAGGGGATTTTACGCCGCAGGAAGTTTCCCTTGCCCGGACTTGCGGTTTTTTGCCCGTCAGCCTGGGGGCTCAGGTTTTACGCGTCGATACCGCAGCGATCGCCGCAGCAAGTTTTATCAAATTCAATGCGGAAGAATAGCAAACCCGCCCCCCGTTTTCGCCGGGAAGGATCCCGGCTTCCCGCGGTAAGGTTTTTTACCCTCGGCTGCAAGGCTAATCAGTATGATACGCAGAGTATCCGCGAAAGGTTTCTTTCGCGGGGGTTCCGGGAGGCAAAAGCGGAAGAGCTCCCGGATTATTTTTTAATTAATACCTGCACCGTAACTTCTTCGGCAGACCAGAAATCGCGCAATATCATCCGCCGCTGCGTGCAGTCCGGTCCCCGGCCGAAAGTTATCGTGACCGGCTGCCTGGTGGAGAAGGATTGGGAAGAGATAAAAAAGATCGAAGGGGTTTATCTTGTCGTTAAAAAGTCTTTCTTCCCCGATGAGATAAGCGGATTTTCGCAGCGCACAAGGGCTTTTTTGAAGATCCAGGACGGCTGCGACAATTTTTGTTCTTATTGCAAAGTAGCGCTTGTCCGCGGCAGGCCGCGGAGCAAACCGTTAAAGGATCTGTTGCGGGAAGCCGGGCGCCTGGCTGCGGCGGGCTATAAGGAGATTGTTCTCACCGGGATCTGTTTGGGCTCTTACGGTAAAGGAGAGAAGAACGGGGATACATTGATTGAAGTAATCGGTTCCCTGGAAAAGATTGAAGGCCTGGAAAGGATCAGGTTGAGTTCCATCGAGGCTGGAGATGTCACTTCAGGGTTGATCCGCTGCCTGCGGAGAAGCAAAAAGTTCTGCCGGCATTTGCATATCCCGATGCAGAGCGGGGATGACCGTATCCTGCGCCTGATGAACCGTAAATACGGCCGTGAAAATTATAAAGATTTGGTTTCCGGGCTTAAATCGGCGGTACCGGGTATTTCGATTACTACGGACTGCATGGTAGGTTTTCCCGGGGAAACCGAAACCGCCTTCCGGAATACGCTCGATCTGGTGAAAAGCGTCAAGCCGCTTAAGGTGCATATTTTTCCTTATTCTGTGCGCCCTTATACCAGGGCCGCCGGATTCACGGGTAAAGTTGCTCCGGAGACGATCCGCCGCCGCGGTTTAGAGTTATCCGCCGCCGCCGCGGAATGCCGCGAGGATTTTATGGAGGGTTTTACCGGGAAGAGCGCGCGTGTCCTGGTGGAGGGAAGGTTTAAAGAACAGGCCGGATACCTCGAGGGGTTGACGGATAATTACTTAAGGGTGAAGCTGCCTTTTGCGCCCGGGGCACGGAATAATACTTTCGCGGTAAGGTTGAAATCCCTGAGCGGCGATCTCTTTACCGGGGAATATATTGACAACCCGTAACTTTGAGGATATATTTAAAAGATATGAAACAGCGTATTTATTACCATCATACGGATTGCGGCGGAGTGGTCTATTACGCCAATTACCTTGATTTCCTGGAGGAAGCCCGCACGGAATATTTCGCGCAAAAAGGATCTTCTATCAAGCAGCTTTCCGATTCCGGGGTAATGTTTGTGGTGATGCGGCAGGAAATCGACTATAAATACCCGGCGGTCTATGCCGACGATCTGGATATCAAGACATCGGTCGGCGAGATGACCGGAGTGCGGATCGAATTCCTGCATGAAATATATAACCAGGACAGCCGTTTGATCGTCAAGGCCAGGACGGTCCTGGTTTGCGTAGACCGTTCCCTCAAGCCCCAAGCTATCCCCGAAGAACTGCGGAAAAAACTTCTTTAAACCATTTTTTAAAAATGAGGTGCGGAATGGATACTTTTTTAAGGTTCCTGAAGATCAGGCGTAGCATCCGGAGTTTTAACAATAAGCAGATCCCCGCTAAAAAACTTGAAAGCTTGGTAGACGCGGCGCGTTTCGCCGCTACTGCCAGGAACCTGCAGCCCTGGGAATTCGTGGTCGTGACGGATAAGCAGGTTTTGAAGCGCCTGGCCGGTATCGCCGAGAATGGAAGATTTATCGCGGAGGCGGCGGCTTGTATCGCAGTATTTTCCGCCGATACCAAATATTTTCTGGAGGACGGGAGCGCCGCCACCTGCAATATCCTTCTGGCGGCGACCGCCCTGGGGATTGGTTCCTGCTGGGTGGCGGGAGATAAAAAACCTTATTGTGGAGAGGTCTCCCGGCTTTTGAACGCGCCCCGGGAGCTGAAATTGATCAGTATGGTGGCCCTGGGTTATCCCGACGCGAAAAATGTTTTTAAAATGATGCCCAAAAGGGAATTGAAAGAAATATTACACTGGGAGAAATTTTAATGTCTTCATCGGGATATGTGCGGATGAACGGAACGGGATGTCTTTTGCCGTTTTTGATCATATTTAACCTTTTCTTCGGCAGAAGGATTCTCGCTTCAACCGGATTATGGCTGGGCCTGGAGGCGTTTTTAATCGTTATCTTCTTGTTCAGGGCCAGGATCTTTCTTTCCGGGATCACCAAGATGATGCAGGGTGAATCCGGAGAGAGGCGGGGCCCCGGACGGAGGGACGATGTCATTGATGTCCAGGCTCAGGAGGTTAAGGAGGAGGACAAACGTTAGGAAACAGTAATAAAATGCCGGTTAAGCTTTCGTTGGTGATCCCTACCTATAATGAATCTTCCAATATCGGCGAATTATGCCGGAGAATTACCTCTTCCCTGGAAGAAATCCGCCTTGATTTTGAGATTATTATTGTCGATGACGACAGCCGGGATCTAACCTGGCAGGTCGCCGAAGGTCTTGCGGCGCGCGATCCGCGTATCAGGGTTATCCGCCGTTTCCGCGGAAAAGGCCTGGCGCAGGCTGTAGTCGACGGGTGGAAGAATTCCCGGGGCGAGATCCTGGGGGTTATCGACGGGGATTTGCAGCATCCTCCGGAGATCCTTAAAGAGATGTCCGGCCGCATCCTTTCTCCTTCGGGCCCGGATATTGTAATCGCCAGCAGGTATGCCGAAGGCGGGAGTTTTCCGGGGAGGCGCTGGCAAAGGGTGAAATCCCGTCTTGCTATTATTCTGGCGCGGGCGGTTTTTTCCGGCATCTTAGGCAAAATTAAAGATCCGATGTCGGGGTTTTTTATTTTAAAGAAGGAAGCGGTTCCCGTTTTTTCGTTGAAACCGCTGGGATATAAAATATTGCTGGAGGTCCTGGTCCTGGGCCGTTATGCTAAAGTTGACGAAGTGTCTTATCAATTAAATTTTCGGCACGAGGGAAGGAGTAAAACCGGCTGGAAACAGTATTTTTTTTATCTCTTGCACCTTCTCAGGTTGAAAAAAAGACAGATCTTCGGCAAAAAAGGAATATTCCCGAAGAAATAAATTTAAACTTGATTTAAAGCGTTCCGGGGAATATAATAAATAGAAAGATTATAAAGATTGTCGTCGGAGTTTTTAATAACGTAATGCGCGGGACCGGAATAATATAAATAGGAAAGGAGGGCGTTTCTATCTTTATCTTTAAGATTGGAATAGAGGCGTCCTTTGTTTTTTTAAACGGAGGGAAATATGGCAACCAAAGGAAAAGGTAAAAAAAATTGTTCCATCAGTAATCCGTCGCGTGAGAATCTTTCCGAGAAGATACGTAAACGCGCCCAGGAGCTTTTTGAAAAAAGGGTCAAAGGCAATATTTCCGGAGACGCTTTAGGGGACTGGTTTGAGGCGGAGAAGCAGGTAAGATCCGAAATGAAGAAGTAGTTTTTCGCTTTCTCCGGGTCAGGATGCGTCCGGAAGAATATCTATTTTTTTGTATAAAAGGGAGCGTCTTATGAAAAGTCGCGTTTATTTTGCGGCTGCGGATAAATCGGATACGCCGGAGTCGCTTAGCGACAAGCTCAAGGGCCTGGTCCGCGAGAGCGGGGTCCTGGATTTTATAAAAAGCGGCCAGAAGGTGGCCCTGAAACTGCATTTCGGCGAGGAAGGTAATACCGGATTTATCGACCCCCGGTATGCCGGGGTGGTTTGCGACGAAGTCTCCGCCCGCAAAGGCAGTGTTTTTTTATCCGATACCAATACTCTTTACCGCGGCCAGCGCCTTAATTCCCGGGATCATCTCAAGCTGGCCTATAAGCACGGTTTTACCAGAGAAAAAGTCCATGCGGAGGTGGTGATTCCGGACGATACCATCCCGGATAATGTGGTTTCCGTGGAGATTAACCGGAAATTTATCAAAAGCGCCAGGATCGCGCGTATTTTTATGGATGCCGATGCGCTGGTAGCGGTAAGCCATTTTAAAGGGCACGCCTTGACCGGTTTCGGCGGGGCATTGAAGAACCTGGGAATGGGGTGCGCCAGCCGTCAGGGTAAGCTCGCCCAGCATTGCGACCTTGCCCCGGTGGTTTATTCCGAAAAATGCATCGGCTGCGGCAGATGCGTTGAGATCTGCCCGACGGATGCCTACAGCCTGGTCGACAAGAAATCGTCCTTGGATATCAAAAAATGTATCGGTTGCGCCAGCTGCCTGGCGGTTTGCCCCACGGGTGCGATATCCGTAGATTTCGGGGTCGGCGAACAGCTGCAGAATAAAATGGTCGAATACAGCCTGGCGGTTTTAAAAGAAAAAAAAGGGAAGGCCGGGTTTATAAATTTCGCGGTTAAAATCAACAAAGAGTGTGATTGCTGGGGGCTGGAAAATTCCCGTATCGCCCCGGATGTCGGGATCCTGGCTTCTTCCGACCCGGTGAGTATCGACCAGGCGAGTTTCGACCTGGTGAACGAAGCCTGCGGCAGGGATATTTTTAAAGAAACGCATCCCGGACACGAGGGGCAGGTTCAGCTGGAATACGCCCGGGAGATCGGGATCGGAAACCGGGAGTACGAACTGATCAGGTTGTAGGGGGGTCTTTTGGCGAATAAGATGAAAGTTAATTTCGGGGGAGAAGAGGTGGAGGCGTTCCCGGTTGAGATCAACCAGTCCAATGAGCATTGGAATCAATATCTGCTGGACGACGGGACGGTAGTCAAGATGAAGCTGGTGGCGACAAAGGTAATGCGGGTGGATAATAAATTCGACATGGAAGGGAATCCTTTGTATATTATCCAGTCTACCAATATTACTTCCGTAAGCGCCCCGGATAACCTTAAGAAAAAGGGTTAATGCCGTCCGTTACGGCATCATCATACTTTACAGCTTTAGGATTTTATGTTACATTATTTTAGAAGATTTCCTTTATAGCGGTTTTTAATTTTGCACGGCAGGGCCGCCGTAGATATCAGGTTGTGATTATGATTAAGAAAGGGAGGGGAAGGAAATGAGCTTGGTACCTATTTCGATGGTGCTTATTATAGTCGGCATAGTTGTCGGGCTGCTGGTGTTTTTTTATCCTGTTTCCGTAATGAGGATGCAGGTTAAGTTTTACGAGATGATCAACTGGCGTATCGAACCGATATCTTTGCAGAAAGAGTTTAAGCGCACGAAATATTCAGGTTTATACCTGGTAGTGCTTTGTTTGTTCGCGAGCCTGTATATCAAGTTCTTCCTGATGCCTCAATAGGAAGAGTCCTGTTTGATATTCCCAATAGAAGGCCGGGTCCGGAAACCGGGCTTTATTTTTTTCTTGACATACCACACAAATGTGTGGTATATAATTAAGCATGGAAGATAAAGGCTATTTAACTCCTAAGCAGGAGAAGGTTTTAAGGTTTATCCGCAAGCGGGTAGGGGAGGGGCTCCCTCCTACTATTCGCGAAATCGGACAGGAGATGGGGTTTAAATCCACCGGGACGGTCAGGGATTATCTTAAGGCTTTAATCCAGAAAGGATTGGTGAAGAGAATGAATAATAAATCCAGGGCGATCGAGTTGGCTGAAGGAGCTGCGGTTTTTAATAAAATACCGATTATCGGCACCATTAACGCCGGCAAGCCGAATTTGGCTTATGAAGAGATCCAGGGATATGTCGATGCCGATGACCTTTTTCTGGGGCGTTTGGGTTTTAACGATGTTTTCGCTTTAAGGGTCAAAGGCGACAGCATGATCGATGCCGGGATACTGGAAGGCGACGTGGCGGTGATCAAGAAAAGGCCGGACGCGCAAAATAACGATATTGTCGCCGCATTGCTTGATAATAACGAGGTTACCTTAAAAAGATTGCGCAGTAAATCGGGCAGGTTTTATCTGGAGGCGGCAAACGTTAATTATCCGCCGATTTTTGAAGAATTCAAGGTAATCGGGAGATTGATTACCGTAATCAGGAAGTATTAGCCGTGCCGAAAGGCGGTTTTAATCCACGGGCGCGTTGGAATATTTCCGTTCCGGGAAATCTGGATCTGGAACCCGGCATCCTGAATGAGCCGGTTGAGGTCCTTGCTTGCTTTAAATCCTGCCGTATTACCCCTAAGGTTTTTATCTGGAATAATAAAGAATACCATGTTGAGGCGGTTACTTATAGCTGGCAGGAACGCCTGGGTTGCGCCCTGATAAGTTATTTTTCTGTTCTTTGCGCGGATCAGGTATATCAAATCTCCTTTAACAATTCTACTTTCCGTTGGCAGATCGACAAATTGATTTCCTAAAATCCCGGTAAGTTCGTATAAAATCCCGGTAAGTTAAGGTATAAGAAAATGAGCGTATTTTTACATGTCGATATGGACGCTTTTTTCGCTTCGATCGAGCAGGCGGTTAACCCGCGCCTTAAGGGAAAACCCCTGGTTGTCGGTTCGCGCGGTAAGCGGATGCATACCGTAGTGTGCGCGGCAAGCTACGCGGCTAAGGCTCTGGGTATTCATTCCGGAATGTCTTCCCGGGAGGCTTTTTTGATCTGTCCGAACCTGGAGTTTGTTAAGGCGGACCAGGCTAAATATATCTGGACTTCTGAACGGATCCTGGAGATATTGCAGGGTTATGGGTTTCCCTTGAGCTATGCTTCGATTGATGAATTCCAGATGGAGCTTTTCGGCAAGGTTAATCCTCTGGATTTGGGCAGGATAATCAAGGAGAGGATCTATGCGGATTTTAACATTACCGCTTCGGTGGGTATTGCCGAAAGCCGGATTCTGGCTAAGTTGGCTTCCAAGCTTGATAAACCTGATGGCTTAAGCCTGATCGATGCTTCTAATTTTAAAGATGTTTTATCGCGTACTTGCCTGGATGAGCTTCCCGGAATGGGAGGAAAAACCGGCGCCGGACTTATAAAAACCGGCCTTAAAACCTGCTGGGATCTTTACTTAAACTTACCGGGATTTTTTAAGGAAGATGATAAGAATCCCGGTAAGTCTGATGAAGGTCCTAAGTCGGTAGGACATTCTTATACCTTGCCGGATGCCCGTAAAAACCCCCAGGTTATCCTGGCCTGGATCAGGCTGTTGTCGGAGATGGTTTCTTCCAGATTAAGGCGCCAGGGTTTAGCCGGCTTTACCGTTGCGGTGCGTCTGGCCGGACCATTAATCGGTGATTTTTGCCTCCAAAAAACGTATAAAACTCCTACTAATGACGGATATGAGATCTATAAAAGAGCCGTTCAAATATCGTCAAAGATAGCCTCTAAAACTCCCCGTATACGCTTGATCGGGATTACCTGCAGCGGTCTTTCTTTTAATGCCTACCCGAATCCCTTGTTCAAGGAAGATGCCCGCAGGGAGGGCCTTTTACGTGCCCTGGACAGTATAAATAACCGTTATGGTGATGGTTCGATCTATCCCGCGGTTACCGCTTTGGCCCGTTAAAGCAGAGATTTTCCTTAAGAATAAGGGCGGTAAAAATCCTCGAATAAAAGCAAAAAATCCCAATAAACTTATATGGTAAGTTTCTCTAATCTGCTATAAATAAAATAAAGCGGTAAGTTTAAGTAAATAGGAAAGCGATTTTCCACAGGATAAAAACCGGTATATGTAAACTCTTATATTCCAACACCTTAGGAAGAGTTAGCTAATATGGATAAGTTAACATAAGATATATTATAGGAAGTAGATTGACAGGGAAAAAAGTTATGATATGATGCTTTTAGGGCGTAATTTAATGCTATTTTGGTTGTTTAGATTGGCGGTAATTGCTCTGTTTTTGCTTCTGGTAGTGTTTCCTTTTCTGTTTCCTTTGCAATGCGCGAGCTGATTACATATTGTCCGCCTTGTATTCTGATCGCCGAACCGGTGCTTAT
>Ga0265297_10012455_pt1 | contig 10205 bp, 7 predicted proteins | sample Munlanlwell13791_FD_192502 | JGI IMG/M metagenome (GOLD analysis project Ga0265297, IMG submission 192502) | Leachate microbial communities from a municipal landfill in Southern Ontario, Canada - Leachate well 137-91 | ecosystem: Engineered > Solid waste > Landfill > Unclassified | place...
TATTTTTCAGTCTTTTATTCTTGGTTTGGTGCAGGGGTTAACAGAATTTCTGCCAATAAGTTCAAGCGCTCACCTTGTTCTGATACCGCATTTTTTGGGATGGCAGTCTGCTCCGGTCTTTTTTGACATTATGCTTCATCTCGGTACATTAATAGCCGTTCTTTTCTTTTTTTATAAAGACATATTGCGTCTTTTTACAACTGAAAGGCGTTTGATTATCCTGATTATCATAGCTTGCATACCGGCTTTTCTTGTAGGTGTTCTTTTTAAGGATATAATTGAAAAATTGTTTGAAAATCCGATCGGTGTTTCAGTTCTCTTATTGGTTACAGGTGTTTTTCTGTATGCTGCGCCCTCAACAATTCAGGGGCAAAATACAAAAAATAAAGCAATATCTTTTTTTGACGCTTTGTTGATAGGGATCGCGCAGGCATTTGCGATAGCTCCTGGAATTTCACGTTCAGGCGCTACAATTACAACAGCGCTTTTTAGAGGAGTGAGCGCAGAAGAATCCGCAAGGTTTTCTTTTTTGCTGTCCATTCCTGTAATACTTGGTGCTTTTGTTTTTAAATTTAAAGATATAGGATTCAAAATTCAGGGATTGTTAAGTGCGCCCTATGTTGTGGGCATGATCGCTGCGGCGATCTCAGGATTTTTTGCTATCAAATTTGTTTTTAAAGCAATAAAAGCAGGTAAATTCAAAATGTTTGCCTATTATTGCTGGGCAATAGGTATTTTTAGTTTATTATTTATTTTTATAAGGAAATAAAGATGATCGGAAAATTAATACATCTTTTGCAGGGATTGCCGAAAGAATTGATAACAATAATTGTTGCTGCGCTTCCTATTGCAGAATTAAGGGGAGCAATACCTGTTGCGTTAAGTATGAAAATGAGCCCTATTTCTGCTTTTTTATGGGCAGTGCTGGGGAATATGATCCCGGTGATTCCTATTCTTTTGTTTTTAGGGCCTTTTTCAAAATGGCTTCGCCATTTTAAAATTTTTGATAGATTTTTTGTATGGTTTTTTAACCGCACCGAAAAAAATAGTGCTTCGATCCAGAAATATGGATTCTGGGGTCTTGTAATATTTGTTGGCATACCTCTTCCGATAACAGGAGCATGGAGCGGGTGCGCTGCCGCGTTCCTTTTGCAGATAAAGTTCTGGAAAGCATTGTTGGCAATTTTTCTGGGAGTTTTAATGGCAGGCGGTATTGTGATGCTTGCAAGTTTGGGGATCATCAAAGCATTCTTTTAATATAGTCAATAAAGCAGTACAGAGTACAGAGTACAGAGTACAGAGTATAGATGTTAGTAAAAGATTTTTCTGGGATCTGAGATCCGGCATCTGACATCTGTATTTTTTGAGGGTTTAATGAAAAATAAATTGAGTCCGGCAAAAACCGTACTTTTGGGTTTTTTACTTCTTATCCTTATTGGGACATTTCTGCTTCAGCTGCCAATTGCAACGCCGGGTAACGGCAGAGCGCATCTCATAGATTCATTTTTTACCGCAACATCAGCTATTTGTGTTACGGGTCTTGTTGTTGTTGATACAGGGTCATATTGGTCGCATTTCGGCCAAATAGTTATATTAATTTTAATTCAATTGGGCGGACTCGGATATATGACTATGGCAAGCATAATATTGTTATTTTTGCGCAGAAAAATAACATTGGAAGACAGGCTTGCAATTAAAGAAAGTATGGACCAATTCAGTTTATCTTCTCTTATGCATTTTATTGTTCAGGTTTTGAAAGCAACCTTGTTGATCGAATCGGTCGGAGCAGTTATCCTTTTCTTTTGCTGGGTAGGCAAATTAGGCGCAACAAATGCGTTTTACAATGCAGTATTTAATTCGATCTCAGCTTTTTGTAATGCAGGTTTCAGTCTTTTTTCAAATAATTTTGAAGATTACAAGGGAAATATTGCGGTAAATGTCACAATAATGTTTCTGGTAATTACAGGCGGTATAGGATATAATGTAATAAGGGATATTTATCATCGTTGGGTTAAAGGCAAAAGGAAACATTTTTATCTGCATACAAAATCCGTATTGATAATGACGGCGATCTTGATTATCAGCGGTGCTGTTTTGATCTTTCTTTTTGAGAGCCTAAATCCTTCGGTTTTCAGTACCCTTACACTTAAAGAGAAGATACTTGTTTCATTTTTTCAATCGGTTACGCCCCGCACCGCCGGATTCAATACGCTTCCGATAGGCCAGTTCAGCGTGCAGACACTTTTTCTTTTAATAATCTTTATGTTTATCGGAGCATCACCCGGAGGTACCGGCGGCGGAATAAAAACTACGACTTTTCTTGTACTCTTAAGTTCAACATGGGCGTTAATAAGGAATAAGAAAGATGTGGAAATTTTCGAAAGAAGGTTACCCCAGGATACCATATTAAAAGCATTCGCAATTTTTATTATAGGGCTTTCGCTTGTTATAGTAATTACATTTTTTATGTTATTTAGTGAAGGGAAAGGATTTATACCCGTACTTTTTGAAGTTGTTTCAGCTTTTGGCACAGTAGGGCTTTCTACCGGCATTACTCCTTCACTTTCTGTTATGGGAAAATTATTTCTTGTGATGACAATGTTTGTAGGCAGGGTTGGGCTTCTTACTTTCCTTGCTGTATTTATTTCCACGAAACAAAAATTGTTGTACCGTTATGCCGAAGAGAAGATACTTGTAGGATAATTAACGCAGTACATAGTACAAAGTACAGAGTACGTAGCCAAGAAACAAATAAAAAACAGATCCCGGATGTCAGTTATCAGATATCAGACAAAATTTTTTTTGCTGGGATCTGAGGTCCGGCATCTGGCATCCATCCTGTGAACTCTGTACCCTGCACTCTGTACCCCGTACTGTATTTCGGAGGTAATATGAAAAATTTTGCTGTAATAGGTTTGGGACAGTTTGGTTCTTCTGTTGCAAAAGCATTGTCTGAAAGAGGATGCCAGGTGTTGGCAGTAGATATAGATGAAGAAAAAGTTCAAAGTATAAGCGGTTTTGTCACTCATGCCATACAGCTTGATGCCTCTGACGAAAAAGCTTTGAAAAATATTGGTATTGAAGATATAGATACTGCTGTTGTTAGTGTCGGCGGTAATCTTGAAGCAAGCATACTTATTACTTTACTTCTTAAAGAAATTGGTATAAGAGAGGTTATTGCAAAGGCCTTAACGCCGCAACATGCAAAAGTACTGCAAAAAATCGGTGTGGACAGAGTAGTATTCCCGGAAAAGGAAATGGGTTTGCGGATCGCTGAAAGCCTTGTTTCACCGAATGTTCTTGAGCAGATAAAACTTTCTTCCAATTATGAAATTGTTGAAATTACTGCGCCGTCAGGTTTTATAGGTAAATCCCTTAAAGATATTGCGATAAGAACAAAATACAAAGTAAATGTTATAGCTATTAAAAAGAAAGAGCCTAATATTAATGAGGCCGGTGAAACTGAATTCAAAGAAGTGCTTAATCTCAGCCCAACAGGAGAAGACGAGATTTCAGCCGGAGACATATTAATAATTACAGGTGAAGTGGCAAATCTCGAGAAATTGCGCAAGGAGAAATAAGTGGAGACTAACAATGGGAATGGAAATTCGAAGGAGCTTGCTTTAGATCTTTTGGAGCTTGGTAAATTTTATTATTTAAATGAGAGATATGATGAAGCAATAAAAGTATTGTCTAAAGCTTTGAAATTCGATCCGATAAATGCAGATATATATTACAATCTGGGGATAGTTTATGAAACCCGGAACAGCACGCATGAGGCAAAAGATTGTTATCTTAAAGCTATTGAAATAGATCCAAGCCTCAAACTTGCCCAAGAGCATCTTGATAAGCTTGTGGGAAATTAAAAAATGTGGCAGTGTTTTATGCTGCAAAAAGGCACAATGTTTTTTTAATAATAGTCAGTGAAAAGCGCTTAATTGCGGATAGAAGCTTGCACTGGCTATTTTTTTTGTAAGAGAAATAATATTGTCTGATAGCGGATATAGGTAAGGATGTTGTGGAAAAAATAAGCGGTATCCTGGACCTGATCAGGAAACCTTTTGGGCTTGAAAAAGAAAAGGAATATTCCAATAGATCTGTAATAAAAGGTTTTGACAGATTTATTATTTCACATTGTATTGATGCGTCAAAAGAAATAGAATTGCTGGATGAAAAACAGGAAATAAAAATGTATTTGAAGAGTTTGTTTGAAAAACTCAAAAATATTTTTAATAAATATCCTGTTTCTGATAAACAGGGAAGACAGGATATTTTTGAGGAAGCACAAAGAATTTTAGCAGAGATCGATAAATTCATTTTAGACCCGATTCCGCCGCAAGAACATAATTTCAGAGATCTTCGATCTTCGGTGCAATATCTTCATGGCGTAGGCCCGAAAAGAGCAAAGATACTTGAGTCAATAGATATAACAAGTATTTTTGATCTTATTTCATATTATCCTTTCCGGTACGAGGACAGAAGCCGCCTGAAATTGATCGCGCAGATCGTTGATGGGGAAGAGGCAACAATACAGGCGCTTATTGTTAAACAACGCATTGCGCGTACGAGAAGAGGGCCTCTTTTAACCCTTCTTATTTCGGACGGGACGAGCGAGGCATTAGTCGTTTGTTTCAACCAATTTTATCTTAAAAATATCTTAAATGAAGGAAAAGCAATTGTTTTGAACGGCAGGTTTAAAAGAAAGACATTAAAGAACGGTAGATCTGCGCGTCCGGAAATTTCAAATTTCACCTATGAGGTCCTGACCAAAGACGAAGAAGACCTGATCCATACAAATCGTATAGTTCCTATTTATAATATTACGAAAAATCTGAATATGAGGTTTTTGCGCGCTCTTATTAAACATACGATTGATGATTACGGTTCTGCTTTCAGGGAAATACTTGACAAGGAATTAAAAAAAAGACAAGATCTATGCGATTATTCTTTTGCTTTGAAGAATATTCATTTTCCGAAAGATCTCCAAGCCCAATCTTTGGCGCGCGAAAGACTTGTTTTTGATGAATTTTTTTTACTCGAACTGTCTTTTGCTGTTGCCAGGGCAAAAAATAAAAAATTAACAGGTATAACATTTAAGATCCCCGAAGGTTTTGTTGAGAATTTTGAAAAAAATCTGCCTTTTAAATTTACAACTTCCCAAAAAAAAGTTATAAGTGAAATAATCCAGGATATGCAGGATGTAAAGCCGATGAACCGGCTTCTGCAGGGAGATGTGGGATGCGGTAAAACTATAGTTGCGCTTCTTGCGGCGTATCTTGCTGCAGAGAACGGATATCAGACAGCATTTATGGCGCCCACTGAAATTCTTGCGGGTCAGCATTTTATAAATATAAATAATTATTTAAAACAATTCGGTATCAGAAGCGGGCTCCTTATCAGCGGGACCGCCCCCAAAGAAAAAAAGAAAATTTTGGGATCACTTAGGTCAGGCGAAATAGATCTGATAATCGGAACGCATGCACTCATAGAAGATAATGTTGATTTTAAAAAGCTCGGTCTGATCATTATTGATGAACAGCATAAATTCGGGGTGTTGCAAAGAATGAAATTGCGTTCTAAAGGAGTGGACCCTGATGTACTGGTTATGACTGCTACTCCGATACCGCGCACACTTGCGTTAACTTGCTATGGGGATCTTGATTTTTCTGTAATTGATGAATTGCCTCCGGGAAGAAAAAAGGTCACAACAGTATTTTATAAAGAGAAAGACCGTCAGGAAGCCCAAGAATTGTTAAAAAAAGAAATTTCTTCAGGCAGGCAGGCTTATATTGTATATCCTCTTGTTGAGGAATCCGAGAAGATCGATCTTAAAGCAGCCACTGAAGAATTTGAAAAACTAAAAAAAATTTATCCCGGATCCCGGTTAGGTTTGATACACGGCAGACTTTCTTCTGCTGAAAAAGAAAAAATAATGTTTGACTTTAAGGATAAAAAGCTTGATATTTTAGTTGCAACGACTGTTATAGAAGTCGGCATAGATGTCCCTAATGCGTCAATAATGTTAATTGAACATAGTGAAAGATTCGGTCTTTCACAATTGCATCAATTAAGAGGAAGGGTAGGAAGAGGGGCCAATGAATCTTTTTGTATACTTCTTGCCGGAATTAAAATTTCAAACGAAGCAAAAAAAAGAATAAGGATATTTGAAAAAACAAATGATGGTTTTAAAATAGCGGAAGAAGATCTTCAATTGAGAGGCCCCGGTGAGTTCATGGGAACGCGCCAGCACGGTATTTCTTTTTTTAAGATCGCAGACATAATAAAGGACAGCCAAGTTCTTTTCCGCGCCCGTAACGAAGCATTTGATTTGGTGAAAATAGACCCGGGGCTCTCGGAACAGAAAAATAAATTATTAAAAGAAACAATGCTTATGACCTATAAAGATAAACAGGATTTGAGCAAAATTGGATAGTATAAGCGGCAAAGTGTCATAGCGACAGAGCGTCAGAGTGAACCGGAAAACGTTAACAAGTAAACAAGTTGACAGGGGAATAAGTTGCTGTGTTATAAGGTTGCTATGCACTAGACTAAAAAATTTACTGTATTTATCCGTGTTAATCAGTGGCTGAGCATCTTTTTAAAAAGGACAAAGTGAAAAAATGAAAATAGTTGAAGTTGTTTTTCCTATACCCTTGGATAAATCTTTTTCTTATATTATTCCGGAAAGATTTGAAGGCAAAATCAAAATAGGTGCGAGGGTTAGAGTGCCTTTTGCAGGGAGGATAACAACAGGATATGCTGTAGAAATAAAAACAGCGTCCCTTCTGCGCCAAAGCTCCGAAGGGCAGGCAGAGCATCAAAACGATAAAACACCGGGAAGAATGTTGAAAGAAATTGTTGGGATAATAGATGAAGAGCTGTTGATAAACGAGGAGTTGATACAATTGTCAAAATGGATCTCTTCATACTATTTTTGTCCGTTGGGCAAGGTTTTAAATGTTGTTATGCCGCTTAAAACTCCGAATTTATTCAAGAATGATGATCTGCTTCCAAAAAACAATATCGAAAATGCAAAAAGTACTTTTTCAATTTTAACAGAAGAGCAAAAAAATATTCTGCAGTTAGTCGAAAAAGCAATAGAAAAAAAAGAAAATTCTGTTTTTCTGCTTTATGCATCAGAAGGTAGGGGCAAAACTGAAACATTGCTTCAAGCTGCTGCTAATGCAATAGATCGTGGAACCGAAATCCTTGTTTTAACAGGAGAAATTTCTCTTTCAGAGTCTTTGATAAAAAGATTTGTTAATGTTTTTGGGAACGAAAAAATAGCCGTGCTGCATTCCGGATTGACCGATAAACAGCGGGCGCTTGAATTTGACAGAATAAGGAACGGTATCGCTAAAATCGTAATAGGAACACGGCTGGCTGTTTTTGCGCCGATAAAAAACTTAGGGTTTATTGTGGTGCACGGCGAGGAAGATGCAAGTTTCAAAGAAGAAAAAGACCCAAAATATAATGCCCGTGAAATTGCTTTGCAAAGAGGGATGATCAATTCCTGCCCGGTTGTTCTTGAATCAAATTCACCGTCTTTTGAATCTTATTATAAAGCAGCGGAGCAAGAATATACTTTGTTGAAATTAGACAATGGTTTTGACGCGCCAAGATTGCCGCAGATAGAAGTAATTAAAAAAACACAGGACGGAAAAGATCTTTCTTCTTCCCGTTTTTTTTCGCCTCAACTGCAGGAAAAGATCAACTTATCTCTTTTGTCAAAAGAAAAGGTTGTTATTTTTTTAAACCGCAAAGGCCTTGCTTCATGTGTTATTTGTTCTGAATGCGGGACCTCGATCTCATGCCCAAATTGCGGTATTCCGCTGATACTTTCAAAAAATAAACGAATGACCTGTAATTATTGCAGTTATAAAATTATTGTTCCCGATTTTTGCCCTAATTGCAGAGGTTCAAAACTAAAGGAATTCGGTTTAGGTACGCAAAAGATCTTTCAAGAAATAAAAAGGGTTTTTCCCGAAGCATATCCCGCAATTTTTGATACCGATAGCGCTAAAAAAAATGAGGATAGATCTCAGATCATTAAAAATTTTAGGAACGGGAAAAACAATGTGCTTATTACAACCCAAATAATTTTGGCAGAAGATATAGGAGATGTTTCGCTTTTGGCGATCCTTTCTGCTGACAGTATTCTTGGGTTTCCTGATTTCAGGGCATCCGAACACGCCTTTCAGTTGCTTACAAAGCTTATTGAAAAATTGAGTTTTTCTTCAAAAGGGAAAAATACAAAAGTAGTGATACAAACATTTAATCCATTCCACCCTGTTTTTGATGCGGTTTCAAAAATGGATTTTAAAAAAATCTATGAAAATGAAATAAAAACAAGGCAAGCGCTTAATTACCCGCCATTTTCAAGTCTTGTAAATATTGTAGTCAGCGCCGCAAACGAACCTGACTGTATTAAAACTGCCGAATCACTTTTGGAAAAGCTGGAACGATCCAAAGAAAAAAACAATTTGGATGTAAGCATTCTTGGGCCAAGTCCTGCGCCATTTACTAAACTTCGTTCAAAATATAGGTATCAGATACTTCTTAAAGGCAGGAAGGGTGATCTGAATATGTGTTTGAGGCAGTTTTTGTCAGAACCTGCTTCAAAAAGAAAAGTAAAGATCAGTATTGATGTAGACCCGTTAAAAATGATGTGATAATTGTTATTTATATTTATTGTATTTCACAGTTTTCTTGACTTATGATTAAATGTGTGCTATAATTAGAACAAAGAAGATTAAATTATATTTAATTATATTCTTTTTAAAAAGTTGAAGTATTTTTGTTTGATATCTTGATCCTAACTGTGCAAAACAGGGGTAAAGATAAGGGCAAACCTTGAGTAATCAGGGGGCGCAAAGCTTCGGATCTTTTATTAAAATTTTTTGCGAGAAATACAAAAGTAGCCGGGCTGCCAAGATCATTTTTTTTGATTTGGTGGGCTGGTTTTTTTATTTAAGTTTCGAGAAATCGGAACTGCAGAGATGCTAGTTCTAAAGCCGATTAGGCCAAGAACGCTAGGATCAAAATTTGTTATGCATACTTACAAAACCCATTTGTTCCGGGGCATTTCTGCCTTTGGGATAAGTGGGTTTTTTGTTTTATGCTTTGGTCCTATTATTACCTATTTGTTAAAGATTTATTTCAGTAAATTATGAGTAAATAGATTGTCAAAAGAAGATATGAAATACGAAAAAGTCAAAAAACTACTGGGTTTTTCATCTACAATCCGCACCATTATAGGATTTCCAGATAAAAATACTAAATTTATTAATAGGAGCAGAACAAATTTTCTGTATCGGTTTGCTGCTATTTTTCTTTTTGTATTTTGCATGATGAGTTTTACAATTACATTGCATGCTTATGATTCTTGGTGGGATCCTGCGGGTGCAAACGGATGGGGTATTTCTCCTGATTGGCATTGCCGTTTTCAAATAACTCTTTCAAAATTTTCAGGGCAGGATACGATTAATTATTCAAATAATGTAATTCAAACAGACATTGATTTTCTTTCTTTGGGTTATGATAATATCGATGATTCCAGCCCAAGGATCGTGCGTTGGACAGGGTTTTCATGGGATACGATACCTTTGAATGTTTTTAACTGGGTTGATCAGGGTGGAATTGCGGGTTATGATAAGTGCACAATAAGGTTCAAGGTGCACCAAAATGACCTTTTTGATTCTTCTTCTTTGTCTGTGAAGTATTATGTTTATTTTGATACAGGTTCAGGGAAACTAAGTCCAAATTATGCCGTTATTAATTACCCGTACATTAGCGATTCTTTTGAAGATACTTCACAAATTTCCTTTCAGTCAAATGTGATTTTGGATAGCGGTAAAATAGAAGTTTCATCAGTTATTAACACATGGACACAGACTTCCCAGTCTGATTTTTCAGCCGCGCTTGAAACAAACAATATCAATACTTCTGCTGTTCCGGGAAGTGTTAAATTGGACCCAACTGCTTATTCTGTGGGAGGTTTTTCAGGGTGGTTATTCCGCAGAAAAATTACGATCACAGAGCCCGGGGTGACAAAAAGGATCAATGCGCCCTGTAAAATTTTATTGAGTTTTCCCGAAGGCAAATTAAATAATGCTTTCCAGGAAATAAGGGTGACTGATACGGCAGGTATTGTGGTTGCTGATACTGTTACAGGATATACGGTTATAGGGGGGTCTGTGGTTTCT
>Ga0265297_10012456_pt1 | contig 10204 bp, 11 predicted proteins | sample Munlanlwell13791_FD_192502 | JGI IMG/M metagenome (GOLD analysis project Ga0265297, IMG submission 192502) | Leachate microbial communities from a municipal landfill in Southern Ontario, Canada - Leachate well 137-91 | ecosystem: Engineered > Solid waste > Landfill > Unclassified | place...
AAATTTCTCCACCTCCCCCTCCAGCCCGAGCCTGCCTATCGCAATGCCTGCGAACGTGGCTATCGCAAAACCTGTTGCAATGTAAAGAAGCGCGATTTGCCAGCCGAACATTGCGAAAAGCAGGGCAACGGCCACTTCGTTTATCAGGGGCGATGCAATGAGGAAGGAGAAAGTGATTCCAAGCGGCACGCCTGCGCCTACAAAGCCCATGAAAAGGGGGACTGCCGAGCAGGAGCAGAACGGGATGGGAATGCCAAGAAGCGCAGCCATTGCGTTTCCGACACCTTCATTCTTGCCGTGCAGCCACTTTTTCACTTTTTCAGGCGTCACGAACGTGCGCACCGCGCCCATGATGAAAACGACCGTTGCAAGAAGGAGCGTGACTTTTATCGAATCATAGATGAAGAATTCCGCGGATGCGCCAAGAGGGCTGCCCCGCTGGAAACCCAAAACAGAATACGCAATATGGCCTGCAAACTCCTCAAGCATCAGCCCACCTCAAGGCTCAAGCGAAAAGTAAATCCTTCTGTTCGCTTTTCCCTTGTTCTCCGCACCTACGAAGATTATCTTCCCTATCTCGGACGTGTTCTTCACGTGCGTGCCCCCGTCCGCCTGGAAATCCACGTCTCCGATTTTCACCATGCGAAGCTCTTTCACTTCCGGCGGAAGCGCCGAAGCAAGCTTTACCGCGCCTGGAAGCTTCATTGCCTCCTCTCGCGGCAGATAGGAAACCGACACTTCCAAATTGCGGGCTATCGCGGCATTCGCCTCGTCCACAAGCGACTGGAATGCCGCCTTGTCAAAGTTCTCCATGGAAAAGTCGAAGCGCGTCTTATCGGCGTCTATTTGATTGCCAGTTATGAGTATTCCCCGGCTCTTGAACATTATTGCGGAGAGGATGTGCCCTGCGGTGTGCATGCGCATGAGCCGGTGGCGCCGCTGCCAGTCGATTCGGCATTCCACTTCGTCCCCTGCAATGAGCCCCTCTCGCGAGACCTCGTGGAGTATCCTGCCTTCGGATTTTGACACGGAGACAACCGGGAATTCCTCGCCTCCGCGCGTGAGCTTTCCAATGTCAGTTGGCTGCCCGCCTCCGCGCGGGTAGAAGACCGTCCGGTCAAGCTCGATGAATTTCCCGTCCTTCACAAAAACGACATTTGCCGCGCATTCCTGAAGGCAGCTGTCGTTGAGATAGAGTGCGTCCGCCATGCGCCCCTTATCGGTCAAACACTTTAAAAATTTGCACCGCCAAATCGGGCTTGGGAGGGTGTATTATGTTCAAATTCGCAGTTGATGATGCCAAGCGATACAAGTGCGCTACCGACTCAATCGTGAACCTTATCGATGAGGGGCTTTTGGAAGTGGGCGAGGAAGGGCTGTCCCTTCGCGCCATGGACCCCTCGCAAATCGCAATGGTGTCGTTTTCCATGCCTAAAGGCTCGTTCTCCGAGTACAGCGCGCCCGCCCCTTCCGCAAAAGTCGGGCTCAATTTTGACAACATATCGAAAATACTCTCAAGGACAAGGGGCGCGGAAAAGCTTGAAATATCGAAGGAAGGCAACAAGCTCCAGCTCAAGTTCATCGCGAACAAGAGGAAGAGGAGCTTCAAGGTGCCCATACTTGACATGCCTGCGGGCGCCACCAAGGAGCCGCCCATCCAGCACGATGCGTTTGTGCGGATAACCGGCTCGAACTTCAAGGAAACGCTGCGTGACGCGTCGCTTGTGAGCTCGCACATCACGCTTGAGGCAAACGAAACGGGCTTTTTCATCGAGGTGCACGGGGACTCGACAGACCTCACCGAGGAAAACGAGCAGGCAAGCGAGAATATCGCCGAGCTAAAAGTAGCCAAGCCCTCGCGCGCAACGTTCCCGTTGCAGTACCTTGAGGACATCGTGAAGGCATGCCCGGACAATGCGCTTCTTACGATAAACCTTTCCACCAACAAGCCGCTGAAAATCGAGTATGAGGTGGAGTCGGCAAAGGTGGTATACTATCTTGCGCCGAGAATAGACAGCGACTAGCCGCCAAGACTGATGCGGCTTTATCTGGCGCGCATGCCGGTTTTATAAGCTTGGCTACGATTTACCATTAGGTTAGGCAATGAAAAAATCCCCAGCGATAGTAATCAAGAACCTGTCAAAGCACTTCAAGAAGCTTCGGGCAGTCGATAGGATAAGCCTGGAAGTCGTTAGCGGCGAGGTGTTCGCGCTTCTCGGGCCGAACGGCGCGGGAAAGACCACCACCATTTCCATGCTATGCGGGCTCCTGATGCCCACAAGCGGAAGCGCGGATGTGGCGGGCTTCGATGTCTCAAAGGACCCGATATCGGTAAGGAAGATGATAGGCGTCGTTTTCCAGCAGCCGTCTGTCGATGACCTGCTTTCCGGGCAGGAGAACCTGGAAATGCACGCGCTTTTGTACGGCGTCCCTGCGGAAAGAAGGAAGGGAAGGATTGCGGACATGCTCCGGCTTGTCGGGCTGACCGAGCGCAAGGACAGCCAGGTGAAGGAGTATTCCGGCGGCATGCGAAAAAGGCTGGAAATCGCGCGCGGGATACTCCACTGGCCGAAAATACTCTTCCTCGACGAGCCGACCGTGGGGCTGGATCCGCAGACGCGCGCGCACATATGGCAATACATAAGGAAAATGTCGCAGCGCGAGGGCACCACCGTGGTATTCACCACGCATTACCTGGAAGAAGCCGAGCAGTTCGCTGACAGGGTGGCGATAATCGACCATGGGAAGATAATCGAGGTCGGCACGCCGAAAGAGATGGTGGCTTCGCTTGGGGGGGACAGCGTGAGGCTATCCTCAAAAAACCCGAAAGCGACGCTTTCGCAGCTAAGGAAGATGAAGTTCACAACCAACGTGAGGATGGACGGCACGGCTGTCATTGCCAATATCTCAAAGCCGCAGCAAAACCTCCCAAGGCTCCTCAAAACGCTATCGAACGTGGACTCAGTTGAGATACACACGGCAAGCCTCAATGACGTTTTCATAAAATACACCGGCAGGGCGATACGCGAGGAATCCGGCGAAGGCGGATTCATGGAACGGATAATGAACAGAAAGTAGGAACGGGCTACCATCCGGATACGGGAATGCTTATGGGATTTTTCGACGCGGTTTATGCACTCTGGCTCCGTGAAATAAAGGTTTTCACGCGCGAGCGTGAGAGGGTAATCTCCGCGATAGTGACGCCTCTTTTGTGGATAGTGGTCTTCGGAGGCGGGCTTGGCGCGAGTGTGGAAATATCCGGAATGAACTACCAGCAGTTCATATTCCCAGGGGTCATCGCGATGTCCGTGCTGTTCGGCTCGATTTTCTACGGGCTATACATAATATGGGACCGGAAGCTTGATTTCCTCAAGGAAGTGTTGGTTGCCCCGGTGAGCCGAAGCTCGGTTTTCGTTGGCAAGATGCTCGGCGGCATGTCGGATGTGTTCGTGCAGGTCGCCATACTCCTCATTATTGGCATTGCGCTCGGGTTTGTGCCAAGCGTTTGGGCGGCTTCCGCAGCGCTTTGCGTCGCGATGCTCGTTTCGATGTGCATGGTGAGCCTGGGGCTCATCATCGGCTCGAGCATGAAAAGCCCGGAAGGCTTCAACCTCGTGATGAGCTTTGTGATGTGGCCCCTGTTCATGTTCTCAGGCGCGCTTTTCCCGGTCGAAGGCCTGCCATCCTACCTCAATTTCCTGGTGGTCTTGAACCCGCTGACATACGGGGTTGACCTGATGCGCTATGCGCTGCTCGGGATGACGGAGTTCGGTGTTGCCGCGGATGTTGCCATCCTGCTTGCCGTTTCAGCCGTGTTCATGGCAATCGGAAGCAGGAGCTTTGAAAAAATGCAGGTCTAGGTTTTTCCGATGCTGAGGGTCTACAACAGCCTTTCAAGGAGAAAGGAGATTTTCCGCCCCGCAGATGGGAAGAGGGTGAAATTCTACACCTGCGGGCCTACCGTCTACTCGCGCCCGCACATCGGCAACTACCGGACGTATGTGGCGGAGGATACGGTGAAGCGCCTGCTTCTCTGCCACGGGTACCGCGTAAGGCATGCGATGAACATAACCGACCTTGACAATACGATAATCAAGGAAGTGGTGAAAACGGGCGTGGGCAGGAAAAAGCTCACGGCAAAATACGAGAAGCTTTTCAGGGAGGATATTGCCTCGCTTTCCATCCTGCCCGCGGGCATTTATCCGCACGTGAGCAAATACGCGTGCAAAATGGCGCGGTTCGCGGATTCGCTTGTGAAGATGGGGAAGGCATACCGGATTGACGGCAAGACGTATTTTGACCTTACATCGTATCCGTCTTACGGAAAGCTTGCCGGAAAGAGAATCGCCGACAGGAACAGGCCCCTCATGCGCGAGGAGTACAAGCCCTTCCAGTCAGGCGACTTCCTGCTTATGGAGCCTTGCAGCCATCCTTGCCACGGCTGCGGCGAGCTTTCGCATTGGAAAGGGAAGCCAGCATGGAACATACAGTGCGCGGTCATGTCAACTGCCACCTTGGGCGCACATATTGACTTGGCGATGGGCGGCAGGGACAACCTGTTCAACCACCATGAGAACACGCGCGCGATTGCCGAAGCGAGGCATGGCGGAACCTATGCGAAATACTGGATGCATGTGCGCCATCTTATCATAAACGGGAAGAAAATGAGCAAGTCAAAGGGGAATGTCGTAAGGCTTCCAGACTTGCTGAAGAAAGGCATAACGCCTTCCGAAGTGCGCATGCTTTTGCTGTCTGTGCATTATCGGAAGAGGCTGGATTATACTGATAGGAGGATGTCGGAGATAAGGAAAAGATTTGCCGCGTTGAAGGATGGGATTGGCGCAATAAGGGAAGCGAACGGGCTCGGCGCACCTGGCTTTGAAAGGCTTGCGGCAGGGGCAAAAAAGGAATTTGAAGCTGCGATGGATGACGATGTTGATGCGCCAAAGGCTATTGGCGCGGTTGAAAAATACGTGCTTGCCTGCGGAAGAACGGAGCTCTCAAAAAAACAGTCGCGGGAGGCGATGATGCACCTTTCTAAATTCAATTCGGTGCTTGCATTCCTCCCGGTTTAGCCGCAGCTAGACCTTCTTGTAAAGGAAAATCTGGTCATCATTGTCCTCTTCGTAGTAGCGGACGCGCCCGCCTGGCTTGAAACCGAGCTTCTTGTAAAAGCCAAGCATGTCGTGGCAGGCGTAAACGTCCAAGCGGATGAACTTTGCGCCTTCTTCCTTTGCCATTTTCCCGACGCTTTCGACAATCGCCCTGCCAATGCCCTTGCCCTGCTGGTCTTTGCCGATTATTATGAAATAGAGCACGAGCGCCTCCACTTCGCGGCGGGCGGAGAATGCGCCTATCAGCCTGCTGCCATCGAGCGCCGCGTAGCATTTTGCGTTGTGGGGCTTGCATTTGCCGCCGAATAAATCAAGCATGTGCCTTTTCCACGCGGCGCCGAAAAGGTTGGTTGATTCGGCAAGCATTTTCCTGAATGCTGGAAAGTGGCGGGGGGCGAATGCCATGATGCGCATGATGGGGGTTTGGGGGCAATAGAATAAAAAATGCCGCATGCGAGTAGATGGCATGGCTTGCGATGCATCGGCTGCCGAGCTTGAGGATAGGCGAAAACGCCTTTTTTCAGGCGCGGAATTCCAAAGCGCGCTTTTCTACAATGGAGACTCCACCAAGGGAGGCAGCAATGCCTTCAGGTATTTCTCGGGCTGCGATATCGACGGAAGCTACCTGGTGCTCCGCAAGAATGGCGGGGCGCTCCTGACAAACGTGATGAATTATCCGCTTGCGAAAAAGCTTTCCGGATATCCTGTGAAGCTCCTCGGGGAAGATGCCGTGCGGCAAATCCGCGACGCTGCCGGAAGCGGGAAGGTGGGCTTTGCGGCAAACGAATTCACCTGCGCAAGATATTCTGCGCTGAAAAGAAAGACGCAACTTCGATTCGTCAACCTGGGCGAGAGGGCGATGGCTGTCCGGGGAAGGAAGTCTTCTTTTGAAATAATGAAAATAAGGCAGGCGGCTTTTATCACGCGGAAAATACTCGACGGGCTGGACCCGTGGGAATGCAAGACGGAAGAGGAGCTCCACTGCAGGCTGAAAATGCTTGCGCTTGAGAATGGAGCGGAAACTTCATTCGAGCCGATTGTCTCGGCCGGCAAAAACACGCGCTTCCCGCACTATCGCGCGGGCAAGGCGAAGCTTGCAGACAATGTGCTGGTGGATTTCGGCGTGAAGCTGAACGGCTATTGCGGGGACTTGACACGGTGCTACTTCAAGAAAAGCGGGATGAATGAGGAGAAAACGTATGAAAAATGCCATGGAATATTCGATGAAATCCTCTATTCGCTGCAGGACTGCGAGCGGGGAAGCGATGTTTCAGAGCTTGGGAGAAAACTCATGAAAGAGAGGGGGCTTCCGGACCTCGCACATGCAATCGGGCACGGAATCGGCATGGAAGTGCATGAGTATCCGCACTTGGGGAGGAAATCGGGCGATTCGCTTGAGGCTTCCGCGCTTGCAATCGAGCCTGCCGCCTACCTCTCAAATTACGGCGTGAGATACGAGGATATGGTTGCGAATTTCCGGGGGAAGTGGCAAAGGATTTGAGCAAGGCAAGACGTAAAAGAGTATCTGAGCAAACCTAATAGGGGTGGGATGTTGAAAGATGATGAAAGAAAACGTGCAATTGAACTCGTAGATGTGAATATAGATATACAAAAAAATGGGATTGAAAACGCTAAATATAGCACCAGCATTGTGGGTTTGATTATCACATCTACTGCAATTCTAACTGCGTTGTTTATCTGTTCACTTGGTCAGATATACAATGAAAATAGTGATAAAGTTGCCTCGCTTATCACTGCTGCTGTTTGTGGAATTGCTATTATAGTTATTAGTGTGTGGATAATTAGCGCGAATGACAAAAACACTACGACCATAAAAATTCATTCTAAGAAAATTAATGGGCTATTGGAATTGAAAAAACGCTTGATTAAAAACGAACTGAAAACAGATACTGTCAGTATTGTAGAAGCCCAAATTGCGAGCATCATTAAGTAAGAAAATCGCCTGCCGTGCGCCAGGTTTATAAACAAGACATCTCCAATTGAGCCAACGGCTTCCCAAAGAGTGGAAGCCAAAGCTGAGCCAACCTTTTGGCTCCGGTGAGGAATATGAAAATTGTGATTGGTGACCCTAAAAGCGGAAAGTGCTATGGAATCGAGATTCCCAAGGACAAGGAATCGCATTTCATCGGCAAGAAAATCGGCGACAAGGTCGAAGGGGGCCTGGTGGGCGCGGATGGATATGAACTTCTCATAACTGGTGGAAGCGACATGGCTGGCTTCCCGATGCGCAAGGATGTCAGCGGCCCGAGAAGGGCAGAGGTAATACTCTCGAGCGGCGCGGGCTACCGGTTCCAGGGAAAGGGCATGCGCGCCAAAAGGAATGTGCGCGGAAACCTGATTTCAGACCAGATAATCCAGGTGAATGCGAAAGTTGCCGCCGCAGGCAGCAAGCCCCTTGAGGAGCTTTTCCCCAAGGCTGCTGCGGGGGAGAAAAAGGAAGAAAAGAAAAAGTGAGGCTGAACGAGGATAGCGGGGGAATTGCTTGCAGGCTGAAGTGAACATAGGGATGGTGGGCCATGTCGACCACGGCAAGACCAGCCTTACCAAGGCAATCACTGGCAAGTGGACCGACACGCACTCGGAAGAGCTCAAGCGGGGCATCACAATAAAGATAGGCTATGCGGACACCACATTCTACAAAAGCAAGGACGGCAAGGAATATGCGACCGAGACGGAAGGCGAAAAAGACAAGGAGAAATGGGAGGTAAGCCGCCATGTCTCCTTCCTTGACGCCCCGGGGCATGAGACTTTGATGACCACCACGATTGCGGCATCAAGCATCATAGACGGGGCGCTTTTGGTGATTGCGGCAAACGAGGAATGCCCCCAGCCGCAGACGGAAGAGCACCTGATGGTGCTTGACACGCTCGACATAAAGAACATAGTGGTGGTGCAGAACAAGATAGACCTCGTCACGAAAGAGAAGGCGATTGAGAACCACAACCAGATAAAAAAATTCCTCAAGGGGTCGTGCGCCGAGAAAGCCCCGATAATCCCAATTTCCGCAAACTACAATGCGAACATAGACAAGCTCATCGAGGCTATTGAGAAGCACATCCCCACGCCCGACCGGGACCCGGCGCTTCCTGCAAGGATGTATGTGGCACGCTCGTTCGATGTCAACCGGCCAGGGGCGCAAATCTCGAAACTGAAGGGGGGCGTGATTGGCGGCTCGCTCATACAGGGCACGCTCAAGGTCGGGGATGAAATCGAGATGCTCCCAGGCATAACGAAAAAGAGCAAAGACAAGGAAAAGGAAATAATTGAGCCGGTTGTGCTCAAAGTGGGCGCGCTCATGGCTGGCGGCAGCATGGGAGAAGAGGCAAAGCCCGGCGGGCTTATCGGCATCGCAACAGGGCTTGATCCGGCCGTGGCTAAATCTGACCACCTTTCAGGCAACATGGTGGGCAAGAAGGGCACGCTTCCAGCGGTGCTAAGCGAAGTGGAGCTTGAATACTCGCTTTTGAAAAGGGAAGGCTTCGACAACCCGGCGCTTAGGATGGGCGAGCCGATAGTGGTTTCAGCAGGGACTGCGACATCGGTTGGCGCGATAATGAAACTAAAGGGTGGCGTGGTCACCATCAAGCTCAAAAGGCCGATTTGCGCCGTGAAGAAAAGCAAGGTCGCAATGACGAGAAGGCTCGGGCAGAGATGGCGCCTTGCAGGATTCGGAATACTGAAATGAGCCACCTTCTGCTGCGCGTTTTGGCGTGCGCCAAGCCCACTGGTTTTAAAGCTAACCGCAGGATTTAACCCGATATCCATGAACATTGCCGGTTTGTGCGCCATATGCGGAAGAACCGCCACTGAAACGTGCAGGATGTGCGGGAAAGGCAACTGCGGACGCCCGCAGTGCAAGACAGGCTTTGTCTGCGCGGAATGCGCGCGCGGAAGGCAGGGCTAGGCTTTTCCGATTTGGGACTTGCGTAGCGGAAGCCTGAGCCAGGGCTTAAAGTTCTGGGAGCGGGGGTTTCGGCTTTCTTCTCCGCCTAAAGCTTCAGGAAAAACTCGTGGAACTTCGTGGTCGTAAGCTCAGGGTGGAAAGTGAGCGCGAGATGGTGCCGGTTGCCTGTTGTCTGGTAGGCCGCCACCAGGTCATTCCCGTGGAATGCCATCGACTGGACTGCTTTCGAGGCCGCAGACATCTTCGGGGCGCGGATGAACACGCCGTGCACCTTGCCCAGTATGGTGTCGAAATCCGCCTCGAATGATGAAAGCTGCGAGCCGTAGGCGTTCCTTGCAACCGAAACATCCATGAGCGAGAGGAATCGCTGGCCTGGCGTTGCGCCTTCCACCTTTTTCGCAAGAAGAACGGCGCCTGCGCAGGTGCCCATTATTTTCCGGACGGTTTTGGCCTTTTCGAATATGTTCTCGCGCAGCATGAGCCTGGAGATTGCGGTGGATTCGCCGCCCGGCAGGATGAGCCCGTCCAGGCTTTCCATGTCCTCAGGAGAGCGGACCTCGGCTATCCTTACCGGCACGCGGAGCTTCTCCGATGCCGAAAGAAGCGCATTTATGTGCTCGTCCACGCCTCCCTGGAGCGCAAGGACGCCGATTGTTTTCATCATAAAATCAATCTATGCTGCCTTTCCGCCAAATGCCCTAAATCCCCCTTTTGGAGAATCTCTCTTCCGGCTTAAGCGAATTCATGTCAAGGCTCATCATCGCGGAGCCGAGCCCCTCGGAGGCAAGCGCGATCTTCTTCGCGTCGCTGAAATGCGCCACGGCATCCACAATCGCCTGCGCGCGCCTTTCCGGGTCGGAAGACTTGAATATCCCGCTGCCCACGAACACCCCGTCGCAGCCAAGCTGCATGCAAAGCGCGGCATCGGCGGGGGTGGCGATTCCGCCCGCGGCGAAATTCACCACGGGCAGCCTTCCAAGCTCGATCACCTTTTCGACCAATGAAACGGAAACGCGCATTTCCGAGGCAATCTCGGCAATCTCGTTCTTCTTTTTGCCCTTGAGGGATGAAATCCCCCTGCTTACCGCGCGGATATGGCGGACCGCCTCGATGATGTTGCCTGTGCCGGCCTCGCCCTTTGTGCGCATCATCGCAGCGCCTTCGG
>Ga0265297_10012457_pt1 | contig 10203 bp, 6 predicted proteins | sample Munlanlwell13791_FD_192502 | JGI IMG/M metagenome (GOLD analysis project Ga0265297, IMG submission 192502) | Leachate microbial communities from a municipal landfill in Southern Ontario, Canada - Leachate well 137-91 | ecosystem: Engineered > Solid waste > Landfill > Unclassified | place...
CTAATCTCTAAAACGGTATTAAATCTCGGCAGTGCCGCAAGTACGCTGAATAAGTACAAAAATAGCACGGAGTATTTTCTCTCCAATTTCGATAAGCTGAACCGTACACAAGCAAGCGCCGCTGAGATATCCAAGCTAGCAATATATGCAGATACTAAACTACTGAATGATGCGAAAAACCTCGAAAATTCGCTGAAAGAGATCTCGGCATCGACGGAGATGATGGCGGCAACGACACAGAGTATTTCCGATGCACTTGATACGACAGGAAATTATGTCAACCAGGCGAAAAATTTTGCAGGGTTATCACAGTCAAGCGGTGAGGATAAAAAGAACGTGGTTCAAAATCGCAACTCCATTAATGCGCGTATGATTCAGCTTAATCAAAAAATAGTTTCATTGGAAAAGAGCGGACAATCACATCGTTATAATATTGCTAAAGCGCGTATTTATTCGGAGTTGGCCGTACAGTTGGAACAGTAAAGAAATTTTCTGAATTAAAGAGGATAGGTGTCCGGAACAAACACTTTTCTGATTTCATACACTTCTTCTTTTCGCTCAAGTAAGGCTTTTATGCAGGCCGGATCAAAAAGCACTCCGGATTCGGACTGTAAATAATCAAATGTTTCTTCAATACTTCGCCCTTTATGGTAGGGACGAGGATTGCTCATCGCGTCAAATACGTCTGCAACAGCCACGATACGACTCTCAATCGGAATTTCTGAACCACTCAGGCGGTAGGGATAGCCGGTTCCGTTTAGGCGCTCATGGTGATAGCCTGTAATGTTGCGTAGCATTTCGGTATGATCATAATCACTTAAATCGAAACTGGAGAGGAGTATGTCGATAATTTCTACCCCTTTGACCACATGCGTCTGCATTATCGAATATTCATCAGTGTCAAGTCGTCCAGGTTTGAGCAATATATGATCAGGTATTCCCACTTTTCCGATGTCGTGAAGCGGTGCATACAGCAAAATATAGTTGATGAATTCCTCACTTAGATTATGGGTTTTAGCCAAAGACTCTGCGATCATGCGGGAATAATGGGCAACCCTCGCAATATGATTAGCTGTTTCTTCATCTTTAAATCGGGTCATTTTCTGGGTCATAACAACGGCGGACTGAAGCATTTTAAGCGGTAAAATACTCGACATGATCATAGAACTGATCAGTCGGGTATAGACGGTGAGATGATCGCGTATCGGTTTGGTGAAAAATTCTCTTTCACTTGCATCAAAAAAAATAAATCCTAATAATTGGCCATTTTGCTGAGACATCGGAACGGTAAAACTGGAACGAAAATAAGTATTAATAATATGACCGGATGGATCATCGATATCGCTAAAAAGTGATAGTTCATCGATGATTTCCGGAGTTTTATTTTTTGCAGTGGATTCAACGGCAGGAAAAAGAGAAAGCGGACGTTTATATTGTACAAGGGTTGAATCAGATCCAGCGGGATTGGTAAACAGATGCAATTCATCTGTTTCTGTTTCGTAAAACCCGATAGCAATGTGTTTGAGATGAGGCCATTCCAGCCTTAACTGTTCATGAACGTTGACAACTTGCTGACTAATATTTTTATAGTCCATGACAGCTACTCTCTTATTATATTTATGAATAATATATCGAGGAACTTATTGTTTGTCAAGTACATTGGAAAGTTAATTTGATGGACTAATACAGTTTGATTCAGAATGGGGGCCTTAGCCCCGTAAGGGGTTTAAAGCAATGAAGTCTAAAAAATATTAATTGGACTTTTTCATAAATGCGGCAACGAGGACGATCGTACTGCCGTTGATTTTGCCCTCGATGAATCGTGCATCATCGGTAAGACGGATATTTTTTACGATGGTTCCCCGTTTTGCGGTGAATCCTGCCCCTTTGACTTCGAGGTCTTTGATAAGGGTTACAGTATCCCCTTCGGCAAGGATGGTGCCATTGCTATCGCGTTGAACGACTGCTCCACCATCATCATTAGACGCCGTGTTCAACATTCCTGCTTGCGCCCATGCTTTCACATCGTCTTCGAGGTACATCATATCGAGCTGGTCTTGATCACCGAGTGCACTGAGAAGACGATAAGCCATTACTTGTACCGCTGGAACTTGGCTCCACATACTGTCAGAGAGACAGCGCCAGTGATCAGTATCTAAGTTTTGTGGGTTTTCAATTTGGCTTTTACAGGTTTCGCAGATATAGATCGATTGATCCGATGAAGCATCACTCGGAGCCACTTCATAAGCGCTTAATCCCTCTGTCGCTCCGCACAATTCGCAAATATTCCCGCTTCGCTCAGTCAATGTTTGTTCAATACTCATAATAACACCTTACTTAATTAATAAGCGTATTATAGCGTATTGCTCACTGTATGTAATTTACCCTGTCACCATCGATGAGGACTTTCCCTCCGTTGCGAAGTAGCTGGAGATCATGTAATTCTTCGATGATGGGTTTGACAAAAAGTGCTTTTAGGTGCATGACATAGAGAGAAAAATCATCTCTTTTACATTTTTTCAGCTCATCTGCGAGGAGGGCAGGGGTGAGATGTTTACTGTCTTTTGCTAATTTTGCAAATTCGGAAGGGAAGGAAACTTCGGTAACGAGAGTATGGATATTGGGACGTTCCTCCAGCAATGCCCAAATTCGATCGCATCGATAGGTATCAGCGGTAAATAAAATACCTACTCCATTTTTTTCGATGATATAACCGCAACTTCCCTCCGTGTGATCCGTTTTAAACGGGGTTAACGAAATATCATCGATGGTATAAGGAGTTTCGAGTTCCAATTCGATCAGTTCGATGGTTTTTTCAGTATGGCCGATGAGGGTGATTTCTTCAAAGTTTGGCCAGACACGATGGTTAAAGATAAATTGGCGCAAATCATCAAGAGTAGATTTCAGACCATAGATTTTAAGAGAGACTTTTTTTTGTGTAACGAAGAGATCGGCGAGAAAGGGGATGTCGATAATATGATCGAGATGCGAATGGGTTAGAAAAATATGTTCAATGGTAAAAACATCATCACCGAAGGTATTGATCAAATTTCCGGCATCAATAACACAATGATCGCTTACATGCAGGCAGGTTGTCCCCTGTGTCGGTGTTCGCGTACCGCCGGTACCTAAAAAATTTATGCTTTCCATTCGCTCACCCTTACATATGAAATTAAATTATAATCTAAATCGTTTGAATTTGCGTTTTAAATATGTTTGATCGTTTTATAAGCATCCAATGTGCGATATTTTGGATCAAGTTGTGTTATCCTTACTGATATTTTACCTACGTTGCGCAAAGGAATCCGATGTCGCTCAAAGTTGTTCTATCTCATAAAACCCATTATACTTTTGACCGCCCGATCAATCTTTCTCCTCATGTGATTCGCCTTCGTCCCGCACCTCATAGCCGCACCCCAATCGAAGCTTATTCGCTGAATATCAAGCCCGATGATCATTTTATCAATTGGCAGCAAGACCCGTTCGGTAACTATCTCGCACGGATCGTTTTTCCGGAGAAGACAACAGAACTTTCCATCGATGTTGAAGTGTTAGCAGAGCTGGTCAGTATTAACCCGTTTGATTTTTTCGTCGAAGAGTATGCGACCAATTTTCCGTTTAAATATAAAAAAGAGCTCAAAAAAGAGCTGATCCCCTATCTGAAGATTACCGAAAGAGGGAAACGTCTTAACGAATTTGTCAATTCCATCGATTTGACTCCACGGTCGATTAATGATTTTTTGGTAGAGTTGAATATAAAGATCCATCAGTTTCTAAATTATACCCTCAGAATGGAGCCCGGAGTCCAAACGTGTGCTGTAACTCTTAAAGGCAAAACGGGTTCGTGCCGCGATTTTGCCTGGCTTTTTGTTCAGGTGCTTCGCCATCTTGGGCTTGCGGCACGTTTTGTATCGGGATATCTTGTACAACTCTCTGCAGATGTCAAATCGCTTGACGGTCCGAGCGGCCCGGCGGAAGATTTTACCGACTTGCATGCATGGACGGAAGTTTATATTCCGGGTGCCGGATGGATCGGTCTGGATGCCACGAGCGGGCTGTTTGCCGCAGAGGGGCATATTCCTCTGGCCTGTACCCCCAATCCTGAGAGTGCCGCGCCGGTAGAGGGGGGGATGGATAAATGTGAGGTAGAATTTACCTACTCAAACACAGTGACAAGAGTCTTTGAATCGCCGCGTGTTACAAAGCCTTATCGTGAAGAACAGTGGGAAGCGATCGATCAACTGGGTTATCAGGTCGATAAAGAGTTGATGGATAATGATGTCCGTCTCACGATGGGGGGGGAACCGACGTTTGTCTCTATTGATGATATGGAATCACCCGAATGGAATACCGAAGCCGACGGCCCTCACAAGCGTGAACTCGCCAATGTCCTTTCACGGCGATTGCTCAAAACGTTCGGCAAAGGGGGATTACTCCATCATGCGCAAGGCAAATGGTACCCGGGCGAGCCGTTACCTAGATGGATGTCGACGATTATCTGGCGTAAAGACGGTCAGCCGATCTGGAATAATCCCGATTTATTAGCCAGTCTGGATCAGACGTTCGATTATACCCCTGAGGATGCGCGGAAATTTTTAGCCAAGCTGTGTTTGAATCTAGGGATAAGCGATAAAAATATCCATAATGCCTACAACGATCCCCTCGTGGCATTGCTTCAAGAGTCACTGTTGCCGATCGATGTTGATCCGATGAAAGCGACATTAAAAGACTCCTTGGAACGCCGTGCATTGGCTGATAGTCTCTCCAACGGTATTGATAAGCCTGCGGGATTTGTCCTTCCTCTGAACTGGGGGACAACCCGATGGATCACCTGCCGATGGGAATTCAGACGTACACAGCTTTTTCTAGCACCGGGTACTTCTCCGGTAGGGCTACGTCTTCCTCTGGATTCATTGACCCATAAACCGCATGTCGAGTTGGAACAGAGTTTTGAGCCTGATTTGTTTGGGGCTTTCCCTTCGTTAGGCGAATATCACACAGCCGTAAAAGAACGCGCTTCAAAAGTGACAAAAAAGACGAAAAAAACGCACGATTATGAAACCTTTGTCCGTACAGCGATTAGTATCGAGATACGTGAGAAGAAACTTTTCATTTTTCTCCCACCGATTACCAATACCGAAGCCTTTTTGGATCTGATTGCCTCGATTGAGGAGACAGCGGAAGCGATGAACATGGCAGTGATGATCGAGGGGTATGAACCTCCTCACGATTTACGGATCGAGAAAATGCGTGTTACCCCTGACCCGGGCGTGATCGAAGTCAACATTCACCCGACATCGAGCTGGCAAGAACTTACGGGTGTTATCGATACCCTTTACGAAGAAGCTCATCAGTCTCGTTTGGGAACACTCAAGTTTATGCAAGACGGAAAACAATCCGGTACTGGGGGCGGAAATCATGTCACGATCGGTGGAATCACCCCGAGTGACAGTCCGTTGCTCCGAAACCCTGATCTTTTACGCTCATTGATTACGTTTTGGCAGCATCATCCGAGTTTATCGTATCTTTTCTCAGGGCAGTTTATCGGTCCTACCTCTCAGGCACCGCGTGTCGATGAGGGTCGGTTGGAAAACCTGTATGAACTTGAAATCGCGTTTAACCAAATCCCTGAGAATGAAGAGGTACCGTTTTGGCTCACCGATCGACTCTTTCGCCATATGCTCACCGATTTGACCGGAAATACCCACCGCAGTGAGTTTTGTATCGACAAACTCTATTCCCCTGACTCTTCTACGGGGCGGCTGGGCATTTTAGAGCTTCGTGGATTTGAAATGCCGCCACATGCGCAAATGTCACTGATGCAGATGTTATTGGTTCGCACACTGGTATCACTCTTTTGGAAAAAACCGTACAAACATAAACTGGTGAGATGGGGAACGCAGCTCCATGATAAATTTTTGATTGAGCATTATGTCCGTGAGGACATACGTGACATCGTCGCCTTTTTACGTTCCGAGGGGTACGGGTTTGAGAATGACTGGTTTGATCCGTTTTTCGAGTTTCGATTTCCGTTGTACGGGATGAGTACGATCGAGGGGATTCACTGCGAATTGCGTGGAGGGATCGAGCCGTGGAATGTGTTAGGTGAAGAGTCAAGTTCTCAGGGGACTGCTCGCTATGTTGACTCTTCGTTGGAGAGGGTACAAGTCCGGGTACGTGATTTTGTAAGCGAACGCTATGTCCTCACCTGTAACGGAGTGCGTGTTCCGCTTGTTTCCACTGGGGTAGAGGGTGAATACGTCTCAGGAGTGCGGTATCGTGCATGGCAGCCGTGGTCGGCGCTCCATCCGACAATCGGAGTTGATACTCCATTAGTCTTTGATATTGTCGATACATGGAACCGTCGATCCATGGGAGGCTTTACCTATTTCATCGCCCATCCGGGAGGACGATCGTATGATACCTTCCCTGTCAACACCCTCGAAGCACAATCGCGCCGCATCAGCCGCTACTGGGGATTTGGACATACTCAGGGGGATATGGAAGAAATACATGAACCTATCATTCGAGAACAGGAACGTGGAGGCGAAGAAGTGACTTCACGCCTAGTTGTGAATCATCCTCAGAAAAAAGTGTTTACGTATCAGGAACTTCCGGGATCACTGGAATATCCGCACACTCTTGATTTACGTCGAAAATGGAGTCCTAATGCACAATAGGGTAAAATCCGTTATCTTGGTTATAAAAAGGTAACGGTTTGGATTCGATGTTTGAACGCTATTCTCAAGGCTTATCGTACGATGAAATGTATGATGAGGAAAGAAATATTCGCCCTCATTGGGAATCCTTGCGGACTAATCTTGAACGAATCGGGTTAGAACAATTGTGTTCCAAACAAAAAGAGATTGATTGGCGCCTCGAAGATAACGGTGTTACCTACAACGTTTATAATGATCCGGGGGGGTTAAATCGCCCGTGGAAACTCGATCCGATTCCCCTGATCATAGAAGAATCCCAATGGAATAGTGTTGAAGAAGGGCTCAAACAACGCTGCAAACTTTTTAATTTGCTCTTGCAAGACATTTATGGTGAACAAAAAACGATCAAAGACGGAATAATCCCGATGGAGGTAATCTACGCGCACGGCGGATTTATGCGTGAAATGCACGGGATGAAAATGCCCTTGACGATTTACGCTGCCGATATGGCGCGGGGACCGGATGGAAAAATATGGGTTATCAATGATCGTACTCAAGCCCCTTCGGGTATCGGATACGCGATTGAAAACCGTCTTACGATGAACAGTGCGATGCAAGATTTGTTTGAGGGGATTTCGGTTAAACGTTTGTACGATTTTTTTGAAACGTTCAAATCGATTTTTCAAAGCGATACCGCCGGACGCAATATTGAGCCGCTAAATGTTCTTCTCTCCCCTGGCCCGCACAATGAAACCTATTTTGAACATGCCTATCTCAGTTCATTTTTGGGGCTTACACTGGTTCAGGGGCAGGATTTACTTGCCAAAAACGGAGCGGTATGGCTCAAAAGCCTTAAAGGCCTCCGCCGGGTAGACACTATTTTACGCCGTGTGGATGAAACGTATTGTGATCCGTTGGAGCTTCGTCCGGATTCACAGCTCGGTGTTGCCGGTTTAGTCCAATCTATCCGATCCGGCGGGGTAGAGATGCTTAACCCATTAGGGAGCGGCGTGCTGGAAAATGTGGGATTAAATCCGTTTATGTCACATTTGGCGCGTTACTTCTTGGATGAAGAACTCATATTGCCGCAAATCGCTACATGGTGGTGCGGTCAAGCCAAAGAGCAGGAGTTTGTATTGGATAATCTTGATCGTTTGATTATTAAAACGATTGACCGAATCGGAGAAAAACATACCTATGTAGGTAATAGATTGTCTAAAAAAGAGCTCAAAGACCTTCGTCAGGAGATTCTCGCTCAACCCCATCGCTATGTCGGACAAGAGGAAGTTGAATTTGCGAGCTGTCCAACACTGGTTAAAGAGAATATAGAACCCAGAAAAGCGGTTATCCGAGCTTATACGATTGCACAGGATGATACCTATACCTTAATGCCGGGAGCTTTGGTACGGGTCGGAATGAGCAATGATTCGTTGATGGTATCGAACCAATTCGGTGGGAGTAGTAAAGACTTATGGGTTTTGGGCGAATCTCAAAGTGTCCCTTTAACACCTCATTTTCATACTAAAACAGCGATTGAAAACTCTTTTGAAAATATTCCGAGTCTACGGGCAGAAAATCTGTTTTGGCTGGGGCGCTATCTCATGCGTTCCATTATTACCGCACGAATGATCCGAACCATTCTCAAATATATGACAAATGCCTCACGGTATGATCATGTTTCCAACCGTCAAACACAAGACATGCTTACCAAAGCCCTTACTCATGTAACCATGACCTATCCGGGCTTTTTGGAGAAGGATAGTTCGATAACTGTATTTGATGAGATTGCTTCTGTTAGTTTTAATACAATGCGGGTGGGAAGTCTGGCACAGATTATTACGATGCTCTCTAATACGAATACGTATGCTAAAAGTCTTCTTCCCCTCGAAGCTTCTCGTATTTATGAACATCTTAGTCGAGAATGGAATCAATTCTGCCGAGAGGACAAAGCACATCCTCGCCATATGATTCATAACCTTGATAAGTTATTAATGCAGTTGATGGCGTACAAAGAGTTGATTCAAGAGAGTTTATTCGCAGAACAAGGATCGGTGTTGTACGAGATCGGTGCACGTATTGAGCGATCTCAACTTCTGATTTCCAAAGCCAGAACGTTATTAATCCCGGTTCACGATGTTGTGAGCGAATACGAAATCCTAGAAACGCTTCTCAGCACGTGTGAGAGTCTAAATGCGTACCGCGCCCGTTATCGATCGTCGTTTAATATGCGCAATGTCATTGAGTTTTTATTGCTCGATATCAATTTCCCGAAATCATTGATCAGTGAGATTGAAGGGTTGATGAAAATCCTCCCTCAGTTGCCGAAATTTAAAAATGCTACCTATCTTAGCCGATATGAAGAACCGATTTTCGAAGCTTTTTCAATGATACGGCTTAGTAAAATTGATACTCTTTGTTCTTTGCCGGAAGATGAATACATTAGAGCAGAACTTGAAACACTGCTCTCCGAACTCTCTGCACGGCTATTATTGGCTTCATCAGAGTTATCCAAAACCTATTTTGCACATTATGATGAGTAGAGAATGATTTATACTATTTACCACAGTACCCGATTTTTTTATCAACATGAGGTTGGGTTTAGCCATAATCTTATCCGTCTCCAGCCGCGAGACACGGCAGTCCAAAAAGTACTTAACTTTGATTTGAGCATTGAACCGATGGTATCGGAAAGGGAGGCTTATGATGATTTTTTTGGAAATCATCTGCATCATCTCTTGGTGAGAGAACCTCATAACATTCTCAAGGTAGCCGCTCAATCACGAGTGGAGATTAATATTGATTCTCTGGAACGGCTTCAGGAAAATCGTCGCAGAGTTTTGGCCCTTACGTATGCTCAGGCTCAAGAGCGGATGATGTTCCTGACTTCTGAAATCATCGAAGCAAAACAATTTGTCTTGAAAAGCCCGCTTTTGACGATTGCATCTATTGATATGTTAAATTATGCACTGCAATCGATTAAAGCTGAACGCTCTTTATACGAGGGTATTAGTGAATTTATGGGGCGGATATATGAGGATTTTTCCTTTGTGAGCGGTTTTAGTGATCTAAGTACACCTGTTGATACCGTATTCGCTGAAAAAAAAGGGGTATGTCAGGATTTTGCCCACTTTGCATTGACCGCATTGCGAGGGATCGGTTTATGTGTACGCTATATGAGTGGGTATATTGAAACAACTCCTCCTGAAGGTTCGGAAAAACTCTTTGGTTCCGATGCCTCCCATGCGTGGTTTTCAGTATTTTTCCCAGGATTCGGATGGTTCGATTTTGACCCGACCAACAATATGGTTCCGCTGGATCAACATATTGTTTTGGGGTACGGCCGTGATTATGGCGATATTTCTCCGATACAGGGAGTAGTGAGCGGAAGCGGCTCGAGTCATTTGGATGTGATGGTGGATGTTGAACGTGAAAAAAGCAGCTGATAGCGTATTGAGAAAATAGACAATGGAGTGTAAAAAGAATGGGTTTTGAATCTATTATTACTAAAATACAATCTCTTCCTCCTTTTCCTGCTTCAGTTGTA
>Ga0265297_10012458_pt1 | contig 10202 bp, 6 predicted proteins | sample Munlanlwell13791_FD_192502 | JGI IMG/M metagenome (GOLD analysis project Ga0265297, IMG submission 192502) | Leachate microbial communities from a municipal landfill in Southern Ontario, Canada - Leachate well 137-91 | ecosystem: Engineered > Solid waste > Landfill > Unclassified | place...
CCAATGCTTGCTTGTAATACTTATCTCTATATCCTTTTGAAAGCGTAAACGTTCCGAGCAAAATGCGGCGCTTTGCCTCTTCACCAAATCCTTGCGTTCTCGCGGCAATGTATTGCCCAATCAAATCCTGTGCGTCAACACGCGTCCCATAGCGGATGCCGTCGTAGCGGGCAAGGTTTGAGGAAATTTCACTGGTCACCATAAGGTAATAAACGGCAAGACTCATTCGCGATAACGGAATATCAACCTCACGAACCTCTGCTCCAGCCGAACGAAGATCTGTTACCGCGCGATCAAACGATGCTTGGACCGAATGTTCCATCTCGAAACCTACAAACGATTTTGGGATGCCGAATCGCTTGCCCTTGAGTGATGATTTTTTTTGGGGGTTTACTGATCCGCTTTTCTTAGTTGAAGAAGTCGCATCACGCGAATCAACTCCCGCAATCAATGAATAGACTAACGCGGCGTCTTCGACAGTTTTGGTTAATGGACCGATTTGATCAAGCGACGAACTCATGGCAATGAGTCCATATCGCGACACCCTGCCATACGTCGGCTTAAAACCGACGACCCCGCAAAAACTTGCAGGCTGACGGATAGAACCGCCCGTATCGCTCCCGAGCGCTGCTGTGCAAAAATCTGCAGCAACGGCAGCAGCTGAACCGCCCGACGATCCGCCTGGAACGCGAGACGTGTTATGAGGATTTTTTGTTGGGCCAAAAGCTGAATACTCGGTTGAGGATCCCATCGCGAATTCATCCATATTTGTCTTACCAAGAATAATCGCCCCGGCATCAAGAAGTTTTTGAACAGCCGTAGCAGTATAGACGGCTGTATATTCTTTTAATATGGCGGAACCTGCGGTTGTACGTCCGCCTTTCAGCATCACATTATCTTTAATCGCAAATGGAATTCCTTCTAGGGGTCTTGGTTTTTCGTCACGAATGCGTGCATCCGCGATGCGCGCTTCCTCGTGCGCCTCTTCTTTTCGAACAGAGATAAAACTATTAATCTTTGAATCTAAATTTCCGATGCGTTCAAGATACGAATCGACGAGTTCTTGAGCAGAAAACGATTTATTGAGTAGCCTCTCTCGCGCATCAGCAATTGTCTGCCATTCCATTTATTTCACACTTAACACACTAATATGACCCTCTTCGACATGTGGTGCGGATTCAAGAAGTTCTTTCGGGGTTGCCGCACTTTTTATTGGCGTATCTACGCGCATGCGGCCATCATCAACAAAAGAAGATACCGCCCCACTGACATCAACAGTTCCAACCTGTTCAACGTATGTCAAGACACTCGTAAGTTGATCACGAAACATTTCGCGCTCATGCGGTGTCAATGTGATGCGCGAAAGTGCCGCCAGCTTTTGAATATCCTCATCTTGAAACTGCATGAGTGTACTTTATCACGAGTTTTTTGTTTTACCAAGAAGTTGCCAAAATCGAGCTTCATCAATTATTGTAACCCCTAGTTCACGAGCTTTTTCAACTTTTGATCCTGGATTTTCACCTGCCACAACATAATCTGTTTTTGCGCTTACTGATGATGACCATTTGCCTCCATTTTCCACAATTGCCTCTTTTGCTTGTTCCCTTGAAAAATTATTTAATGTCCCGGTTACCACAACACTTTTTCCTTTCAAACCAGTCTTCGCAATGATTGGCCCTCTTTTGTGAAAAATCCTTAGATGCTTTTCGAGCTTCTTAAGAAGCTCTCGCGATTCTTTTGTTTTGAAATAATTCCAAACAGATTCTGCAACAACACCACCAATATCTGGAATAGTTTCTAAATCTTCTTTGGAGGCATCGGCAAGCTTTCCAAGTGACTCAAATCGAACAGCGAGTGCGCGTGCGGTTTGCTCGCCGACATGACGAATCCCAAGCGCATAAATAAAACGATACAACTCAATCCGTGTTTTTTCTTGGATAGCCTTAACTAAATTATCGGCAGATTTTTCTGCGAATCGTTCAAGTGGTTTAAGATCGTCTGTTGTTAAATCAAAAAGATCTGACGGAATTTTTACCAAATCTGCAGCACGGAGTTGTTCGAGTATTTTTGGACCCAAGCCTTCAATATCGAACGCTCCACGTGACACAAAATGCTCAAGTCCTTGTTGTTGAACCGCAAAGCATTTTTTGTTTGAGCAATACGCATTGACTTCGCCCGGTTTTTTCACGACACACGATCCGCACATCGGGCAAACATTCGGCATATGAAATAATTTTTCTTTCCCTGTCCGTAAATTAACAAGCACTTGTATGACATCTGGGATTATATCCCCTGCTTTTTCTACAATCACCGTGTCGCCAATTTTCAATCCTAAGCGTTTGATCTCATCTTCGTTATGCAGTGTCGCACGAGAAACGGTTGAGCCAGCAACACAAACCGGGTGCAAATGCGCAACCGGAGTTAACACGCCGGTTCGTCCGACTTGGATGCCGATATCTTCAACGATAGTCGTCGCTTGTTCTGCCGGATATTTATATGCAATTGCCCCACGAGGCGCTTTTCCGACAAATCCTAATCTGGCAAAATCCGCAACAGAATTCACATTAACCACAACACCGTCAACCCAAAAATCAAGAGAATCTCTCACGCGCGTGGCGTGCGCATGGAACGCTTCAACATCTTTAATTGTTTTGCATACGCGGTTGAATGAAACGCCGCTGGGAAAACCAATTGCTTGCAAAAACGCATGAACGTCTGAATGATTTTCTACACCGATATCTGTTGCGCACTCATACGCAAGAAACGAAAGTTTTCTCGATGCTGTCACGCGTGGATCAAGCTGACGGACGGTTCCTGCGGCTGCGTTACGAGGATTTGCAAAAGGGGCTTCTCCTTTTTTCTTCTGTTCTCGGTTCAAAAATTCAAACTGCTTTTTTGACATATACACTTCACCACGCACTTCAATCGTTTTTGGTGCACGCGGATATTTTTGAGAATATGGCTCAAGCACCAGTGGAATTGCTTCAATTGTTCTAACGTTCGCGGTTACGTTTTCGCCCGTCTGACCGTCACCTCGCGTTGCAGCACGAACCAGTTTTCCATTTTCATAGGTCAAACTCATCGCGAGCCCATCAACCTTAAGCTCTGCGTAATACTCGGGGGCTTTTCCAAGGAGTTTCACAACACGCGTTTGCCATTCGGACAATTCTTCAAAACTAAAAATGTCGTTAAGCGACATCATCCGCCGTTCGTGCGGAGCTTTTTCAAATTTTTCCAAAGGCTCACCACCGATACGCTGCGTCGGGGAATCCGGAGTGATTAATTTTGGATGCTCCTGCTCCAGAACTTGTAATTCGTGTTTCAACGAATCAAGAGCGGCATCAGAAATTTCCTGTTTGTCGAGCACATGGTACAAATATCGATGATGGTCGATTTCTTTCCGCAGTTTCTCGATTCGCGCTTTTACCTCTTTTTCTGTCATAGTGAATTTGGTATCCTTAAAGCTCGATATGAAAAAAATCCTCCTTATCTCTATTATAGCGCTTTTTGGCCTCACTGGCTGTACAATTCCTTTCTTGCAAAAAGAAGAAAGCGCGCAAAACAATGGCGTAACCTTCGCGGTTATTGGCGACAATGAAGGAGTAAACCATTATTACGATGCATTTATGACACAAATTGCAGAAGATTCTGACGTGCAATTTATCCTGCACGTTGGAGATATTGTTTCAAATGGAGGCCAAACAGAGATAGAAGAAATACTAACTCACCAAAATACATTCGGATTACATGTTCCGATGTATGTTATCCCTGGGAATCACGACATCTATGACGACCCTGAACGCGCAGCATTTGAAAACGGATTCGGTGAAATCCCACGAAGCATTGATATCGGCGATGTCCACCTTGTGCTCCTTGATAACGCAGACAGAAAAGTCGGATTTTCAGACGAAGACCTTAACTGGCTTGACCAGGATTTAAACGAACACGCAGATAAAGATATTATCCTTGCATACCACAGGCCTTTTAACTATCCACTTGCGAACACGCTCGGAGACGATGAGACAACGGCATCAGACAAATCCAACGAAGAGTTTCAGTACGTCATCGCAAAATATAATATCCTCGCCATCTTCAACGGACACATCCATACGTATCTGGAATTTCCTTTTATCGTCCGTGATTCAAACGGTACAAGCACAAGCATTCCCGATTATATAAGCGGCGGCGGCGGACAGTCCCCACAAGATATTTTTGGTTCGCTTTTTTCTTCAGATTATCACTGGCTCAAAGTCACTATACAAAATGGAGCGCTGACAGTCGAAAAGCAAAGTTAATTGGTCTTAATTAATTGTTTTTGGTCCCCACGATGGCGAAATCATTCGTCCTCGGATATCTTTCACGCGCAATTCGATAGAGTAGTCAGCACCGGTTGGCCATGTTGTAGTATTTGCGTTCCATGAAATGACGCAGGTTTGCAGAGACGTTTCTCCATTATATTCGCAGGTGCCAATATCCGTATAGATGCGAATGCCACCGACGGTTTTATAGGTAAGCATTTTCACATAATCAAGTCCGGACTCTGTGTCTCGGGCTGTCACGCGCATCGTTATCGTGCCTGAAAACGTCAGCTTCGAATTAACGCTTATCCCGTTGGCAGTAAATTCCGGACATGCAGGCAGAGTACTGCACGCAGTCGGAGTATTTGTATCTGGATCGTACGTGCGGGATCCAGAATGTCCTGTCAGATCTTCTGCAACTCCGTTAAAACTATTTGTCATAAGCGGAAACGTTGTCGTAAACGTAATGGTACATGTTTGAGAAGGACTGTACGGGGTAGAATATTCGCATCCGGTACCAACAAAGGCACCTTCGGCTGCAGAGTATAATCGTATTCTTTTTATGCTTGGTGTTCCAGCGGGATTCGTATCAGTCGCAGTGATCGTAGCCGTCGCAGTGATAGTACCCCCTACATTGCTTATTTGCGTTACGGTAAATGGGTCAACAATAGGTGCAACTGTATCGGCATAGTAAAATACTGTCTGAGTATTACCGGCTCGGTCTACCGCAGCTACCTGGAACTGTTGCTGATCCCATGGAAGAGCTGTCGGTGTAAAATGCACGTTGCACGTTAATGATACTGGATATGTTCCTGAAGCAGGAGAACAATACGCAATGACTCTGTTTTCTCCTTCAGAATACACATATGCATATGCAATACCGTTTGAATCAGTCGCAGTGACGGTCGTGGTGACATCTCCATCACCTTCTTGAACAAACGGATGTATTGCGCTGACATTTGGTTTTACGGTATCAATAGTCACATTAGTGACTGTGGTCGGTGGATATGTTGCAAGTCCGTTTGCATCTACTGCGACTGCGGTAAAAGAATACAAACCATCTGCAAGTGTCGGATTCCATGAGGCGTCGTGTGGCCATTCAAATTGAAATGGATTTATGCCTCCTTCAACCCCAAGCAGTGTGTCCACATTTGTTGTTTGATTTTTTGCATGCACTTCAACATGATCAATATCTGTGGAACCCTGGGCCGCTTCTGCATTAACTTTTATGTAATTTGAATACCCTAGAGAAATAATTGGCGCAAAATATTGTCCGGTCAAGGGCTGCACAAATTGCGCGGATGGGGTTCCGCTTAACATTGTACATAACGGCAAATTATTTCCGGAGGAGTCTTTCGGATAGCTGTGGGAAATCGTGAATGAATCAATGGTTAATGTTGGTAGTCCACCAGTACTATTTGAATCACTCACCGAAATCGATGCCGCATTTCCCGAAAGCACGCGCATGTGTTTTGGAATAACACAATTAATTGACGTATCGACTGTTGTACCAAACGGTCCTTGAGCTCGATACATATTCAAATAGTTGATGTTTGGCAAATATGATGATGAATATATTTGATAGTCGCCACCATTCTCATTGAAATTTCCGATGTCAAAAATGAGATTATCGTTTTGATTTGCTGTCCCCGGAAAAAGCCTCAACAAAGGAGCGTTCACGGTCACATAATAATCCCCTTCAGCAATTTTTGGGGAATAGGCACCCAAAGAAGCATTGTAATAGTTTAATGGATATGTAAATCCAACTTCATTTTCACCAAGATTGTTATTTTTACTTGTCATTGAGCACACCCCTGGCTCAACCAGGTTCTCACAATCAAATGCATATGAGCCTGAAACTGTTCCATTAAAGGCGAGGCGATTTATTCCAAACCACCCAATCTGGGAATTACACGCCGAGCCCACGCATGTTTGCCCGACCGTCAAACCATCTTCAACTTCAAATGTATAAGAATCTGCGCTATAGGTCCATGGCGCGAAGGTGCAACTATTTTGTCCAACAAACGCGATCGTCGAAATATTAAACCAGTCAAGTCGTGGAGTCAATTCCGCAGAATTCGAATTTGCCCTAAACTGAAGTGTATCATCAGAACTTAAATACATAAGCGAACTGCAGGTCAACCATCCGTCAGCGCCTCTGTTTAAGTATGCGGGTGAATTTGAAGCTCCATATAACGTGCTTGCCTCATCGATATTAGACCCTTCCAAATTTGTGCAGGTATCATCAGAGTCACACGCGTACACGCTCATCGCTTCGTCTGTGGATTGTGACGTCACACGAACGCGATAATTCAGGTAATACGCCTTCCGAGTAGACACTACGCCAGATGGCTGAGCCTCACCTAAGTCATACGACTCAAGACTGTACGTCATGCGGCCATCTCCATCATCAAACCCGCATGTCGCGCCGCCTGACGCATCTAAATCAGGTTCGAGTTGACATCTCACATTTTTCGTAGCTGCGTTCAAGACGGAATTTTTATTCACGGTCGTCCACCCAGGACACAAAGTCGGCGCATTCACACACTGGAACGGAACATCTGGGTCTGTATTAGGAATTGCCGACGTAGAATATGATGCTGTGGATATCCCTTGTTCAGCTTGAATTGTACCAGTACTATAAAATCCCGGGTTCACACTTACTTCTTTGCTTAAACTGCTTTCTGAAAGTAACGCATAATCATACAAACCGGCAAGTGAATACCTCCAAGGAATCGATAATTGGATTGCCTGCAACACCTTATCTGTTCTACCGATCACTTTCACCGCCACGCGAGCGGGAAGCGCAACGCTCGTTGGGTTTGTACATCCTTCATCAGCGATACAATTTGCGTATGCCGTGACACCGAGATCCGGCACATCACCAAACAATGCCTTAATCCTCACAATATAATTTATTGGGGTCGTGTTTGTTGTCGCAAAACATCCTGCCGACTCCAACGGATCAGACGTGCATTGCCCAACATCCGCCGTTCCTGTTACAAAAGGATTATTCAAATAATACACACTGGATCCTGATGTGGTGTCGTATGTTTTTTTAAAAATTATTTTTTTACTTGGTGGACTTGATGGGTTCGATGGATTTATCTCGCTCGCCCTGAAATAGTCCTTTGTTGTTGAGGCGATATAAGAAAAAGAACCATTTTTAACAGTCCACCCCACCCACGACACTTCAATCCAGGCGTCTGTGTCTGCGGATCCAGACAACTGAATTGCAGTTACTTCTGCCCCGCTCGGATCACTTGGATCATATAAATCAAGCGTGACAATTTCATTTTCTTTCAGCGACGTCTGAAGTTCTGTTTCATATTCAAAAGACGCCTCTTGATCAACACAAAATTCACCATTATCAAGAATACCTTGGTTTGCCGGATCATCACACACGTATCTGGTCTTCAAACCATTCACAAAAACATTCGCAGAGCCAGAACGCGCCGACTTCACTTCATACAAAATTTTTTCAACCCCCGTGTCCGCGATATCCTGCGCTTCTATGGCTTTTCGAACGTCAGTCCCTTGCTCAAATTGCCTTACTATTAAAAATGTCACAGCCAAGGCAACACTAGATACGATCGAAAGAATAAGCATCACCAAAAGCAAGGTAACGCCGCGAGGTTGAGTTGTTTCTGTTTTATCGATCATATAGACGCGATGTTGCGGTAAACTGAAGCGGGACACGGACAGTACCGACTGACAATCCGCTTCCTTCAATTTCAAGTGAGGTTGTCACAGTTGGTTGCGCGTTCGGCACCGTACAGTAGCTAGTTTCTGAACAATAGCCTGTTGTCCAATCAGGACACCCATCAAGTGCAGACGCTTGATGTCCGCTTGCTGGCGCGGCTGGATCATTGAAGCAGGTGCACGCAATGCTCTGAGAAAATTCATCCTGTGTACACGGGACTGGACTCCCTCTATATCCAGGATCAGACACGGGATTAATATAAAATTGAACTCGGGTAAATTGAACAGAATCAGGCTTCACGCTTACATAATTTTCAGAATTATATTTACAATCTCGGGGTGTAACGCTCGGATTATCGCTGCACACGAGCAAATCTTGATTCGCTTCATCAAACCAGTAGCGCGTTCGCTCTCCTTGATCATTAATGAGCGCAAGAACATGCACGGGCTTCTTTAGATTACATTCATCGCCATAACTAAACGTCACACAGCTCGCATCAGTCGGATTACCTTCTCCATTATCATACACGCTCTTCCCTTTATAAAAATTGTAATCAATACGCTGCGTATTTATCTGCTGCGCGAGCGTGTTCAAAAGTTGTCGCGCGTCGCCCAGTGCCTTTTGAGAAACTGCTTGCCTGCGCTGGGAACTCGATGCATTTGTAAAAATGGTCACAACCAAAAGCACGGCGACAGAAAAAACAGTCAGTACAACAATCGCTTCAAACAAAGAAAAACCCTTTGGATGTTTATCGCCAGTCATACACGTCTTGGGTTAATGTAATATCTTCAGTTGAGTTGTTCGTGCCGAGCCACGTCACCGAAGAAATAATGTGGATGCCAATTTGTTCGTTATCGCAACCATCTGATGACGATAAATCTTCACCCTCACGTCCGACTTCGTTTGTTAAATAATTACCGCTGTCGCAAATCGGCTCAAGAGTAACAAGTCGCGAAAACTCCGTCGTGCCAACTGACACATTGTCTGGTGTCACAGATGGATCTTGAAAAAACAGTCCAGCGAAATTTCCCGACTCATGTTTTAATATTTTTGCTCCTGAATCGCTAACAAAATTAACACTAAAATCCATTACCCAAGGCCCTTCAATTAATGAGTATGGCGATCCTCCAGTCGCAGGATCGTAATCATAACTCACAAAAGGAACTCCCGTGTAATCAAATCTATCCCCGGGGACAGAGGCGAAAAGACTCTGATTCCAGGTTTCCACAATCGAATTACCAGCTTCAATGGCTAAATTATTGCTATCACGAATGGCGCGAACCGCTTCAATGCCTTCTTGCGCGAACCCAAGTGCCACAATTTCATTTTTTGACTTTGTTCCGATGTCAATTGAACGAACAATAAGCCCAACCACCGTCAAAAGACCGGTGATAATAATCCCCAATGCGACGACCAGTTCGATGATTGTTGTTCCTTTTTTCATCATGGAATTGTGCATGACGTATCTGATTGTTCGTCCACGAGCCCGCTTGCCCCATTTATTATAACCCGTCGGCACGTATTGGCTTTGGTGTGTTCTAATAAAATTGTAATCACATAATCCGGACATATTCCGTGCAACGAGTCCGCGATTGCAACTGCATACATTTTAGCATTTGGTGGAATCCACGCTATTGAGAGATCGGAACTTATTGGTGCCTGTAATGGAGCTATATTACCGTCTGATGGGACGTAACACGTTGTTGTCCCATACTCAACTCCAGACCATGAGTACAGAAGCCCTGCGCTTTGGGCAAACTGCGGCGTAATCCATACGCTTGCAATGTGGACGTCTTGAGGTAAGACCACCTCTTGCACGAGACTATCGGTATTGCCAACACCCTCATACAGGACTGGAATACCATTTGCATTATTGCGCTTTTCAATCGCGCCAAAATCCGCGTACAACGTATATGTTGAAAGATTTTCACGATCAAAAAATATGCCATACCCGCCTTTAGGGAATACTCGCGCACATGTGTATTGATCTGAACACGCCTCCCCGATAGTCAGACATGCACCTTCATATATACTCGGAAAATCCCCACTATCAACATCTTCATTCCTTTTGCAAATATTCAAGGAGGTTCCGACGGACGTTTTGTTTTGCACCAGTCGAATGTTATCGACTAACACTTGAGACGCCTCGCGCAAAATTTGGGATTGTTTTCCACGCTGCATATTGGAAATTACTATCCCCG
>Ga0265297_10012459_pt1 | contig 10202 bp, 10 predicted proteins | sample Munlanlwell13791_FD_192502 | JGI IMG/M metagenome (GOLD analysis project Ga0265297, IMG submission 192502) | Leachate microbial communities from a municipal landfill in Southern Ontario, Canada - Leachate well 137-91 | ecosystem: Engineered > Solid waste > Landfill > Unclassified | place...
CGATTGTTTATTATCCAATCACGATGAAGTTTGTGACCGACTCATCGATGAGTTTAAAAATTTATTTAGCCAGTTTAATCGGCTTAGTTGTAACAGGGTTATTAGTTATCATTACCGAATACTATACTTCAACTGCCTTTGCTCCAGTTAAAAGTATTGCTGAAGCTTCAAAGACCGGACATGGTACAAATGTTATTGCCGGCTTGGCCGTTTCAATGAAATCAACTGCTTGGCCAATTATTGTAATTGTGGCTGCAATTCTCGGCGCTTATTCGCTTGCTGGTTTATATGGAATTGCGATTGCGGCGATGGCGATGTTGTCGATGGCGGGGATTATTGTTACTATTGATGCCTACGGACCGATTACTGATAATGCTGGGGGGATTGCTGAGATGGCCGAGCTCGGAGAAGATGTTCGAAATATTACCGACCCGCTTGATGCAGTTGGAAATACGACCAAAGCAGTAACTAAAGGTTATGCGATTGGATCAGCGGCCTTGGCGGCTTTAGTTCTATTCGCTGATTTTACTTTTAAGATTAAAGATTTGGGCGGGAATGTTCAATTCTTAATTAATAATCCATTTGTTTTAGCCGGTCTATTTTTAGGCGGCTTACTGCCATATTTATTTGGGGCGATGGCGATGAAAGCAGTTGGAAAAGCGGCTGGTTCGGTTGTTGAAGATGTTCGGGCACAGTTTAAGGAAAAACCAGGAATCATGAATAATACGGAAAAACCAGACTACGGTCGAACAGTTGATATCGTTACGAAAGCGGCGATTAGAGAAATGATTGTGCCGGCTTTAATTCCAGTTGTTGCTCCGATTATTGTTGGATTTGGTTTTAATTTATTTGGGGCTGGACACGGGGTTGAAGCATTAGGAGGATTGCTTGTCGGTTCAATTATTACCGGAATCTTCGTGGCAGTTTCGATGACTTCAGGCGGCGGTGCTTGGGATAATGCTAAAAAATATATTGAGAGCGGTCATTTTGGTGGTAAAGGATCAGATGCACATAAAGCGGCGGTTACAGGAGATACGGTTGGCGATCCCTATAAAGATACAGCGGGACCAGCGATTAATCCGATGATTAAAGTATTAAATATTGTGGCGTTACTTATTGTTGGATTATTGTTGATATAGAAAAAAATAAAAGTGGTTTAGATAGAAGAGCCTTGGAATTTTCTGGGGCTCTTTTGTATTCGGGGTTCTTTACATAAACGAAAAAATAAATTAAGATGATTTGTTAGTAAAAATATTAGTAACTTAAAAATTGGAGGAAAAAATGACTGAAGAATTAGATTCAAAAGAAAAGAAAGTCAATGAATTAATGGACAAGCTGTTTGGTTTGTTGACAGAAATGAATTTAGAAAAAAATTATTCAATAAAATTTTTCTTGTTCATAATAAGAAGGATTCCACGCACTATTTTTGTAGAAAAAGAATATAGGCAGAATGGATGTTTCATTCAAGGCGTGGTAAGATTGTATGCCGACGCAGAATTTGCCTCATTTTCCGAAGAAGGAAGGAAAAATAAGGAGATTGCCTTTCGATTTTTGGAAAACGATAAAGCAATCACCAATGAGGGTTTTTATACCGGGACTGAATTGTTTTGCGGAACGTGGATTGAGACCTTGCGGTTTTTACTAATGAAAATTAACGAGTCTAATTCGTTTCTGAATCGCAAACAACAACAGCAACTAAAAAGTATCGTTAAGATTTTAAATAATTAACGGCATTTTTGAAAATATTTAAAGGGGTAATGATAAATTACCTCTTTTTTTATTGCCTTGATTTTTCCTTAAAATTTGCTACAATAAGCTTGTTAATGAATTATTTAAGCGGCCGATAAGTCCGCTTATTAAATATTAAATAAAATATGCAAGTTACAACCAAAGATTTAGAGAAATCACAAATTGAGCTATTGATTGAACTAAGTGCCGAAGAATTCGCGCCTTATATTGAAAAAGGAGCGCTTAAAGTTTCAGAAAGTGTAAAAATTGAAGGCTTTCGAAAAGGGAAGGTTCCTTATGAAATTTTAAAACAAAAAGTTGGCGAGATGGCAATTTTAGAAGAAGCGGCACATTTGGCTGTTTCAAAAACAATTGATGAGGCGGTTGAAAAATATACTATCGGTCGTCAGCCAGTCGGTCAGCCGAATGTTAATATTACTAAATTAGCGCCAAGTAATCCGTTTGAATATAAAGTTATTATTTCGGTTATTCCTTCAATTGCTCTTGGAAAATATAAAGAATTAAATTTGAAAGCGGAGGAGGCGAAGTTAGAAGATAAGGAACTTGATAAAGCGATGAATGATTTAAGAGAAATGCGAGCGCAAGAAGTTATTGTCGAGAGAGAAGTCCAAGAAAGCGATAAGGTTGTTGCTGATGTTCATATGTTGCTTGATAAGGTTCCACTTGAAGATGGGCATAATCATGATATCGCTATTTTAATGGGTAAGGGATATTTTGTTCCTGGTTTTGATAAGAAATTATTGGGAGCTAAAAAAGGAGATGAGAGAACATTCGATTTACCGTATCCAGACGATCATCATCAAAAAAATATTGCCGGAAAACTTGTTACTTTTGTGGTTAATGTTAAAGAGGTCTATGAGAGAAAACTGCCAGAATTAAATGATGAATTTGCAAGTTTTTTTCGTTTGAAAGATCTGGAAGAATTAAAGAAAAATTTAAAAGAAAGTTTGCTCCATGAGAAAAAACATAATATTGATTTAAAAAATGAATCAGAACTCTTAGGCAAAATAATTGCCGATACTAAGTTTGGTGATTTTCCTGATGTATTAATTGAAAGTGAATCAAGAAATTTAATGTTAGAGCTTGAGCAATCGGTAACGCGACAAGGCGGAAAATTTGAGGATTACTTAAATCATTTAAAGAAGACCAAAGACGAATTAATGCTAGAGATGACACCTAACGCAATTAAGCGAGTTAAGGCGGCGCTGATAATTAGAGAAATCGCCGTTATCGAAAAGATTGAACCAAGTGCCAAAGAAATTGACGATAAAGTTACAGAATTAAAAAAGCAATATGAGAAAAACCATGAGGTTTTAAAGATGATTGAGGAACCCGGTTATAAAACATACCTAAGAAATATTTTAACTAACGAGCAAGTAATTGCTAAATTAAAAGAATGGAATTATGCCAACCTTGGCGCTAAACAAAAAAGCTAGTTTTGATTTTCAGCTTCTTGAAAAATATGAGGCTGGCTTAGTTTTGTTTGGTCATGAAGTTAAGGCCTTGCGAGCCGGGCAGGCAAGCATTAAGGGGGCGTATATTAGTATTAGGACTAAAAACGCTGTATCGGAACTTTATTTGATTGGCGCACAGATTTCTCTATATAAACAAGCCGGGCAAATGCCGGACTATAATCAGACTCGAGAAAGGAAGCTTTTATTGAAGAAACACGAAATAAGCCATTTATTAGGCAAAAACAAGGAAGAGGGCTTGACACTAATCCCTCTCAAAATATATACTAATCATAGTTTTCTGAAGCTCGAGTTCGCAGTTGCGAAAGGTAAAAAACAATATGACAAGCGAGAGTCAATCAAGAAACGCGATGTTGAAAGACAGCTTAGGTCATTAACAAAACGAGGAGCGAGAGTTTAATTGGGGATGCCAGGCATCGACAGTTGGATTCTTTTTAAATATTCAAAGCGTGCTTAGCTAACACGTTAAACTGGCTTAAAAACATAAATGCCAAAACGGCAAAAGCATTCACTTGGTTAACTCCAAGCTATGCTCCAGTTCTAGCTTAATAAATAAGGTTAGGGCCATCGGCGACCTGTGAGTCTTCATAACTTGTAGCCGGTGTTATATTCATGAAGATAGATTTTATTGGCGCTTTCCAGATAAAGTCGAATTAAAAGGAAGATCGTTTCAAGCGCTTTTGTCTAGTTTCTGATGCTTGAAATCAAACAAATAAATTAGACTATACTATTGTAAACATATTTAAAAAAACCGATTGGACATGGGTTCAACTCCCATCATCTCCACAAGTTAGGTATACGCGTAAAGAATGGTATTCCATAACGATTGCCGTTATGATATAATGGTAGTATGAAAACAAGAAGTTGGAGCAAACAAGATTTATTATTAGCGGCTAAAAAGTCTTTTAGTTTAAGACAAGTTTTGTCTAAACTTGGGTTAAAAGAAGCGGGCGGAAATTATAGCCAGATTAAAAAATATTTAGAAGAGTATAAAATTGATATTAGCCATTTTCGAGGGAAGGGTTGGAACAAGGGAATGAGTGGGCTAGGTATCGCCAGAATTCCTCTAGAAAATATTTTAAAATCAAATTCTAATTTTCAGAGTTACAAGTTAAAGAAAAGATTATTTGCGGCAAAACTAAAATTTCCTAAATGTGAAATTTGTGGTTGGGCAAAAGAATCTTTAGACGGTCGAATTCCCTTAGAGCTAGATCATATTAATGGAAATAGTCATGACAATAGATTAGAAAATCTAAGAGTATTATGTCCTAATTGTCATAGTTTACAACCGACGCATCGGGGGCGTAATATAGCGAAATATAAAAGTTAAGTAATCGGTCCAGTGGTGGAACTGGTATACACGCAGCACTTAAAATGCTGTGCCCAAAAGGTATGTGGGTTCGATTCCCACCTGGACCACGTTAGCAATAATAAAATAAGCGGGTATCGTATAGTGGTTATTATGCGACCTTGCCAAGGTCGAGAGACGGGTTCGATTCCCGTTACCCGCTCAGAAACAAAGGCAGTCCGAAAGGGCTGTTTTTGTGTTATAATGATTATAAATATATATTTATGCCTAAACTTCAAAAAATTAATTGGCAAAAAGTGGTTACTAGAGAATACCCATTTTTGTGGGCAGACTATACGAATGATGCTTATAAAAAGATGGAGCGAGTTGTCGGGACAACTCTACGCTATAACTTATTTTCCGGGGACAAGAATATTCTTAACATCTATCGCGACCCCAAGGATGTTGAACGTTCTTATAAGCTAATTGATAAGGTTGCCAAAAAAATATCTACCATTGAGACGATGATGAACGCTTATGACGAGCTCGTTGCCAAGAATTATAAATTATTTAAAGAGATTCCCAATTTAAAAGATAAGAATGACATTAAGAAAAAGCTCATAGTATTGGATAAAAACTTTTTGCTGACAGTCATGTATTTTTTGTTTTTTGTTTTTCTGGGATATGGCGCCGATAAGCCAAATATCAAAAAATTTCTCAAAAAACATGGAGCCCGGTTTGATAAGCTCCGAATGCGCACGATTGATATGGATATGAAACGCGAGTTTCCTAAATGTTTTGCTAAATATAATAAAGTGCTACTAAACTTAGCGGCTAGTATGAAGCGCCAAGAGTTGCTCGCCTTCTTAAAAACTGGGAAAATTGATAAAAATAAAATTAAGCAACGCGCGAAAAGTTATCTGGTCGTTACTAAAGATTTAAAAACCAAAGAATATAAACTGGCCGATATTTCTCAATTCTTAAAAACTGAATTGGCGCATTTAAAGATTGATACCCAAACAAAAGTAATCAGCGGACAGGCCTCTTGTTTGGGAAATGCCCGCGGTCAAGCGGTTGTCGTTTTGTCCCAGAAAGATTATCATAAGATAAAAGCCGGCAATATCTTAGTAACTACCATGACTAAGCCGGACATTGCCCCTTATCTTAAAAACGTAAAAGGAATAGTCACTAATGACGGCGGCGCACTTTCCCACGCCTCCATAATTTCTCGGGAAATGAAAATCCCTTGTCTCACGGGAACAAAATATGCTACTGATATTATTAAGGATGGGGAATCGCTATCTTTAGAAGTTTCTAAGGGGATAGTTAGAAGATTAGATTTATAATTTTGGAAAAATTAATTATGCAACAAATAATCACTCAAGCTAAAGAGTTAGCTATTGCCGAAATTAACCAATACGGCGTTCCCAAAATGGAGCACTTTATTTTAGCTAACGAAAAAGGGCAACAGTTAGCCGAGCAGTTAAGCGCCGATAAAGATATCATTTTGCTTGGCACGATGCTCATGGACTTAAAAATCGGCCAATGTATGAAAGAGGGGCGATTGGCCGAGCACGTCCAAGACAGTTCTTCGGTCGCCCAAGAATTTTTAAAACAATTCAATTTAGCGCCGGAAATTTTAACCAAGATTATTAGCTGTATCGAATCGCATCATGGGGTGGATAACTATTCTTGTTTAGAAGCCGAGATTTGCGCTAACGCTGATTGTTATCGCTTTTTAAGTTCGGAAGGCTTTTTCCACGGGCTTCTGATATTTGGCTCCCGCTATCAGAACTTAAACGAAGCTTTAACTCAGTTAGAAAATAAAATTGAAGAAAAGCATAACATAATCTCTTTAGATATCTGCAAACAAGAAACGGAAACTAATTATTTAGAGTTTAAGCGATTAATTAAGGAAGCTAAAAGAAATCAAGAAGAATAACAATATGGCCTTTAACGAATATAAAATGTTCAGCCGGCCCCGCACTTCTTAATTGGGGATACCCAGTTCAATAAGTAAGAAATGAAAAAAATGCACCTAATGACTCTCTGTTGAGTCAGCCAAAACTTCTTACATATTAAAACCGGCGCGAGGCTCTGTATTCATGGAGCCTCTTTTTTTAGAAAAAAGAGTTTAATTGTTTTTATATAAAAAGGCACCACTTAGCGGTGCCTTTTTGAGAATGGTAAGACAGAAAGGTTCTTGCTATAATTTATAATAGTGGGAATAATTTAGATAGAATAACATTAAAAAATATGACGAAATTAAAATTAATCAAACTCAGTCTTATTAATTCAATCGGCGCGGCGTTGTATGTCTCCGTGGTCGCTTTCTTGATGTCTAACGGGGAAGAACTATTTAGGGGTAATGACAGCGCTTTAATCGGAGTGGCGATGTTACTTCTGTTTGTGATTTCTGCCGCAATCATGGGCTTTATTGTTTTAGGCCGACCGCTAATGATGTATTTAGATGGACTTAAAAAGGAAGCTTTGAAATTATTTTATCTAACTATTGCTTGGCTAGTAATAATAGCAGTAATTATATTTACTAGCCTAGCTATTTTATAGCTGTTAAGCTTTATTAAAACACTATAAAAAACTATTAGATTTGTTTTTGCACGGTAACAATCACTAAATTATATAGTATGAATACTATTTCATTAAAGTGAGCGACATTAAAAGACTGCGGGGTAGTTGCCGCTCTTGAAAGAAGTGCCAGTTCAAAAACTTACTCGGCTCGAGTAGAAGAGAAAGAAATTAATGATTTTATAAAACATGAAATGGTTTCTTTGGTTAAGAAAAAAGACAAGATTATTGGTCTGGTCGCTTATAAAATTTTAAAAAAGAAAATTCATATTAATGGATTGATTATTGATCCAGAATTTAGGGGAAAAGGTTTTACTAGAGAGGCGATGGTTTTGGCGTTTAAAAAGATGCCAAAAAAGCTACCGCTTGAACTAGTGGTTCATCCGCATAATAATTCAGCCATTTCTCTTTATTTGTCTCTAAATTTTATAATTAAGTCATGGAGCGAGAATCATTTTGGTGACGGTGAGCCGAGATTATTAATGATAAAAAAATAAATAAATGAACTTTTCAGTTTTGGATTGGAATATTCAAGGAAATAAATATTATACGCGGACTAATCTTAAAAAAATAAGACCGTTTCTTGAAGAAACGACTGCTGATATTATTTGTTTGCAGGAAGGGAAAGAAGTTGTTGAAAAACTAAATAGTTTTACCAAAATAAAAAATTATTATTGTGTTTCTTCTAGCGAAAACGAAGATGGGGCAAATGTTATTTTAAGTAAATTTCCGGTTGTCTCTAGTGGAATAATTGTTTGTCCTAATTTTGCTAATAAATTTTCCGGCAAGGCAATTTGGGCTAATATTCAAATTGGTGATAAAATAGTAAAAATATATAATTGTCATTTTGGGATTATTGGCGTCGGGCCGCAAGAACGGGCTAAGGCTTTGAAGTTTATTATTAATGATTCTAAAAGTAATCAAGGGGCAACGATTATTTGTGGAGACTTTAATACAACCATCCCGGCGCAAGGTTGGAAACGAAAGTTTGTGAGGTGGTTTCATAACGAGCCGAAAGAAAGTTTATTGGTTGACGAGGAATTAGGGAGTAAGGATGAGCGATATTATTTTAATGAAATTGCGAAAAAGGAAAATTTTTGTGAAGTAACCGAGATTACAAAATCGACTTGGTCTATTTTGAGAATAAAATGGGAAATATTTCATTTAAAACTAGATTGGTTTTTTGTGCGAGGTCTTGAGACGCCAAAAATCGTTTTAAATAAATATGTTTCTGACCACCGTGCGATTTTTGTAGAATGTCGGGTTGATTAAAGAAACAAGCCTAAAAACAGATAAATACTTAGGTCTTTGGGATGTTTTTTCAAAGGCTTTTTATTTGACAAAAAGTTATAAATATAATATTGTAAGCTGTTATCGTTTGCTCTTTGACAAACAAGGGGAAACTAGATTAATTGCTGAGTTTATCTATAAATTATTGGTAGATTTGGCAATTAATCTATTAGTAACCTTTAAAAAACAAAAACATGAAAAGAATGATTCTATTTTTGGCGGATTGGGCAAAATCTATTTTGTTTTGGATAATATTTGCTGTTGTTTCTTTTTATATGGTCTTATTTGGTTTGCTTTACTCTAATTCTTTGACTCAGTTTTGGTCGGATAATAAGCTTGTTTTATTACCACTCTTATTATGTCTGGGGATATTAATTATTGTCATATTTAAGGTGACAACATTCTTAAAAATACCGGGAAGAATCGTCCTAATTTATTCTCGAGATGGCGTTCCGGAAATTTATAGTCAGCCTCTTTGGGGCAAATTTGATTATAAAATAATCTATTGCCCGACAGTTCATGCTCGAAAAGATTTAATTTCCCGTTTTTTTGTGGTTAAGCTAAAGCTTTGTACTAATTGCGGAACAGTTATCATTCCTTTTTCTCTTCAATTAGGGGACGATATTTGGCTTGGTGCTGCGACTCTACATGAGATGACAGTAATGGGAGGTGATGATAGAAGTAACGGCAAGGTATTTTGTTTGCAAGAATGTATGCAACAAATATTTACTAAAAACAACCAGAGGTATGAGAAGAATTTAGAACATCAAGCCGTCATGCTTTTTGATCCAGACGAGGATAAGGCTCCAATTCTACAATTTATTGAGGATTTGGTATTTTTCTCTCGTAATCATTTTATGGCCGGCAGTCCTGTCCTTATGCTTAAAGACAGGGTGAAGATTATGCCATTAGCGAAAGAGGCTAATAAAGTTTAATGAATGAATTGTTAGAAAATAATTTTTATTGTAAAACGAAAAAAAGAAAAAATGAAAAGAAAAGTAGTAATTTTACCAATCGACGGCGAACCAAGTGCTGCGTCTTTAATTAGTAAATTAGAGAAATTACTAAAATCTGAAAAACTGAGAAAGCTGTTGGCCTATATCAAGGTTAATGATGGAGTTCATAATCCTGATTTTGGTGGGCCAACCGTTGTTAATAACGTTAAAATATTCTTGGATTTGAAGGTTTATGATGTTTCGGCCACGGTTAAAAATATTTTAACCAAATATCAGTTATTCAAACCTGGGATTTTAACAGTAAGTTCAGATTGTAGCGTAAGTGGTATTATTGAGCTAAGAAAACTTTTACCGGAAACTCAATTAGCATTGGTGAGTATTCCAACGGACTGGTCCGATGATGAATGTCAATTCTGCAATGGTCAAAGTCCATCAGTCAAAATTTACAATGACCTGATGAATATTCGGGCCTTGTATAAAAAAAGGGTTGAAGATGATCCGGATTTGAAAGATACCGAGCCTTTTGATATGATTGTTTCTTCAGAAAAAGAAGTTAGTTTTTTGAAGAGAAATATCCCTGAAAATTATGGATTTATCACCGTGGCGATTAGAGACGAATGGATGAAAAAAGCTAATGAGCATCAAAAAAGAACAACCGGCGTAAAAAAAGCGCTTGACCATGGCAATAACGTGCTTGTTGTTCTCGGTGCACAGTTGACTACCGGCAACCCAGAAAGGAATATTTCTCCAGAAGAAAGTCAGGAATTAACCTTCCAACAAATTGCATTATCACAAGCTAATCAATTTGAAAATCCGTTGGATGTTCTGAAATCTTGCGGCGGATATTATAAATGTCCGCAA
>Ga0265297_10012460_pt1 | contig 10202 bp, 10 predicted proteins | sample Munlanlwell13791_FD_192502 | JGI IMG/M metagenome (GOLD analysis project Ga0265297, IMG submission 192502) | Leachate microbial communities from a municipal landfill in Southern Ontario, Canada - Leachate well 137-91 | ecosystem: Engineered > Solid waste > Landfill > Unclassified | place...
ATATAAGGAAAAGGCACAATATTTGTCAGCTTTACAATTCTTCTTTGAACTGAGCCGGAAGGGCTTTCTTCGTTATAGGAAGCAGTAGCTTCGATAACTTTATAGGGGATTCGTATACCCAAAGAAGCATTGGTTTCCCATTCTGTGCTTATATCCACACGCCAGGCAACAGGCACGTCTCCTCCGCCGCTACCCGTGTCAATATCACTATGGGTTTGAGTAAGATCTATTAATCCGCCTAAGCCTGCAAATGATTTTGTCAGGTATTCTTCTAATTTCTGCGCGGCAACACTGGTCGCGCGTGATTTATTTTCCGCTTGTTTGAGCATGAATCTTCCGCCCATGAATACGACTATTATCGTGCTTAAACCAATACCTATAATTACTATGGATATTATAATTTCAAGAAGAGTAAACGAGCTTTTGTTTTTCATATTTACAATTTAAAATGAGCCGCAAGCTAATTGCTCGCGGCTCAAACCAATGATAATCTTAATTATTCCGTTATCTTTTCACGCGGAACAACCGTAATAATCAAATTGCGCATCTTCTCCGGGCTTTTAATCTTCATCGATGTGTCGTTATACCATTTTATCACGATATGTATAGTCGCCGGAAGCATCTTGTCCGGAAAACTATCAGGAGTTATAAGGAAACTGCCTGTATGCGTAGGGTCATTTGGCTGATAGCTGGAAGATGATCCGCCACCAGGAATAGTCATTACTGTTTCTGAACCTTTCTGCACCCCATTTATAAACAATGCAGTTTTTACTTCTCCCCCTGGAAAATCCTGGCTGCTTGTTCCATGCCAGACATCGCACAGGTCAGGCCATATTTTATATGCATCTCCATCACAATATTCTGCAGTACTGATTGGATTACAGCCGTCATTGGTGCCGCAATGTTTATACGCTTCAACACGTACTGTCCAGGTTACAAGTAAATTAGCGCTTTTTCTATAGGACTCCTTTGGCTCATATCTCATAGAAAGGCCAGGCACATCCTTATATCCTGGATTTCCACTAGCGGGCGGATTTTTGGTTGGGCTGCCGCTATATTTACTCTTAAGCCAGAGGGGCGCTAAACTAAAGCCTTCGTTCGACTGGTTGCCGGAAACAGCCCCAGCATTGTATTCTTTTTTCAGGTATTCTCCGCAGGTAGGGTTATCGCTTTGATAACTGTAAAATTCTGGATAACGCGTTGCATCCAGGCAAACAGTATCATTACCTGTAGCTTGCTGTATATATGGCCCCTCGTTTGGCGGCATTTGCACTTCTTCAGCCGTGCACACAAATGTCATACATGTAAGAATCAGTATACTTATTAACGTTATACGCATATCCCACCTCCTTTTCCTAACTTTTTAATCTTAATCCCTTGTTCTCATAACAATCAATTCAGCCCTGCTTATCTTCGCGGATAAGTCCAAGTTCTCAAAACCAGGTAACTGAAGGCTTTGGGGAAGAAAGTAATATAGCTTTACAGTATAAGTTTCTCCCTGTGTAACTATTGAACTATCCAGCGAAGTTGCCGAGAATATAGAAAATGACCCCTGGAAACTCTTTTGGTGAATAATACTCCTGTGCACTTCGCGGCCTTTGCTATCAATGACTTTAACCATGGTAAAAAAATAAGTCGGTATATCAGCGGGGTCCACTATGCCGCTAAATTCTGTGGCAGCCGCAACCTGCCAAAAAATAACAAAGGTTTCCCGGCTGCGCGCTACGAATGGGTAAGATAAACCTGCGTCTATTTCCTCAAAACAACCGGAACAAGCACTGCCGGGAGATGGATTAGTAAGGCAATCTAAAGCTTGCTGTTGCAACGCTATGCATCCAGGTAAAGTAAGGCCATCACATTCATCCCAGCTAACCCTTTCTGCACATTTATCCATTTCGCAATTGTTTTCAAAGCCGGTACCGCAGACATTTTTATTACAGCAATAAACCCTCTTAGTGCACTGTTCCCATTCATCTGAATAAGAAGAGCAGTTAGAAATACAATTCGCATATTCGCTGGTAGGGGCATATTCGTAACAATTATTTGGCGGAGGAGAACTTAAACCCTGACACTCTGTAATTGGCGTAATTACATAAGGGGTAGAAACCGGGCAACCAGAGATATTTGTACTTAGAGAACAGCCGGAAAATTTTGGCGGGAGGCTATCTTCTTCGCAAACCCAGTTGCTATCTTTAAGTATGCATTTTCTCCCAAGAGAAGCTAAAGGCTCTGTGCTGGGGCAACCTTTCTGCTGGCATTCCGGTATATTTGAACAAGTCATTACCCCCGCAGTATCCGGGCAATCCTCGCAATTATATAAAATTGCGTTGCATTCTTCGGTTGTACTGGGACATTTGCAATTTGCAACAGCAGAACAATTAGCAGAAGAAAAAACCAAGTCTTTACAGTCATAGATATCACTATCTTTCGGCGTACAGCGAACTGCCCTTGGTGCAAATTTTAAACAACAATCAGGGCATTTCGCCTTTAGTGTATTAACGCAATAAAAACAGCGGCTTGCTCCTTCAAACGCCGCCTGGCAGCTTATTCCTGACTTTCTTAGTGGCGGGTTATATTCTTTGTTGACACTTTCTATTGCTTCATCCTTGGGGAGATATTTGAGTAATTTTTTCGGGACTTCGGCAAAAATCGGGCTGAATGTAAAGAATATGAAAGACACTGCAAGTAAACATAAAATTAATAATGATATTTTTTTCATTCAATCACCACACTGAACATCCCTTGGTAACCTCGCTATTCGTTCCCGTTATGGTCATCACGCTTCCATTACATAAATTACCTCCAGCGCGCGTAGCTGTAGCCCTAAATCCTTCTACAGCATCAAGCACTATACTATAGGTAAAATTATTATCGTTTATATAGGTGCTTAAATTATTGTTTAGAGTAGTAATATTACAAGGTGAGCCGCAGGCAAAGTATTGATTAGTATCATCATCCAATTTGAATCTTTTTTCTGCATTGTAGATTGAAAGCAGATTGAAACTTGCTGCTTCTGCTCTATTTTTTTCCATCAATTTTTCGTAGCTTGGAACTGCAATAGAATAAAGTATACCGATAAGAACTATTACTATAATTATCTCTATAAGCGTGAATGAAGCTTTATTGAAGATGATACCCTCCCCTCTTTCCCGTGTTTAAAATATACCATTTTTAGGTAGTAATATCAAGCATTTTTCTTGGCTTGAAACATGCAAAAATCAGGCCGAATCAGGCGAGATAATTATGTATTTTTATGGCCTAATTGTGAATTTCATTGAAAACGCCTACATTGGTTATATTATTGTATATTTTGTTTGAATTCCACTCTTTCGTCGTATACTTTGTTTCCATAAGACAATAGGAAGACTGCCTTTCTTGCGCCGACAGCCTTCCAAATTCAAGCTTAACATTGAAAACGCTTTCGAAGGCCGCACAAAAGGTGCTGGCAATTTCTCGCACTTTGCAGCCTGGCGGTAAAAGTTCTTCGAGAAAGGTGGTTTTTGCACTTAGGCGTTCGGTATTGTTTATGGCGCTTTCTATTAACGCGAAATCGAGTTTCTGCGGTATGCTTCCATGCTGAAAAATTAAATCTCTCTTTCTTCTCTGGGCATTCCCTCCTATCTTTTTGCCGTTTATTATGAAATCGAAATGTTCAGGGCTGCTGAAACAAAAATTCTCACGCCTTTCTAACCCTCTTAAAAAAACATCTTTTGCAAATTCTGCCTTGAGCCCTAATTTTCTATAAAATTCCTTAATAAATGAATTAAGTATTTCATATGATTTTTTGACCCCCAGTGGCAGGTTCAAATCAGCCAATGAACACGTTATGCTGTAGGTAATTTCTCTGTGATGCAAAATGGCGGCGCCGCCGGTTAGTCTACGCACAAAAGGAATATTTGTTTTTGGTTTTAATACGCCGGATGCATCCTGATTGTAACCTATGGATATGAAAGGCTCGCTCCAGCCATAGATTCTAAGTGTGGGTATTTTAATTTCCGGATAAGAAGAAAGAATTGCCTCATCAACAGCCATATTGTAATAGCCGTTGCATTTACCATCTAAAAGCAAGCGCCAGTTAGTATTCATGGTAGAGCACAGAGAGCAGAGCACAGAGAACAGAGTATAATTTCCATTTTCTATCGTCCCTCGTCTTTTGTCGTTCTGTTATCTGTATTCTGTTTTCTGTTATCTTTTTGGATGCCACCTTAAATCCGGGTTTCTCGCAGCCCTTACTTCATCTACTCTTTTTACAGGGGTTGTATGAGGCGCATCATGAAGTATCTGTATGTTTTCTTCTATTTCTTTGTTGATTTTAAGCATGCTTTCTATGAAATAATCCAGTGTTTTCCTGCTTTCCGTCTCCGTTGGTTCAACCATCAACGCTTCTTTTACAATTAAGGGAAAATACATCGTAGGCGGATGCATACCATAATCAATCAGTCTTTTTGCTATATCCAAAGCAGGCACGCCTTTTTCTTTTTGTTTCGTGCAGGAAAAAACTACCTCGTGCATGGAGAGTTTATTTGAAGCTACGTTATAATCATTTTTTAGTTTTTCTCTTATGTAATTTGCATTTAACGTTGCATTTTGGGCAACTCTTACCAGGCCTTCCTGCCCAAGCCTAAGCAGATATACGTAAGCCCTGACTAATACGGAAAAATTTCCATAAAACGCCCTGACTTTGCCTATCGAGTGTTTTACCTTGTAATTAAAATAAAATTTGTCTTTCTTTTTGTCAATTACAGGCGCTGGTAAAAATTCTAAAAGCTTATCTACCACGCCAACGGCGCCAGCACCTGGCCCGCCGCAACCATGAGGCGTTGAAAAAGTTTTATGTAAATTAAGGTGTATCACATCAAAACCCATGAGACGCGGCGTGGTTATTCCAAGAAGCGGATTAAAATTTGCGCCGTCATAATAAAGAAGGCCTCCATTTTTATGGATAATTTCGGCGGCTTCCAGAATGTTTTCTTCAAACAACCCAAGGGTATTAGGATTTGTAAGCATAATGGCTGCTGTCTCAGTGTCTACTGCCTTACTTAATTTATCCAAATCTATTAACCCATCTTTATTGCTTTCTACAACCACAGTTTCATATCCGCACATAGAACTGGTTGCCGGGTTTGTGCCGTGAGAAGAATCCGGCACGATAACTTTTCTCTTTTTGTTTTTCATTACCTTGTGATATTTTCTAACCATCAGCATGCCGGTAAGCTCCCCCTGCGCGCCACTGGAAGCCTGGAAACTAAACCGCGACATTCCGGTTATTTCGCAAAGTAAGCTTTCAAGATTATAAATAAGCTCTAGTGCCCCCTGCAGGCACGTTTCATTCTGGTATGGATGGATATTCAGAAAACCTTCGAGGCTGGACAATTCTTCGTTTATTTTTGGATTGTATTTCATTGTGCAGGAACCCAGCGGATAGAAATTAGTGTCCAGCGAGAAATTACGTTTTGATAAATTAGTATAATGCCTGACAACCTCAAGCTCTCCCAGCGAAGGAAGTTCAAGGTTGCTGCGCAATAAACTCTGCGGAAGGATTTTATTCGGCTCCTTAAGCGCAATTGCCGGCGCTTTTATATAATTTACATTTCTTCCGGAATCACTTTTTTCAAAAATTAATCTGTTATCCATATTATTTTAAGATATTTTTAAGCGTTTCTATAAAATCATCAATTTGTTCTTTGGTTTTTGTTTCCGTACAGCAGCTTAATATTCCGTTTTTAAGCCCTGGATAAAAACCCTCAATGGCCAGTCCGGCAATTATTTTTTCCTTATACAGTTTTTTTATGACACCCTTACTATCATCTATCTGCCAGGTAAATTCATTAAAGAAATTCTGCGAGAAATTAAACTTTACTTTTTCTACTGCTCTTAGCTTTTCATAAAGATAATGAGCCAAATTAAGCGAATACAGCGCGCATTTCGTAAGCCCATCTTTGCCCATCAAAGATAAATAAATTGCCGATTGTATTGCGTTAAGCGACTGGTTTGAACAGATGTTGCTGGTTGCTTTTTCTCTTTTTATGTGCTGCTCTCTTGCCTGTAAAGTAAGGCAATAAGCGGTTTTATTTTCGCGGTCAACGGTTTTGCCTACAAGCCGGCCCGGCATCTGTCTTAAGAAAGCATCCCTTGTTGCAACAAAACCAAAACTGGGGCCTCCCAAACTGATATTGCCCCCAAGCACCTGGCCATCGCCGCAAACAATATCTACGCCGCAGTTAACCGGCTCTTTTAACAAACATAAACTAATAGGGTTTGTAACAAGAATTGTTAATGCGCCTTTTTCTTTGGCTAAGGAAGAAAAATTCTCTGTGTTTTCTATGATTCCAAAGAAGCTTGGGCTCTGCAAAGCAAAGCAAGCAGTATTTTCATCTAAGGCCTGCTTAAGCGAATCAATATTCGTTGAGCCTTCCGCGCCAAAATCGATTTCCTGTATTTTGAAATTAAAACCGCTTAAGTATGTATAAAGCGTTTTTTTATATTCCGGATTAATTGTCGAAGATATAATGATTTTGTTTCGTTTGGTTATCCTTAAAGACATAAGCACGCTTTCCGCTAAGCTGCTTGCTCCGTCAAACAAAGAAGCATTTGAAACATCCATGCCTGTCAATAAACAGATATAGCTTTGATATTCGTATATGGCCTGAAGGATTCCCTGGGAACACTCCGCCTGATAGGGGGTATAAGCGGTTAAAAACTCTGCACGGGAAATTAACGGTTTTAATGCTGAAGGTATATAGTGATCATACAGCCCTGCTCCGAGAAATGAATTAAAACTATCTAAAGTTTTATTTTTGGCTGCCAGGCCTTTAATGGCTTGCCTGACTTCACTTTCACTGAGCCCCGATGGGATATTAAGCTTATTTTTAAGCCTGATTTGCGAAGGCAGGTGTTTATACAAATCATCCAAGGTAGCTACGCCTATTACACGAAGCATTTCCCTGATATCGTTTTCAGTATTTAAAATATACGGCATATTTTTTATACACGAATATCCATGAATCAAAGACGAATTGCCACGAATAAATTCGTGTAAATTCGTTTCAAATTCGTGGTAATTTGCGTCTCATCATTTAATGGGCTTGGCTTGCAACAAATTCCTTATAGGCCGCTTCATCCATAAGGCTGTTTAGCTCGCTACTATTTTCTATTTTAATTTTAATCATCCAGCCTTGCTCTAAGGGAAATTCGTTAACCCATTGAGGGCTATTGATTAAATCTTTGTTTATCTCGAGCACTTCCCCGCTTAAGGGTGAATATAGTTCGCTCGCTACCTTGGTTGATTCTATGGTACCGAATTGTGCCGCAGACTTAACTTTATCTTTAATTTTAGGCAGCTCTACAAAAACAATATCTCCCAGGGACTTTTGCGCGTAATCACTTATTCCTATCACCGCAATATTATTATCTATTTTTGCCCATTCATGAGTTTTAGAAAATTTCAAAGTACTCATTAGACCCCCCCTCTTTTAAAAAACTTATATAGTATTTAGTAGTTTGTAGTTGGTAGTTAGTTAAAAACAGGAAAAAATTCAAACAAACTACAAATTACTAACTACAAACTACCGTCTGCGCTTTATTTCTTCGTCCTTGGCTTTATAAAATTAAAATCAGATATTTGCGCTTTATAAAATTTTTCTCTTATTTTTATTTCTACAGGCGTAGTGGTTTTGCTTAATTCTTTTTCTACATAAGCCATGCCTATAAATTTATCTAAGTTTGGAGAAAAAGTTCCGCTTGTAACCTTGCCTATTATTTTATTATTACTATACACGCTGTAACCCTGGCGCGCAATAGCCCTGTCATTCATAATAAAACCTACACGCATACTCTTAATTTCGGCATTCTCAAGCTTATCTTTAGCAATAAAATCTTTCTTAAACTTAACTGCCCAATTCAAAGAAGCTTCGAGCGGATTAGTATCATCATTTATCTCATGGCCGTATAACGGATACCCTGCTTCTATGCGCAAAACATCCCTTGAGCCTAAACCGCATAAACATAAGCCGTGCGCTTTTCCTTTTTCAAGTATAATGTCCCACAAAGAACCTGCAATGCTGTTTGGGCAATACAGCTCAAATCCGTCTTCTCCGGTATAACCGCTTCTGGATAAAATAATATTTTTATTTTCGAAATTTAACTGTACAAAATGCATATATTTTAGATTATTTATGTCGTTGCCGAAAATTTCGCTGATGACTTTTGCGCTTTCTGGCCCCTGCAGGGAGAGAAGAGAAATCTCAGGGCTTTCGTCAACAATTTCTACATTATCCGGCTTTACATATTTTCCTTCCAACTTAGCCCTGCAAAGATGCGTGTATACTTTATTTATGTTGGAAGCATTAACCACGCATAAGAAAGAGCCTACTAAATTATAAACCATAAGGTCATCGATTATGCCTGCTTTTTCATTTAAAAAGACGTTATACTGAAGCTGTCCGGGTTTGGTTTTAGAAATATCGTTAGGGGTAAGCGCCTGAAGAAAATTAAGCGCACCAGGGCCTTTCACAATTATTTCGCCCATATGCGAAGCGTCAAAAAGGCCGCAAGACGAACGTACCGCCCTGGTTTCCTTTAGAATACTTGTATATTCTATAGGCAAGGCCCAGCCGGAAAAATCTACGATATGGGCGTTATTTTCAACGTGTTTTTGGTATAAAGGCGTTTTCTTTGGTTCCATTTTAATTTTCTGGAGTCCCACGGGTAAAACCCGTGGGACGACGTCCCGCTCCTTGATTATCCATGGGCTGCCGAAGGCGTGCCCATGGTATTCTGGCAATGGGAATGAATAAGAATTTATAATTGTATCACATAAATTTTTAATGAACAGATAATTTTCTGCTGTTTAAAGACAGCGGAAAATTATAGCGAAGCGTCCGTGAATTTATCCCGCCCTTTCACACCTTAAACAAACTATTCATAGGTAAGAAAGAGCGGGATAACGGTAATTACAGATTATCAAAACATCTAAGTTTGCCCAATCTTTACAATGAAAGATAGCGTGCGATTATCAGTTGAATCTCTCCTAAAAGAAAAAAAGTTTTCTTTTGAGCAATGGCTGCATATGTTTAAATCAAAGAAATTATCCTCTCTCAAGCCATGAATCACAAGATTTTCCTTGATAAAATCTATCGGATTAAAATATAAGCTATTCCCCTCTTTTCTTAAAAATGCGCTAAACTCAGGGTACTCTAAAAACTCCCTGCTAACCTCGTAGCAGCATTGCCGTAACCCAAGCCCGGCAATTGCCTTAAATGATTTTAAATCATACTTTATATTATCGAGTATCCCTTTTTTTGCTCCGCGCCAACCCATATGTATGATACCAATTATACCCAGTTCTTCGCTGCTTAAAAAAATTGGCATACAATCTGCGGTCCTTACTACACAAACAATATTAGTTTCTTTTGTAATAAGCCCATCTCCTTCGAAACAACCTTGTTTTTGTATTGAATGAATTGTTGAGGAATGGACTTGATTGAGGAAAGCTATTTTAAAATTTTCGCAAAAAGGCTTAAGTACCTGAGGGATGTCCCCTAAAACATTGCCTTTAAGCCTTGGCTTGCTGAATCCTGCAAAAATATTTGCTTCGAATAAATTATCTATAAAAAAACAGTTCTCTTTTTCTAGTAGTCTCACCACGGCATTTTTAGCTTTTAAAAATAATCAATCAGATAATCTCTATTACCTTTTCGCGGCTGGTTTGCCCCTTTATGATAGTTATGTTATATTTTTTTACTTTGAAATGTTTGGCAAGTATCTCTATAAGTTTCTTGTTAGCTTTTCCTTCTGTTGCCGGAGCCCTCAAATATATTTTTAACCCGTCTTCGTTTTGCTCAACTGACTCTTTTTTAGCTCTGGGTACTACTCTCACTTTTATTTTCATTGATGTCCTCTGGCGCACATTCAAGCACATTCTCATCCATATGGGAAGAAGGTAATTCATGAACTTTTTTTAAAGTGCGCTCTATTGTGTGAGATTTTTTAGATGCATCCTCGATAGTTTTGCTTGCTTCCTCTAATTTTTTATGTGTCTTATCAAGAATATCTCCGAATTTTGCGAATTCAGTTTTTATCGTAGCTAGCAATTTCCATACTTCGCTGGTACGTTTCTCTATAGCAAGCGTTCGAAAACCCATTTGCAAACTATTCAACAATGCTACAAGATTCATGGGCCCAGTCACCAATACTCTGTATTC
>Ga0265297_10012463_pt1 | contig 10201 bp, 4 predicted proteins | sample Munlanlwell13791_FD_192502 | JGI IMG/M metagenome (GOLD analysis project Ga0265297, IMG submission 192502) | Leachate microbial communities from a municipal landfill in Southern Ontario, Canada - Leachate well 137-91 | ecosystem: Engineered > Solid waste > Landfill > Unclassified | place...
TTATTTACACTATTATTTGTACTATTATTCGCACTATTATTCACACTATTATTTGCACTATTATTTACACTATTATTTGTACTATTATTCGCACTATTATTCGCACTATTATTATTTTCTGTGTTACTACTTGAAAAATCTAATGTTGCTATTTGCATTTCCATTTTTTGTTTTTCATTTTCATTCATTGTTTTAATTTTAAATCCGTATGTTTTCCCAATAGCCTCAATAATCGCAGGACATGTTTTAGTTTTTCTTCCTCTCTTTTTTTGCACAACAATTTTATTATTTTGTTCATTTGCAATCTGGTTTGGCCCTTTATTATTTTGCTGAACATCTTTTTTAATGTTTTCACTTTTTTCGCTAATATTATTAATGGATGATGTATTTCCATTTGATTCTATTTGTTTATTTATTAATGTTCCTTCTATTTTCTTTTTGGCAGGGCGGCCCCTTTTTCTTTGTGGTTCCGTCATAATAAAATATGTTAACAATATATTGACAATAAAAATATATTCGTAATATGTAATTTACAAAAACTGTAATAAAATATTTTCAATCAAGATAAAATATAAATCATTTGTCAAAAATCTTTTTAATTGAAAAAAAAATATTAACAGCATGTTTAAATTTAATTTGGTACTTATTTTAATTTAGTATTTATTAAAATATTATACATGATTTTAAGATTTATATCATCGTCTTTTTTCATAATAAATTTATATAAATTATTTTTTTTAATTAATTTGTTGTCAATGTTTTTCAAATTAAATTGTGGATCGCTCATAAAAATATTACTATATATATTTATTCTTTCCAGATACTTATTATCACTAAAATGTTTATCAATGTCTTGTTCATTTAGTTCAATGGTATTAATATTTTTGTAATATCGCAATAAATTAATTGTATCAATAGACTCTTTATTAATAAAATTGCCTGATTGATCTTGGCATATTAAAAATTTATCATTAGATAAAATTAAAAGTACAACTATCATTTTTTTACCATCGTTGTAAATATTCATTTCGTTATTTATTTGAGATTCATTATATTTTTCTACTTTAATTATTTCTTGTTTATTATCAACAAATGATAAATTTAAGTCAGAACATTGGTCCTCGAATTTGTTTATAAGAATTCTTATAAACTGTTCAACTTTTATTGTTATAATTGTTAAATTCAATTCCAACGCAACAGAATTAATATTATTTTGTTCTGTATAATCTATATTACGCAAATCATATAAAATTTTAAAAGTGTCCCTTATAGAATGAATATTATCAAAATTTATAATGAAATTAAAAGGAATCAAATATTGCAATAAATTATTTTTTTTAGTGTTTCGAAAACAATTAAAAACACTTTTGTCGGAAAATAGTAATTTATATTTCAATTGTATTCGTTTGAATTGAGTTAATTTTTCATTGTTCATCATTATGCATTTTATGATATTGTTTACGTACAAATAAAATAACATAAAATTTTTCTTTTTGTTTTCACCACCCAAGATTGAAATACTCAAATTTTTATGCATAATTTCAAATAAACTCATTAATTTATTAATTAATATGTTCATTATATTTTCATTGTTAATATTAACAACACTATTAATATTAATATCACTGTCATCTTTGTTAATATTGTTATTATTAGACTCATATTTTTTTAATAATAAACAAATAAAATTAGATTCTAATTTTTGAATATTTTCTATTTCGTCATAATGTTTATTTTCAATATTTTTTATTGTTAAATATTTTATTAATAATATTTGGAATTTAGTTATTTTTATAAATAAAATATCCATGTTATATATTACATTTTCGTTTATCGTTCCGATGTAATATTTATAATCATCTTTATTGGTATCTTTTAAATATGAATCTACAATGTTATTTAATTCTTGTATAGTATCAACAATATTATTCCCTTGTAAATTTATATTATTTTCCTGCAGAATTTTATCAATATATCTTCTTATTTGTTTAATAATATTATTTTTTTGTGAACAAATTTCGTAAATTAATTTATCCATTTTACTAAAAATTATTTGTTGTATATCATTCGTTAACAAAAAATAAATATTTTCATCACAGATAAATAAATATTTTCATCACAGATAAATAAAATAAGTCTTCGTTAATTATCACAGACAAAAAAAATAAGTCTTTGTTAATTATCACAAACAAAAAAAATAAGTCTTTGTTAATTATTATTATCATTGTTTTTAATATAAATATATATTATTTATTATTTACATTATTCATTTTCTATTATTCATTTTCCATTATTCATTTTCCATTATTCATTTTCCATTCATTTCCCATTATTCATTTCCCATTATAATTTACATGCAAATATATTTTATTTTGCATAAAAATGACATCATTTCCTCTACAGTTCTACCGCCAGTATAATCAATATATTCTCCAGAAACTTCATTATAAAATTTAATTGTTGGGTAGCCTGAAATATTGAAGAAATCGGCCAACAAATCATTTCCTGATATTGAACAATCAATTGCTCCAACATTTGTAACTCCAGCCAAATTTGAAGCTAATTTAGACATAACTGGAGCTGTGTGAACACAATGTGGGCAAGATGGATCATAAAACATAATAAATCCACCTTTTTCAACAAATGGTTTATTGATTAATTTCAAATATGGTTTACTTGATGTTCCATTCATAACTTTATAATCATCATATAATTTCAGTAAAATAACATCTGGATTTCCTCCAAAAAATTTATTACCTGCCCCGCCTTTCATATTTCTCCTTTTGGAACTTTTCCTTTTAACACTTTTCCTTCTTATATTTTTTGTTCGCATATTTTTCCTTCTTTTTTTACCACCGATAATCTGATTATTCAATAATTTCCTCGATTTGCGCGATTTACGAGATTTACGTAGTTTACGAGATTTATTTGTTTTGCGTGATTTACGAGATTTATTTATTTTGCGTGATTTACGCGATTTACGCGATTTGCGCGATTTATTTATTTTGCGTGATTTACGCGATTTACGCGATTTGCGCGATTTATGTAATTTGCGAGATTTGTTTATTTTACGGGATTTGCGCGATTTATGTAATTTGCGAGATTTACGCAATTTACGCGATTTACGAGATTTACGAGATTTGCGAGATTTGCGAGATTTACGTGATTTGCGTTTTTTCTTTTTCGCATCTTCCATTTGTTCTTCGTCTGTCTGTCCATCTAATAATTGTTTCTTCTTTGAATGTCTCTTTTTTATTGATTTCTTCTTTGAATGTCTCTTTTTTATTGATTTTTTCTTTGAATGTTTTTTCTTCTTCGGATGTTTCTTCGGTTTACGTTTTTTAATTCCACCAAATAATAAATCGTCACTTCCTCCATCATTTTCGCTCTCATCTTCATCACTACTATCGTTTTCGTTACCAACAATTTCTTTTTCGTTGACTTTTTCGTTAATGCTAACATCATCAATATCATTAACTTTTTCGTTAACATTATCTATAACATTATTGGTCGCTTCATCATTATCTTTATTATTTTTTTTATTTCCTTTCTTTTTCTTAATAGCTGGTGTTAATGCCAATTTTTTTTCTTTCTTTTGTTTTTTCTTTCTTTTCCCCCCTTCTACTGACCCAAAACCGTACATCGACATTTTATTAATTTTTGTGTTATATTTCCTTATTTAATAATAAACGATTAATAATATTCAATTTGTAATATTTAAAATATTCAATTGTAATACGAAAATATATATTTATAGTACAAAAAAATTATAATGTTATTATTTTACTTTATAATTTAATTTATGATGTTATGTTTTACTTGGAAATAATATTTTTATTGTTTACTTTTATTTTGTATCATTATTTTTTGCATGTTTTAATAATAGTATAATATTAGTATAATATTGGTATAATATTAGTATAATATTGGTATAATATTGGTATAATATTGGTATAATATTGGTATAATATTATTATAATATTGGTATAATATTGGTATAATATTGGATAATAAAAAGAGCAAAAAAAATAATGTTTTACATATATTTTTTTCGTTTAATATTTTAATATCAAAACTTAACTTGTTTTGTATGATGTTTTTTTCTTTGCGTATCTCGCTTTCTTTGGTTGTACTTCTTTTGGTTGAACATCATCATCAGAAGAATCAATTGAAATTATCTTTTTAGTTTCATTGTCTTTAGTTTCATTGTCTTTAATTTCGTCGTCTTTATTATTTTTTTCATCTTTATCATCTTCGTTATCTTTAATTTCATCATTATTTGTTTTGTCGTCATTGCTATCGTCTTTATTTTCTTCGTCATCCTTATTTTCTCCATTCATTACTTCTTCATTGTTGTCTCTTTGCATTCGCAATTGCATTTGTTGATAATATGCATTATTATTTTCAATAATACGTAATAATTCATCACATTTTGCTTTATAGCCATCTCTTTCTGTGGTTAAACCCTTAATTTTGTTTGTGCCTGATTCTACGCTTGGTTCGGGATTTGTTTCTGAACCTTTTTCGGCATTTTGGCCATTGCAAGATTCTAAATCGATTTTGGATGATTCCTTTATATCTTTTTGTTCATTAGTTTTCTCTTTGTTGTAAAATTTTCTGTATGTTATATATGCAATAATTCCTATAATAATAACAATAACAACAATAAATAATTTAGTTTTATTTTTCCTGAAAAATCTATGCAGACTCATTTTATCTTGCGTTATTAATAAATGATATAACAACAAATATTTATAATGAAAAAAACAAAATATTATTTCCTAAAAAACGCACTTAAAATAATATTTATCTTTTATATTTTCCAATTTTGTTTATAATTATTCACAATATTACTTACAATATTATGAATAATATTATTTACAACATATGTCCACAATTATTGCCCCCCCTTCCCTCCCAGATAAAATAAATAAATAAACAAAAATAAGAAAGAAAGAAAAATAAGAAAGAAATAAGAAAAATAAATAAGAAAAAAAAATGTTAAAATATATTGGATAAAATACTAAATTAGAACAAAAATTTATGAAATATATTGTTGATAATACACAAAAAATAAATTAGATTTTGGATTATTAGTTTCGTCAAGTGAGATCTTATTTATCCTGACTGTAAAGAATAAACAAGAATAAAAAGAATAAATAAAAAGAATAAATAAAAAGAATAAATAAAAAGAATAAATAAAAAGAATAAATAAAAAGAATAAATAATAATAAACAATAATAAATAACTTGGTATACATATTTTAATGTAATTTCTAACACACTAATTATTATTTATATTCCATTGTTCTTTTTCATTATTTTATTATTTATTGTTTATTGTTGATCGATTAATTCTTCTCTTTCTTCGATTGTATCTTCATTTTCGTAATCATATGTTATATCCATTTTCAGCCCATCTTTATAAATAGATTTTGTATATTTATCTTCCGGCTCTATTATTTCTTTTTCCGTTGACTCAATATTTATACCAAAATAGTCATTACCCCTTTCATCTAAAGCTCTAAAATATTCTTCTTGTTCTTCGTACGACATATTTAAAATACCCTCTTCAATTTTCTCCTCCATTGATAAATTCAAATATTTTTGTTCTTTTCTATATCTATCAAGATCATAATTCATTTCTTTATTTATAAAATATTCTTTAGTTTTATCATTGTCATCAATAGCCATTAAAAAATTTTCTATCTCAAATAAAACGAATCTACATAATATTTTAGTTTCCCTATTTTGATCAACTATTTTTTTGTTAATGTTTTTATTATGAATTATCAAATCAAGCAAATTAATATATATTCCCAAAAATAATTTTTTCAGTTTACCGATTTTTAAATCGGAACATTTTATATTATTCAATTCAGATATTGTTATAAAATCATCGATTTTTTTCTGAACAATATTTAAATTATTTGCAATTCCACTTTCTATAATTTCAGATAAAAAATTTCCGTATGTTCCATTTCTTATTAATGCTAAAATTTTAGTATTGCATATTACTGAAATATTCCTTATTATTTCAACAATACCATTATATAATTCATCAACCCTTATCCGTGCATATCTTTCAATAATTTCATTTCTTTTATTACTGATTGATAATAATTCATTTTCTCTATTTTTGTATGAACCAATTGATAATAATAAATTGTAAAAATCATCTGAATTATCAGTTTGGAAAATTCTTAATAATTTTTCGTTTTTAATTTCATTAATTTTACCAGGATCAGCACCAATACTGGAAATATTATTTTCATCTTTTTTCGTAAGTTTAATATTCCCCAATATTGTTTTAGCAATTTTTTTAATTTTATCTGTAATATCATCTTCGAATATCCTGTTTATTTTATCACTAAATCCTCGCAATGACACATTTTGTTTATTTTGGATTTCCTTTGCGCAACTATTTTTTATAATCCTTATGTGTTGTTCCTTTTGCGGTATGTTGTTTAGTATATCATATTGTTTCTTATATTTTTCAAATTCTTTTTTTGATGCCTCGTCAACAATTTTGAAATCTAAATCATCAATTATTCTCCCGCAATTAGTGCAAAACGTACCATTAAATAAATGTGGTGTTCCATCAAAACAACGGAATTGAAAATATTCGATAATAGTTTTATTTGTTATTATGTTGTATTCCTTTTTGATTAATTCAGATATTTCATTGTTTATAATAATATTCTCATTTGTAAATTTTTCTAAATATTTATTCTTCAAATTCTTTCTTAATATTAATAATTTTGACCTTAAATTAACAAAAATTAAAGATACTATCTTTCTTAATTTTCCGGTATATTCACATGTATTATTTCTATGATTATCTTCAATTTGGCTTTTAATTTGACTTTTTTCTTTTATAGTTACACCATTTTTAATATTATTATTATTTAAATTGTTCAGTTTTTTTATATCTTTTAATTTGTTTTTAGATTTATCTTTTAATTTGTCTCTAGATATATCTTTAAATTCATCTTTTTCAAATCCAGCTTTAATTATGTGAGACTTTATATCCGTATTCCTCGGTTCTTCGTTAATATACTTAGTTTCAATAGCAAATATTTTTGCGACTAAATAATTGGTAAAATCATAAATATTAATTTTATTGTTAAATGTACGAGAAATACAAATATTTATTTCTTCATCATTGGAAAACTTATTTAAACATTCTATCATTTTTTTAATTATACTTTCATAATTTTCATTATATTTATAGTATATCGGAATATGAATAGAATATTTGACCATTTTCGTTTCAGTTCTTCTTAATTTTTGAATTATCTTTTTCAGGTTTTCTTTTATTTTATCTTTCTTTGATAATAATTCATCAGGGAACGGCCTATAATTTATTTTCGCCATTTTTATACTAAACAATTTTTTAATTCCCCAATCTATCAAATATTCAGTCAATTCATTTTGTCCTGATTGAAATGCTTTTTCTAATTTCTTTCTCTGACCTCTCGGATAAATTAATCCACCAGAATCAATAATACCATAAATAATACGTGAAATTGCGTATTCTGCTATTGTTCTATCTAATCTTTTGCTTATCTTAAAATCATTATCTTTCTGGATATTTATTATATTTTCTAACTCTTCTTCAGTTCTGTAAGATTCAATTATGTCATAAATAGAATCATAAATTATTCTTGAATTTAATATAATTGACCCTTTGTTAATAAATATTAATTGTGATATTGATAATATTGCATCAATTTGTTTCATAATTTTACTTTGAAATAAATCATATTTCGTTGTATATGTTGCGTTTAAATTACCTGAATCATCGAACGTATTATGCATTTTTATATCTGTTTCAAATATTGGTTTTCCACAATAAACACAATAAATAAATCGTTCATCGTCATTATCTATTGTTGTGGAAAAATATTGATTTTCTAATATACTATACAGATTTCCGATTGCCATTAATGATTCATTCGTTGATTCTCTTTTTAATTTAAATATTTTTGATAATATAATTTCATGTTCACAAAGTATTGCGATACTTGGAATATCTTTTAAATAATATTGGTTATTATCACCAATTTTTTTAATTGCATACTTATTAAATATTAAATCCAGAATCGCATATTTTCTTTTTTCATCAATTGTATTGTCAAAATTTTCTCTTTCAATAATGGCTACATTTCTAGTTTCAAATAATTTATCATATTCATCCCTGTATTTTTTCAATTGTTTATTAAAAATTTCTGCGTTACTTTTCGAACTTTGGCTTACTAACCATGAATTTATGTCTTCATCTCTTTTTTTTATTCTAATATTATTATTAAATTTTTTCTTGTCATTTATAATTTTCATTTCGCTTAATCTTATGTCAGAATATTTTTTTATTATGTCAACATAATTCTTATGAAAATATTTAAAATATTTATCGATCATTGGATAACTACAAAATATTTCATACAAATGAATTAAAATATTGTCTTGCTTAATATTATTTTGGATATATTCATTATTTTTTGTTTGATTTTCATGATTTATTTTCATTTTGTTTATAATGTATCCATTTTTCCAATTTGTTTCAAATATATCAATAAGAGAAGTTAAATAATCGAATTTTGCAATTTTTGTAACTTCTATATATATTTCGTTATTCTTACATAATTTATTATCGATAGAAAAAATTTTATATGCAGATCTTGTTTCTCCAATCATAGATTTTTTTAAGGATAGATCATTATTCAAAATTTTTTGTTGGTCATAATTAAAAACAGATTTTGGCATTCCTAATTTTGGCATTCTCAATTTTGTGTTTTCAATTTGATCATTATAATAAAACCCGATAATATTACATAATGTTCCTTTGGGAATATTATGTAATGCTGCATTTTGTATATTTAATTTTTCGTTTGATGGATCAAATCTTATGGCAATTGTAGATTCCGGAAAAATAACATTCGAAAAAATATTTTTGTCATCTGTGGGAATTAATATTTTATATTTGTTTTTAATTTCATCCTGATTATTTTTATCTATCTTTACGATATTTTCGTCTAATTTAGGTAAAATATTTATTTCGTCAAGTGATAATTTTTTTTTGTATTGAATAAATGGATCATCTAATTTTTTAGTAAAATAAACATTTCTGTAAACAATTACAATTGGGATTAATTTTTTAATACTAAAGAAAATATCTATCAATCCTCTCGAACTTAAAGGTAATCCCTTAATCAATTTTTGATTTAGTAAATTTTTTTTATATGCATCAAAAACTGCATTATTGGTATAAATAAATTTTTCTTTATCCAAATCTTGCGGTAATATTGTACTTAATAGTTTTAACCTTTCATCTTTTGAAATTAAACTCCACATAAAACTTCTCTCCGAATTTGTGTCAATTATTTCCAAATCCATTTTAATTAATTGGTAAAGTTGATATATATATAATTAATTAATTCGTAAAAATGACTTAAAAATTTACTAGTTTATTATAATATCTAGTTGCAAACATTTCGAGTTTTCTATATTTCAATTTGTTTATAATAATAATAGAAATATATATTTTAATATATTTTAATACAATGTTAAAAAAAGAAATTGATAGCGAAATCTTATTGGCAAATAATAATATTAATGAAGTAATTAATTCACGAATAGAAATTATAGAAACTGTTTTAAAAAATAATTGTAATATTTATAAAATTAAAAAATACCTAAAAATTAAACACCAAATTGATATTCAATGGGAGCAAAATGATCCTTCTTTGTTCGTTGTTCGTTCAACAAATAATTTATTAAATGGGCTAATTATGGATGTGTGTGGAAATATTGTATGTTATTCATATCAACCAATGTTTGAAATAGATTCTGATAGCTTATTTAGGCAATTGGAATACGCAAATACCAATACTAATACAAATAATGATATCATAACTAAATTCCCATTATGTTTTGATTGGATTAATAAAATGAGAGAATTTGTTAAAGTGAAAACAAAAAATAAAATCAATAAAGAAGAAATTAATAAAGAAGAAATTAATAAAGAAAACAAAAAAGAAATTAATAAAGAAAACAAAGAAGAAATTAATAAAGAAAACAAAGAAGAAATTAATAAAGAAGAAATTAACAAAGAAGAAATTAATAAAGAAAACAAAAAAGAAGAAATTAATAAAGAAAACAAAAAAGAAGAAATTAATAAAGAAAAAAATAAAAAAAAAGAA